>ENA-ORTB01002486-ORTB01002486.1-human-gut-metagenome-genome-assembly--contig:-NODE-2486-length-16863-cov-9.046704_pt1 | contig 16863 bp, 15 predicted proteins | sample MGYA00241905_ERZ509174 | MGnify/ENA primary metagenome ERZ509174 (study PRJEB26280, sample SAMEA2338851) | human gut metagenome | biome: human gut; feature: human-associated habitat; material: faeces... | reverse complement strand
CAACACTCTCACGGCGCTTTGCGGCTTTTCTTCTTTCGGATACCCGTTTTCGAAAGCCTCGGAAATCGCCTTTCCGTAAGAATCTTCGTAGAAGTTTTCGTCCTCTCCGGGCGCTTTCGTTTCCGTCTGCCCGATCGGCACGATATGGCCGTAATAGCGGTTAATCGCGTCCGCGCAGCCCGCGGCGTACGGGCTGGAAGTGCTCAGCGTAACGGCAAGCAATTCTGCCTTTCCCGCATTCTGCGCTTCATGCAGAATCGCAAGCGCGCCCGCGTCGTCGCAATCTCCGCCGATATCCGTATCGAAAATAATTTTGTTCATCCGTCGTTACCTCTTATCGTACTCCTGTAAAACTCAGCCTTTCACGCCGCCTTGCAGCGAAATGCCTTTTGCAAAAATTTTCGTGCCCGTATAATACATAATCATGGACGGTATCGCCATTAAAACGCTTGCCGCAAGCAGCATGGGCGTATCCTGTTTCCCCTGCGTCGTTTGCGAACGAAGCATGTTGATGCCAAGGGAAATATTGAATTTTTCGGGACGGCGCAGATAAATGAGCGGTCCGAGATAATCGCCCCAGATGCCCATTGCCGTAAAAAGCACCATCGTAACGATGACTGGGATGCAGTTGGGCAGAACGATTCTGAATAATCTCGTCAGCGAATTCGCGCCGTCCATTTCCGCCGCTTCCATAATCTCGTTGGGAATCCCGCGCATGTTCTGGCGGAACATAAACACATAGTACGCGCTGCCGCCGACGCTCGGAAGAATCAAAGGATAGAAGCTATCCGTCAGTCCGAGCCGCGCCCACAGCAGATACGAAGGCACCATGGTTACCGCCCAAGGAATCATCATCGTGGCAAGCAGCACCATAAACAGCGCGTCTGACGCTTTACAACGGAATTTCGCAAAACCGTATGCCACCATCGACGTGGAAACCGTACAAAGCACCGTGTTCGTAACGATTAAAAACAGCGTGTTGCTAATCCACAACAGGAAATTTTCGCTGGAAGTAAACACACGAGTGTAGTTATCGAAATGCACTCCGTCGCGCGGCAGCAGATGAAACTGCAGCGAATAATAATCGTCGTACGATTTCAGCGAAGAACACAGCATTACCAGCGTAGGCAGCACCATGAGCACCGCCACCAGAGAAAGAATCGTATACAGAATAATATTGCTTCTTCTCCGCGCTTTTTTCCGGTCGTGAAATTTCGTTACTTTGCCGGGTGTTTTCAATCCGTTTCCCGATTCGGGCGAAAGAACGGAAGCATCGGATATCATATCATTCGTCAACATAATACACCTTCTTCCCGCCGAATTTAAAGAACACAAACGTTACCGCAAGCACAATCAGGAAAATGATCCACGCATACGCGCTTGCATAGCCCATCGTGTGATCGATCATCGCGTAGTTGTAAATCTGCAACGTTGCGGTAATCGTAGCGGTTCCGCCGCCCAGCATCATCATCGGTCCGTACGCCTGCAATCCGCCGATGATATCCATAATCAGCAAATAGAAAATCGTGGGCGAAATCATGGGCAAAGTAACGTGGCAGAATTTCTGCCAGGCGTTCGCGCCGTCCAGATCCATCGTTTCAAGCAGATCTTTCGGCACGCCCGCCACCGCCGGAAGAAACATGGTGATTTTTCCGCCGACGCCGCCCCACACCGACATTACGACAAGACTTTTCATCGCGTTTTTGTGCCCTAAAAACGCAACTCTGTCAAGCCCCATCGTGGTGAGAATCCCGTTCAGAATCCCGTATTTCGCATACATCGATTCCCAGAGCATCGTTCCCGCGATGAAGGGCAGAATAGCAGGCAGATAGTACACCGTCTGATAAAATCTCTTTGCCTCCGGCACGGCGTTGATCATCAGCGAAAACAGCAATCCGAGCCCCATGCCGAACACCGTAGTCGCCGTCATGAACACAAACGTGTTTTTCAGCGTGGTAAAAAAGTATTTTTCATATTTGAACAAATCGATGTAATTCTGAAATCCCGCGAATACGGGCGTTCCTCCCATCTGATAATGACAGAAACTGATATACAGCGAATACACAAGCGGAAACAATCCGAAACAGGCAAAGCCCAGAAGCCACGGACTGATATACGCAAAGAACGATAACGTCGTTTTCTTTTCCCTCGTCATCGGTATACAACTCCTCCCTTCGGCAATTTTACGATTGTTTTGCCAGCCTTACGCGCTTATTCACTTCGTAATCGAGCGTTTCGCAGAACTCGTCGAACGTCATCGCCCCTTCGAGATATTCGCCCGTATACATAAATTCGATGCTCTCCAGAGAAGCCTGCGAACAATATTTATTGCGGTCGATCACCACCGCTTTATCCAGCGATTTGTAGAATTTCTGCGCCGCAGCCAGCCGCACCGCGTTCGTGTTCTTTTCGGGATTCAGAATATACTCTTCGGCATATTTTTTCAACGCGGGGAAGTTAAGCGCGCGCTCCGCCGATTTTTCGCCCATATAATCGAGATACCACTCCACGAATTTAAACGCGGCTTTCTTTACCTTCGAACGGGCGGAAATCGCCATGCCCACGCAGCCCGTCGTGTACGGTTTTGATTCGCATCCGGCTTTCGCAGGCGGATACGCCACGCCCAGATTCAGCTTATCCAGCCCGTAATATTCCACGGCGTACATACCGCTCATAATCATCGCCACTTTCCCCTGCGCGAACAGCGGAAGCATCGAAGCGCCGGTATTGTTCACCTCGTTTTTTGCTAAGATATCGTAATAGTATTTCACTACGTCTTTTACGTTCTGCTGTAAAAACGTCGATTCGTAAGTAGAAGAATTAAACCACGAAGTGCCCGCGTTTGTAAGGAACTGCGCCAGAACTTTCGCTTCGGCAAGCCCCGGTAAAAACGAATACTGCGTAATCGTTCCGTTCTTCTTCACCAGAAGTTCGTTGCACAATTTTTGGAATTGTTCGAATGTAAGCGGATCAGCGATGCCGTCGCCGTCGGAATCTTTCTCGATCGCCGCCAGCTGTTCCTGCGAAAACAAATCGCGGTTATACAGCAGCATGCTGTCCGTCGTCCAGTCTTTCATCACGGCGTAGGTTTTTCCCTTGCCGAACGTATCCGTCGCGGCGTCGTACGTATACGCCTGCTTGTTGATGTCCCATATTTCGTCCAACGAAATATTTTCCGATGCTGCGAAATAATCGTCCAGAGGTTCAAGATAGTTCTTGCTTAAAAACGGATAAATTTCGCCCGGCTCCATGCCGAATACGTCCGCTTCGTTTTTGCCCGAAATATCGTTGAGAAGGTTGGAATAGAAATTCCCCGTAGAAATTTCCAGCTGAATTTTGATGTCTGGATTCTTTTTATAGAAATCCGCTTCGATGGCTGCTTTCAGCTCTTTGTTCGATTGTTCGTCGTTAAACGAATAATATCTCACCACGGTTTTGCCGCCGTTTCCGCCGAACGTATCGTCATCGTCTTTCCCGGACGGCGACGCTTTGCAGGAAGCAAGCGTCAGCAACGTTGTAGTTACGGCAAGCATGCCGCCGATTATGCGAATTGATTTTTTCATCGTATTTATCTCCTTAATCGTACTTTCATTGTTTATATGCGGGCGCTTTAACGTTTATAAAGCACTTCGTCCGTTACCGTATAGGCATGCCCTTTCGTTACTTTCGGTTTCGTTTGTCCCGAAGGGGTTTCCACCTTTTCGATCACCACGTCGTCGATAGCCATTGCCCCGCCGAACCGGATACCCCACATCAGGTAATATCTGCCCTGCGAACCCGTGGTGAATTCGTATTCCACGGAATACACTTCGCCGATTTCGTAATCGCCTTTCCTCCATTCGTATACGCCCGTATCGTGCAGGAAGGTACCGTCTTCGCGCGCCAGACAATAGAAGTAACCGCCGTCGGCCGCGCTTTCGTCTTTCACCACTTTATATTTGAATTTCAGGCGGTACGTGGTGTTTAGAGAAAGGCACATATCCGCAAGATTCGTATTGCAGAATACGTTGAACTCCCATGCGTTTCCCGTGGAGTGCGTGTTATCTACATAGCAGGAATATTTACCGCTGATGAGATATTCGGGGTTGCCTGAAATAATGCCGGTAGAACCGATACCGGGATACATACAGCCGCCGTTGAACACGCCCGCTTCGAAGTTTTCCACAACGCCTTTGCCGTCTGCGTCGATTCCTTTTTCGGGCACTACGTTATGTTTCACCGCCACCGCGTCCCGCGTGTACGATTCGTCGCTCGAAAGTTTCGTAAGCGTAATGTTTTTAATGTTCACGCCGCCGCGATCGCGCACGCCGAATACCACGTGCGAACCTTCGGGATAATCGTCGGTATTGAACACGTACGAATACTTCGTATACCCCGTATCCGCGGGTTTCCAGAAAGAACCGATGCGGTTTAACGAGAAGCTTTCGATATATCCGTTCTTATCGTCCGGGTCGGCGTTCGGATCGGTAATCATCGCATAGAAGAAGCCGCCGCCCGAAATTTCCGTTGTTGTTGCCGCATCGAACGTAAGCATATACGTTTCGTGCGCGCCGAGTTCGTTTTTCAGCTGCAATCCGTCCGCCCAGTACGGCGTATTCTGCGAATAAATGGTATACGAACCGTCCTCTTCCTTCGTTGCAAACGCGGGATTCAGTTTAAAGCCGACGTCCTGTTTATCCGCCGTAACCGCGGAAATATCGTCAAACGCCGCAATTGCCGCGTTTTCGGCGCCGCCGAAGCTGAGTTTGTATTGCTTTCCGTCGTCGGGCACGGTAATCGTCGCCGTGCGGTGAGAAACATTATTCGAAACGTCCAGCCACTCGTACTTATCTCCCCAGACGCCGTTTTCCGCGTTGTAGACGCCCACGAGATATTTGCTTTGCATGTTGATTTTAATCGCCGATTTTTCGATATTCGTTTTATAATCGAAAGAAACGTAATACGTTTTACCGTTTTCCAGCGGCATTCCTTCGGCAAACACGCCGTCGCCGCCGAGCGACAGGAACACGCGCTGCACGCCCTGATCGAGAAGCGCCTGCGCGGCTTGATGGAGCGTGGCGTCGTCCGAGATCTTCACGCCGGAGAGGAGCTCTGCTTCAATGCGGTTGGGTTTGAGCGTGTGGACGTGACTGAGTAAGCCCTGGAGCTTTTCCGCCTTGACGGTGGATACCGGATCGACGAAGAGCGGCGCGGCGCAGTGCTCGACAAGGTACGCGATGGACTCGCGCGGCAGGTTCGCGTCCACGACCACCGCGGCGGCGCCGTCGAGCAGCTCCTTCTGCGAGGCGAAGTAGTCCGGCGTCAACTTTTCGCAGATCTCCATGTCGGCCACGGCCACGGCCATGTCGCCGTCGCTGTCGCCCACGAACACGTAGGTCGAGGTGCGGCCGTCGGGCACGCGCAGCGCGTGCGAAAGGTCGATGCCGAGTTCTTTACAGCTCTCTTCGACCTGGCTTGCGCGCGAATCGCCGCCCACGGCGGTCAGAAGATACGTCGGTACGCCGAGCAGGCGCATGTTGTGCGCGATGTTGCGTCCCACGCCGCCGAGGCTCAGCTCGACCTTGCCGGGGTTCGAGTCCTTCGCGCGCAGCGGCGCGAAGGAGTGCGCGCCGATGTCGATATTCACGCCGCCGCAGACGACGGCATAGGGAAGATTCTTTTCGTTAGACATGATGTTGCTTTCTCCGAATTATTTGTGATAAAGACGCTTGGATTCATACTTCGGCTCGCAGCTGACGTGAATGCCGAGGCGCTTGTAGAGCTTGATGTCCTCCTCCGAGATGATGACGGAGAAGTGCGCATCGCAGCCGCGGAGCGTGCCGAGCTGGGCTCTTGCCATGTCGGCGAGGGGGTTCGTCAGCGCCGAGATCGCCAGCGCGATGAGCACCTCGTCAGAGTGCAGGCGCGGGTTGTGGTGGCCGAGCGACTGGATCTTGAGCGCTGAGATCGGCTCAATGACCTGATTCGAGATGAGGTTCATGTCGCTGCGGATGCCCGCCATGGCCTTGAGCGCGTTGAGCAGCAGCGCCGCCGAAGCGCCGAGAAGGGAAGAGGTCTTGCCCGTGACAACGCGGCCGTCGGGCAGCACCATCGCGCCCGCGGGCGCGCCGGTCTCCTCGGCCTTCTGCTTGGCCGCGGCCACAGCGGGGCAGAGATCGGGCGTCACATCCGCCTGCTGCATGACGAGCTCGAGCTTTCTGAGCTGGCAGGCGTCAGCAATGCCGCGCGCGACGTCGACCTGCGCGGTGTAGTAGCGGCGCAGAATTTCCATGCGCGAGGCCTGACGACAGACCTCATCGTCGATGATGCAGTTGCCCGCCATGTTGACGCCCATGTCGGTGGGGGACTGGTAGGGGCACTTGCCGGAGATGCGCTCGAAGATCGCGCGCAGGACGGGGAAGATCTCCACGTCGCGGTTATAGTTCACGGTCGTCTCGCCGTAGGCCTCGAGGTGGAACGGGTCGATCATGTTCACGTCGTCAAGGTCCGCGGTCGCGGCCTCGTAGGCGAGGTTCACGGGGTGCTTGAGCGGCAGGTTCCAGATGGGGAAGGTCTCAAACTTGGCGTAGCCCGCGCTCACGCCGTGTTTATGCTCGTGGTAGAGCTGGGAGAGGCACGTCGCCATCTTGCCGCTGCCGGGGCCCGGCGCGGTGACAACGATGAGCGAGTGCGTCGTCTCGATATACTCGTTGTGGCCAAAGCCCTCGTCGCTCACGATGTGGGCGACGTCGGAGGGATAGCCCGCGATGGGGTAGTGGCGGTAGTTGCGAACGCCAAGCGTGTTGAGACGCTTGATGAAGGCATCCGCCGCGTTCTGCCCCGCGTACTGCGTGATGCATACGCCGCCGACATAAAGCCCCAGTGAGCGGAACGCGTCGATCAGGCGCAGGCAGTCGTCATCATAGGTGATGCCGAGGTCGCCGCGCACCTTGTTCTTTTCAATGTCGTTCGCGTTGACCGCGATGACGATCTCCGCGTCGTCGCGCAGCTGCTGAAGCATGCGGATCTTGCTGTCGGGCTGGAAGCCGGGCAGCACGCGCGAAGCGTGAAAGTCGTCGAAGAGCTTGCCGCCGAACTCCAGGTACAGCTTGCCGCCGAACTTGCTGATGCGCTCGCGGATGTGCGCGGACTGCATGGCAAGGTATTTGTCGTTATCAAAACCGATTTGTCCCATCGTAAAAAGCACCCCATTTTCAATTTACACATAATATATGCCTATTATATAGAACGTACGGCGGCTTGACAAGAAATGTGCCCGCAGAAAAATAGATGAAAAACGGCGGCGAATTTCTGCTATTTTCCCCTCTTTACATCAGCGAGCTCTTAGCGTATGCTATAAACAGTCTCTTCACGGGGGGGAGAAAAAATCCGCACTTTTTGAAAAAAGATGTTGACAAAAAGACACGGATATAGTAGTATATCACTGTTCGATTCGCGCGGTTAGCTCAGCTGGTAGAGCACATGCTTGACGTGCATGGGGTCATAGGTTCGAGTCCTATACCGCGCACCAGAGACAAAAAAGCCTTGTAGCCTTAGTGCTGCAAGGCTTTTGTCATTTATAACGAAAAAATGGGGAAATCGCCTGAATTGCTGGTGCCCAAAATTGAAGAAAAGTTGCAAAAGCAGCTCTGCGCATTAAAATTGCGCAGAGCTGCTTTTGATTATGGACTATTCCTTTTCATCGGTGCGGCACATGAGATAGTCGAGGGACACTTCGTAAACATCAGCAAGTCTCACCAATGCTTCGAGGTTCGGTTCGTTCTTTCCAATCTCATAGCCGGACAGCGTGACCATGTTGATGCCGGTTTTGTCTGCGACCTCTTTTTGCATCAGCCCCCGCTCCTTACGAATCTGTTGCAGCCGGTCGGCAACAGCTTTCTTTCTCATGGCGCGCTGTTCCTTGTAGTTTGCAGCAGTGGCGGCTTCGCCCTTGATAAGCTCCCCGAGCTGGTGCAGCTTCTCACGGTCTGACAGGCTATCGTCCATGCTGAACTTCCATGCGTTTTTGGCTGCTTCTTTTGCGGAAGCGGATTCTTTGAAAAGTTGCTTGGCCTTGTTTTCCTGCTCGTTCATGGCTGTTTCTCCCTCGTGATTTTTACTCATTGTATACTATTCGTTTCGGATAGTCAACGAAGAATACTATCTGTTTTAGATATTAAAAAGATTCTCTGTTTTGGAGGATCCTTTACTTTTCTGCATTGACAATATCCGAATCGGATAGTACGATGATATCCGAAATAGATACTCAATAAAGAAAAGTATTATGGAGGTAAATTATGGAACTGACTATCAACGGAAAGAAAGCTATCGATGTTTTTGAGGGTGATTTGCGATTCTTTTGTGAAATTCTCGATGAATCAGGCTATAGCGTTAAGCACGATGACAAATATGAATTTTTGTGTGAGGACTTGCGTACCTCGTTGAAAGTCATTGCAGACGAAAGAAAATGTTCTGGTCTCATCCTGTATGCCTTGGTTGATTAGTAGTGTTGCTTCGCTGCGCGTGCAGGACCCGCCCAAACGTTTGAATTCAGTGAGCAGCGCGCAAGCGCTGTTCGCTGAATTCAGACGTGCGCAGGGGGAAAGCTTAGTCTTCCGTTGAGCTGCGCACCATGCGCGGGGGGTGCAGCCCCCCGCCGCAGGCACTAAGTTTTTCGCTATTCTCATCCCTGCCGTTGCAGTTGCGGGTGCTGGACGTCGCAGCGTCTTACTTGACTAAGTATCACTTTTCACTCACGTTGGAGGGCAGCAGTTGGGACACTTATTTCACCCGTACTAATAGGTGAAATAAGTGGTATTTTTACCATTTGGGAGGAACACCATTTGGAATATTACAGATTCAAAGAGAAGAACGGATGTGTGTATACGATTGACTGGTTTACGCTTGAATTCCATTTGCTGCTTTCTCTTGCACAGTGGGAAGAGTTGGAAGAAGCTGTCAAGAGTTTAGGTGAAAAGTCCAAAGATTACTCGTTTAAGTCCGGAACGAAACTGAAAGGAAAATATCATCATTACCGCGCCTATCAAATTGGCGGGCTACACGTTCAATTTTATGAAGATGCGCCGTTTTTCGATTTGAATTTCAATCCAAATACAGTGCATCTTGCTAACGACGATACAGCGGTAAAATGCTTGCAGTGGTTATTGTCTTATTTGCGCGCTTCTGTTGCGCTTTACAATGTCCGTATCCGCAGAGTTGATTATACTTTTGATGTTCCCTGCAAATACGACAGCCTTTATGTTTATTCCCGCAAAAATGAATCGCATTACAAAAGCACCCGCTATTATGGTGATGCAAAATGCACGGGGCGGCTGCGCGTCTATGATAAGACGTTGGAGCGGTTGCAGAAAGCAAAAATAGAGCTTGACAAGCAGATAACGCGCTGTGAATGGATACAGCGCAATGAAAAGTCTTTTACTTATGACAGTATTGGTATTATGGATTTCTCTGGCCTTTCGGGGGCTGTGTCGATTCTTTCTCTTGTTCCCCCTGAGAACCTTAATGAAGCAATGCGTAGATTGAATCCTAAGACCCGCAAAAAGGTGAGGGAGAAATGCTTCAAACCGTTAGATATTGATATTTCGCTTTTTGAGCGGCTTATGGACGAGTTCACAGAAGAATATGCTCTTGCCGATCTGCGGCTTGTAGCGCTCCAAAATAGGGCTGATAGTGCCTTTGTTTGGAGTGACGGTCAAGACTTCGATGAAGATGTTCCGGAAGAAGATTTGATTCTTTCTGATGAAGATATGGAGACCGAATGACGTTAGGACAATGGATACCGCAGTATTTGCGGTCTTATAAATTGAATACCATACGGCCAGATTCATATTACACGCTTGAGCTTGTAGTCAGCAAGATACCCGATTCCCTGCGGGCAATGGAGCTTTGCGACATTAAGCCGATGCACTTGCAGGAGTTTGTCAATGCGTTTGGCTGCACCGCTTCAAAATCATACATGGACAAAATGCACGTCATGCTCAACGGTCTGTTTACTGCTGCGGTGGACAATGAGCTGTGCGAAAAGAATCCTGCTGTACGGCTCAAGTATCCGCGAATCAAAGAGCAGCCCCGTGAGACGTTCACCAAAGAAGAGGTACAAAAGATTCTGGCCTTTGCGATGGTCTATGACAAGCAGCGTATCGGCGTTGCTGTTATGACGCTGCTGCTTACTGGCCTGCGTCGTGGTGAACTGCTGGGACTGAAAGAGACGGATATCACGGACAACACGTTGAGCGTCAACCGTGCCGTATATCTTGAAAATCACAAGGCGCGTGTAATTGAGCATGAAGCAAAAACCGAAAGCAGCTTGCGCACAGTGCCGCTGCTCCCTGAGCTTTCCTATCGGCTGCACCATCTGCCGCACAAAGGCGAGTTCCTTTTCAGTACGAAAAGCGGTACACTGCTGCACCCTCGGAACTTTACCCGCGACTATGATGCGTTCTTTGTGCAGCTACGGGAAGCTGAACCATCCGTGCGCCGTCTTTCCCCGCACTGCTGCCGCCATACCTTTGCCACCCTGACAAGGGAATCCGGTGCAGATATTCGTGTCGTACAGGAGCTTTTGGGGCATACGGACATTAAGACAACGGCGCGATACTCACACGCCTATCTGAATGAAATGGACGCTGCTGTCAAAAAACTGCATGATGCAATTTTGTCGCAAAAGTAGTAGTTTCTCTCTTGACCCTCCCGCTTGACGTGCATGGGGTCACAGGTTCGAGTCCTGTACCGCGCACCAGAAAAAACCTTGAAGCTCAGTAGTTTCAAGGCTTTTTTGCTGCCCTGAAATGCCTTTTACCCTTTATCGTACCCTTTATAAATTGAGAACATTTGTAATGAAGCCTTCCATACGCTGCGCACTGACCGAGCGCATATCGTCTGTAAAATGACCGTAGACATCAAGAGTAAAGGCGGCAGTCGCATGACCGAGATTGCTCTGCACGGTTTTGATGTCATCACCGGCGCGGATGCAGTTGACGGCGTAAGTATGGCGAAGGTCGTGTATCCTTGCGTCGGGAAGGCCAATACGCTTCACGATACGTTTGAAGCTATCAAAGATCGCACGGTAGGAGATATAGCGTCCAAACTCATTGGTGAACACCAAGCCGCTGTCCTCCCATGCCGGGCCTGCCATCAACCGCTGCTCGGCTTGCTGCACCTTCTGCGCTTGCAGCAGCTTCATCACATACGGCGCGGGTGTGATGGTACGGCTCTTGTTGTTCTTCGGTGGGGAGAAGTAATAGGTCCCACCCTTTCGCTGGCTTCTACGGAGCTGTTTATTGACGAGAATCGTACCCTTTTCAAAATCAACACAGTCCCACATCAGGCCGAGCAGTTCGCCCTCGCGCAAGCCGGTGAAGAGATCGACGGTGAGCGGAATTTCATATTTGCTGCCTTTCAGGAGATTCAAAAGCTGAGCGGTCTGTTGATCGGTCAGCGGATGGATCTCTTTTTTGACGATTTTGGGCAGAACACACGCGGTCGTCGGATTGTAGCGGATGTAGTTGAGAAGAACGGCCTGTTGGAGCGCCTTGTGCAGCACGCCGTGAATGTTCTTGATGGTTTTAGCACTCAGTGCGGGCTGCCCATCATGCTCCTGCGCGAGCGAGTTATAAAGGCGTTGGACCGTATGCGCCTTTAGCGTTTCAAGTGAAATGTTGCCGAGCGCAGGCCGCAGATATAATTTAGCTTGTCGTTCATAGAGATACGCCGTGGAATCCTTGACGCCGATCTGATAGTCTTTCAGCCAAATATCAAGCCAATCATTCACAGTCATTTTGTAAGGCTCCTGGTACGTTCCGCTGTCGATCTCCGCAGTGATCGCGGTGAGCTTTTGCCTTACCTCCTTCTGCGTCTTGCCATAGACGGATTTTTGAATCTGTTTTCCCGTTCCGGGATCAATGCCAAGGGTATAGCGCGCCTCCCAGCGCCCATCAGGGCGCTGACGGATCGTGCCGCCGCCCTTGGCTCCTTTTGTCTTTCGTGTTGCCAATGAAACCTCCTGTTCTTCTGAGATCATAAAACGGCCAGTCAGTCCGTTGTTTTATCGCTGTTTGTCTCTGTCGAGCCACGCCACAAAGTCCTCAAGGGACAGCTTACCACTGGTACATAGGTCGCGCTTCTTTCGCGCTTCCTTCGACCATGCGGTGAACTCTGCCTTGGTCATCGTTCCGTATCGCACACGGGCATTGTGGGCCTTGTAGGAGCGCGTAAACTCCCTTGTGGCAGGATTCTTCATCTGCCTGCTCTGATACTGCACCACCGCTCCCATTTGTCGGCAGGTCTTTTCCGAACCTTCCATCAGCCGCGTGCAGTAGTCCTGCGTGATGTTGCCGGTCACTACGAAATACCTGCCGCAGTTTTTGCACTTGTGGATCGGGAGCGGCAGGCGGAGACAGTACGCTTTCAAGTAGCTATAGAGGTCTCGCACGGTGTTGGGATAGAGCACCTCGCGCAGCGCTGTCCTGATCCCGCGCTCCCGCAGTATCTCCACGCTGTAATGGTAGGCGCTGTCATACGCCGGACTATCCAGCATGACCTCCTCGGTGGCAAGCTCGCCGTACCTCATATCGTCGAAGCGGAGCAACGCATCGTAGTGCGCCTCGCGGTATCTCTCTGCCGTGGAGTAGTCCGGCTGATAGCGGTCGTCCAGGCATCGTTCGATCAGCGCCTTTGCATCGCTGACGATGGCTTCAAAATCGTTGGCGAATGAAAGGACAATCGCTGCGTCAGCATCCTGACCGTGCGCGTATGTCGATTCCAGCTCGCTCAGCTCCTTTGCGAGCAGCCCAAAGAACGGATGCACTTCACAAAGCGGCAGCGACAGCTTCAGCAGCTTCCTCCATGCGGCCTCGTCCTTTTTCGTTTGTACCAGCTTATTGATCTCAGATAATACGCAATAGGCCTCGTAAAAGTCCGCATCGTAAAGGTCAATGAGACATTGACCGAGGTCCTGCGCTTGATCGAGATAGGTCATGCGGCTTCCCAGCGTCTTGTCATACAGTGCAAAGCATTCTTTTCGTTCCGGGGTGATGTAATACCGGAATTCCATATGTTCGGGAAAGACCATAGCCGCCCTCCTGTTAGATATATCAAAATAGATGCAGAAAATTATCTATTGACTTTTCCACACCAACATTATACAATCAAACTATAGTAGTTACATTGTGCATTATAATCTTTATAGTCCATAATGTCAACTAAAATTTTCAAAGGAGGTCACACATGAACAACAACTATGAAAATCTGCCTGCGGTGCTGAACGCTAATCAGCTCGCGGCGGCGCTGGGCATCTCCCGCGCAGGAGCGTATCAGCTTCTCAACACGGGGACGTTTCCCACGCTGCGCATCGGCAAGCGGCTGCTTGTGCCGAAGGACAAGCTCATCGACTGGATCGAGCAGAACACGGGAGATGGGAATGGCAACTGAAAAAGAAACGACTGCCCCGATTCCATCTGTTGCACCAGATGGGGAGCAGCCGTCCGCGCTTGCACGCACGGATAGTATAACAGCTTTTGAAGAACCACACAAGCGGTTTGGAAAAATTCAGGCTATGACCATGCCGGAGCTGATGGAAACGCGCTTTCCGGTCCGTCCGGCGGTCATCGACGGACTGCTGCCGGCGGGGACTTACCTCCTCGCCGGCGCGCCGAAGATCGGCAAGTCGTTTCTCGTCTTGCAGATGGCCTATCAGGTGAGCATGGGAGCGCCCTTCCTCGGCTTTTCTTCCCGGCAGGGTACGGTTTTGTATCTTGCCTTAGAGGATACCTGTGAGCGATTGCAGAAGCGTCTGGCACAGATGACGGAACAAGACAGCGAGCACCTGATCCTCTCCGTTTTCTCTGAAACGCTGGATGAGGGACTGATCGAGCGCCTGACCGACTTTTGGAGTGAGCACACGGACACGGTGCTCATCATCATTGACGCGTTGCAGCGGGTGCGAGGCCGGACGCCGGACAACGGCAGCTATGCCGCCGATTATGACACGCTGGCAAGGCTGAAGGAGTTTTCCGATACCTACGGCGTCACCGTGCTGGTCGTTCATCACACGCGCAAGGAAGGTGCGGAGGACATGTTCAACACCATCTCCGGCACCAATGGCTTGATGGGCGCGGCGGACGGTGCATTGATTTTGTACAAAGATAGGCGCACGAATTCAGATGCCGTTTTGGAGGCGGTCGGGCGCGACCAGCAGCAGCTCCGATTGCACATCTCTTTTGATGCCGCGCACCTTTGCTGGGAGTTGATCGAGGTGGAAACAGGACGGCTCAAGGAGCCGCCGGACCCGCTGGTCGGGCTTGTTTCTCGGCTGGTGAATGAGGAAAATCCATCGTGGAACGGCACGGCGACGGAGCTTGCGCAATGTCTCTCTGCGATGGACAGCAGCCGGAGCTTCACGCCCAACTGGATCGTGCGGACGCTGAATGTTCAGCAGGAAAATTTGCTGCGCGAGTATGGCGTCCGCTACGTTTCCCACCGCACGAAAGAGGGCAAAGCGCTTTCGCTGCGGTGGGACGGTGTACGGTAATGTACGGTATGTACGGTAAAAATGGGAGTGGGGGTATCCCCTCAAAATACCGTACATTATCGGACATACCGTACACCGGCAAGGACATTTCCCGCGCCGGCAGGCGGCGGGAAATGTCCGCTTGAGGGAGTCCAGAGGGAACGGCTGGCACACGGACTTTGGTATAAAGTCTAGTGTGTTATACCCATCACGACGGGGGACGGGAAAACTGCGCGGGGACGCCGCTCCCCGCGCAGCTTTGACCGGGCCGAAAAAGAAGAACGACAGATGACGGTATCGTCATCTGTCGGGCGCACTTTTTCAGAAAGTCGTGGTGGGGATTTTCCGCTCCCTCGTCCCCAAACGACGACGAAGGAGGAACAACGATGGCTTATGCCATTTTACGATTTGCAAAGCACAAGGGCGGCGCGTCCAAGGCGCTGGGCGCCCACCACGAACGGACAAAGGAGTTTTACGCCAGCAATCCGGATATTGACAAAAACCGTACCATGCAGAACTACCACATAGTCACGCCGCGCTGGAGCTATGAGCAGGAGATCCGACACCGCGTCCGAATGGCGGGCTGCCGCGTGCGAAAGGACAGCGTGAAATTCGTGGACACGCTGGTGACGGTCAGCCCAGAGTTTGCAAAGGCGCATGAAGCGGAAATGCAGGAATACTTCTCACGGGCGTTCAACTTTCTGAAAGAGCGCGTGGGCGAAGAAAACATCATTTCTGCCGTGGTACACATGGATGAGAAAACGCCGCATTTCCCTTGCGGATCTCGCCCAACAGCTTTTGAAACTCCGGCCTGTCCGTATTTTTACCGGAATATTCCTCCTTTCCGGCCCGGTCAGCCAGCACCTCATAGATCCCGGCCATAATGTAATCGGCACAAGGGAGGGCAATCGCATTTCCCAGCGCCTTGTAGCGTTGCAGAGGCCGGATCTCCACGCCGTCCGCCCCGTACTTTGTCCAGCCCTCTGGCAGCCCCATCAGCCGTTCGCTTTCCGTTTCCGTCAGAAAACGGATACAGCCGCCCTCCGGGTCGCCCTCATACCAGAAGGCAAAGGGCGTTACATCACTGGCTAAAAGAGTGGGAAAAGGGTCAGTTGGTAATCCGAAGCTGTTTCGGAAGGCCGTTTCTTCCTGCCTTTTTGCCGCTCCCCGCATACGGAAGCACTGAAAGGGGTGGATGACTGGTATCTGCCGCCCTGTTTCAAAAGAAGCTGTTCGATCTCCTTCGGCGGCGGCCCACCCGCCCTCTCCGCAAGGCGGAGGAAGTGGGAGCATTGGACGGGGCTTAAATAGTATGTCTGCGGCACGTCTGCCTCCAAAATCCGCCACGACGAAAATCCGCTGCCTTCGTGCCAGCCTTCGGGAGCCTGCCCAATACTGGGCGTCCATGAGCCGCCAGCACACATCAGGCGTTCCCCCTCGCACCATTCCGGCGTTTCCCCATCTTCCCGAAGGAGGCATTGGAACTTCGGTGTCCGAGAAGGCGGATAGGACGGCTCTAAAGTCCATCCGGTCATTTGTAGAAAACGCTCCCATGACGTTTTCCCAAACAGCGATAGCTGGATATAGGTTATCAGTAGCATCCCTCATTTCCTGTATGATACGAAACGCCTGATAGAACAGGCTTGATTTTGCCCCGGCAAGGCCGGAGCGGTTGCCGATCAGAGAAAGGTTCTGACAGGGAGAGCCGAAGGTTATCACATGGACAGGCGGGATTTTCCCGCCGTCCACCTTCGTAATGTCCCCCAAGTGCGCCATATCGGGAAAGTGCCTTTTGGTTATGGAAATCGGCGCTTTTTCAATCTCGCTGGCCCACACCGGACGGATACCGCAGCGGGAGGCCGCCAGAGGGAAAACGCCTATCCCGTCAAAAAGGCTTCCCAGCTTAATGTCCGGCATGACCCGGGCCGCCGTGTCCCTTCACGGCAAGAACCCCGTCCAGCGTAGTAGCCGCGATACCCAGCCGCCCGGCAACCGCAATATCGTTTTTCACATCCTCGTCCACAGCACCGCCGCAAACGATCAGGGTATGGGAGCGCCGCAGCATATCCCGGCGCATATCAATCCCGGCTTTATGTTCCTCGGGAACGCTGTCATTCAAGAACAGCGGAAGATACAAAAGCGGGCAGATGGGGGAAAAGCCCGCCTCATAGGCAAGGCGGCAGTAGTGGGCCGCCAGCTCCATATCAATATCCGGCTCACCGCTCCATGCGGCGGTCAGATAGGCCAAAGGTCGTTTCATTGGTTCAGCCTCCATTTCTTTCTGATTTGCGGAAAGCAAGGTTTCGCCCAACCCCTCCGCCCCTTCCCCCGGGAAGGGGAACGGCTCTGGAGAATTT
>ENA-ORTB01002471-ORTB01002471.1-human-gut-metagenome-genome-assembly--contig:-NODE-2471-length-16946-cov-3.520928_pt1 | contig 16946 bp, 17 predicted proteins | sample MGYA00241905_ERZ509174 | MGnify/ENA primary metagenome ERZ509174 (study PRJEB26280, sample SAMEA2338851) | human gut metagenome | biome: human gut; feature: human-associated habitat; material: faeces... | reverse complement strand
ATGTTTTTCATGTTCATATGGTCCTCTTTATTTGCCATGATTATCGACCTCCTAAAAATAAGTGTGCGTAGCAAAGCGGTTAGAAGCCGGAATATAAGTTCCTTGTGTGGAAATCCCCGGGCTCGGGATTTTTCCACCAGGTTCTTATATTTAGGCTTCTGCTTTGCGGAGCACCACGCCACTATATGAATGAGAATTACGACAAAAATTCATAAGTTTCCGCCATCAGAAATCCCAGATTCTGGATTTTTGTGCAGCAATCCTAAAAGTAAATAGAACACCACAGTCTTAACACGTTTGATCACCTGGCAAGCAGTTACACTGAACTTCCTCGGGCGCTGTTTTGGCCTTTTCAGCTAGAATCGCCTGTAAGTTCACAATATCCGCCCATGAGAGTTCCCTTGACTGAATAACGCCGGCAATGTTGAACCAGCCCGCATCGCACACATATGGTCAAACAAATCATCTGCCGCTGCCGCCATTGATTCCTTCTCGCCAACAACCGGCTTATACGTGAATGGTCGACTGCCGCCAGCTGCGCAACCGCCTGTTTTTGAATCGACCTGTGAAGTAGCGTTTTGGTTGTTGAGCTGACCAGCCTTCTAATTCGTTCATAGCATCGATTAGTTCACGACTAGTCGCATGTCCCATTGTCCAAATTGCTCTCGTAACCATCCATCAGAATCGGTGATGGTTACATTCTTTGCATCCTTCAATTGGCTTCCGCCATTAATTGAATTCTAAGTTTACGTTTGTAGCCTCCTAACACTTATTAGTTTACGACTGTAGTCACAATAATGCAACCTTTCTGCCAGAAAATACCATGACATTAAAAAAACGCCTAGATAATATTCCAGGCGTGGTTTGATACAATATGTTAAATTAATGATCTGGGAATTTTTGGTTTTCTTGTTAGTATCTTAAACTTCCCACACCAAAAAGAACTATGAAGTCTTGAAAACTCACGCAGAAAGACGAAAGCTGTATGAGCAGTCAATGCATCATATGACAGGCCATGGTATTCAGTGCCAAGCTTCAAGAAACTCTTGCAGGTCTTGAAGAAGACCTCGATGTCCCATCTTTTGCCGTAAATTCTGATGATCTCATTTTCATCGATCGTCATGTCCGTGCAAATAAGAGCGATCCAGTCTTTGCGGTTGGAACGATTTCTTACGCAGACTATTCTGGCATCAATATATTGAAAAGCACGGCTACCGGCCAGACATCACTGACGAAGACAGAGTCGTCCTTAAAGAAGGGACCGTTGACTACGTGGCCTTCTCTTACTACCAGTCAACTACTGTCTCCAGCGAAAAGGTCTCAGCTGATGAACTGAGCGACCTGGAAAAGGCGGTTGCGGTTAACCCGACTTTGGAAAGAAGCGACTGGGGCTGGGAAATTGACCCGGTTGGCCTCCGCCTGGCTTTGAACCACTTGACTGACCGCTACCACCTGCCCTCTTCATCGTTGAAAACGGCCTGGGGGCCTACGACAAGGTCGAAGACGGCAAGATTCATGACCCATACCGGGTTGACTACCTGAAGAAACACATTAGCGAAATGGAAAAGGCAGTTGCGATCGACGGCGTTGACCTGATGGGCTACCTGCCATGGGGGCCAATCGACCTGGTTTCTGCCGGGACTGGCCAAATGGACAAGCGCTACGGTTTCATCTACGTCAACAAGAATGACCAAGGAGTCGGCGACCTCAGCAGAACCCCAAAGGACTCCTACTTCTGGTACAAGAAGGTCATTGCATCCAACGGGACTGACCTCGACTAATCTTCTCTAATTCTTATTGCTACTTAATCTCTTAACGAAAACGCGAAAAGCGACCAAGATCTGCTATGATCTTGATCGCTTTTTTGTGCTTAGCTAATTTTCTTTTTCTACTTAAAATGGCTGCTGTAAACCGGATCTTTGAAGTCCTTTTGGCCTTTGAGCCAGGCAGAGCATTGCCTTGCCAAGTCTTCCGTCATCGTAAAAAAACATGCTTCCAAAAAATGGAAACATGTTTCTTCTGTCTATTCTGCTGAGAAGTAGTCCTGGAGCAGGTCTGAGTGTTGCTTCAACTTCTTGACAGCCTTATCTTCAATCTGCCGGACCCGTTCCCGGGTAACGCCCAGACTGCGGCCAACTTCTTCCAGAGTGTGCGGCTCATAGTTTTCCAGGCCGAAGCGCAGCTTCAAGACCTTAGCTTCTCTGTCAGTCAGGAACTCACCCATCATGCCGGACAGTTGGTCCTTCAGCATTTCAAAAGCAGTGTATTCTTCCGGGTTGATTGCCTTGTTGTCTTCCAAAAGGTCCCCCAATTGCGAGTCCCCTTCTTCGCCAACCGACTTGTCCAAAGAGTCAGTTTCCTGGTTCTTGGCTACCGTGATAATTTCCTGCACCTTCTGCAAAGGTTCATTCATTTCCGCGGCCAGCTCTTCCGGCTTGGCATTCCGGTCCAGGTCCTGCTGCAGAGTCCGCTGGATCCGGTTCATCTTGTTGATGCTTTCCACTACGTGAACCGGGATTCTGATCATCCGGTCCTGGTCAGCCAGGGCCCGGGTAATGGCCTGCCGGATCCACCAGGTAGCATAAGTTGAAAACTTAAAGCCCTTGGAGTAGTCGAACTTGTCAACTGCCTTCATCAAGCCGATATTGCCTTCCTGGATCAAGTCCAGGATCCCCATCTTCCCATTGTGCTTGGCATAGCGCTTGGCAATGGAGACAACCAAACGGAGGTTGGCGGCGGCCAGTTCATCCTTGGCTGACTCATCGCCGTTTTTAATCCGCTTGGCTACTTCTACTTCTTCGTCCCGGCTCAAAAGCGGGACCTTGCCGATTTCCTTTAAATACATCCGAACCGAGTCGTAAACCTGGTCGTTGTCGCTGGAAGCGGCCAGTTCTTTTTGTTCTTTCTTTTCAGCTTCTTCTTCAGCCTTGAGGGCCAGAGCAGACGGTTCACCCTGGTCGTCAACGATACTAATCCCATTGTCCGCAAACTCTTCTACCAGCTTGGCAGTTTCGGCATCATTCAGACCATACGGCAGCAAGAGCCGGGCCTTCAAGTCCTTTTCGCGGATCCGCTTGGTCTTCTTTAAACCGGTAATCACCATTTTAACTGCTTTTTCCAGTGGAAAATCATTTACGTTAGAAGCATTTACTTTTGCCATTCAATCCGCCCTGTTCTTATTCTGCTAAAAATTTACTACTCTAAAAAGTCACGCAACTTGTTGCTCCGGCTTGGGTGCCGCAGCTTGCGCAAGGCCTTGGCCTCGATCTGCCGGATCCGCTCCCGGGTCACGCCAAAGACCCGGCCGACTTCTTCCAAAGTCCGGGGATTTCCGTCATCCAGACCAAAACGCAGACGCAATACATTCTCCTCCCTGTCAGTCAAAGTGTCAAGCACTTCCGCCAGCTGGTCTCTCAGCATTTCACTGGCCGCGTGCTGTTCCGGGCTGGTTGCGTCCTTGTCTTCGATAAAGTCGCCTAAGTGGGAGTCATCCTCTTCCCCAATCGGTGTCTCCAAGGAAACTGGCTCCTGGGCCACCTTGAGGGCCTCCCTAACCTTCTTGACCGGCAAGTCCATTTCCGCGGCAATTTCTTCTGGCTCCGGGTCTCTGCCCAGATCCTGGAGAAGCTGCCGCTGGATCCGGATCAGCTTGTTAATGGTTTCCACCATATGAACCGGAATTCTGATCGTCCGGGCCTGGTCGGCAATCGCCCGGGTGATTGCTTGCCGGATCCACCAGGTCGCGTAAGTAGAAAACTTGAAGCCCAGCCGGTAGTCAAACTTGTCAACCGCCTTCATCAGGCCCATGTTCCCTTCCTGGATCAGGTCCAAAAAGCTCATCCCCCGGCCAACATAGCGCTTGGCAATGGAAACCACCAGACGCAGGTTGGCATTGGTCAGTTCATCCTTGGCCTCCTGGTCACCGGCTCCAATCCGCTTGGCCAGCTGGACTTCTTCATCCCCGCTGAGCAGGCTGACCCGGCCGATCCGCTTCAAATACTGGCGGACCGGGTCATTCATCCGGCTGCCTGGGGCTGACAGGTGTTCCAGCTCTGCCTTTTCCACGTTTTTCTGCTTGGCCAGGGCCAATTTGGACGGCTCGCCCTTGTCATCGACAATGCTGATCCCGTTGTCTTCAAATTCCTGCACCAGCTGATCGACCGCCCGGCCTTCGATTTGGTAAGGCTTCAGCAAGCAGTCGGTAAATTCCTTTTCAGAAATTTGCTTGCTCTTCTTGACATCCTTAACAACTAACTTAACGGCTTCAGCCAGCGATACCTGATCTGCCTTTCCTGTCTGCTTAGCTTTGTCTGTCATTTGATTGCCCTCACTCTATCACAGCAGCATCACGCTACACATTAATCTAAGAAATCCCGCAACTGACTGCTCCGGCTCGGGTGGCGGAGCTTTCTGAGGGCCTTGGCCTCAATTTGCCGGATCCGTTCCCGGGTCACTTCAAAATGCTGGCCGACTTCTTCCAAAGTCCTGCTCTTGCCATCATCTAAGCCAAAACGCAAACGGAGGACTTCTTCTTCCCGGTCACTCAAGGTATCCAAAACCTCGGCCAGCTGCTCTTTCAGCATCTCATTGGCCGCGTGCTGTTCGGGACTCATCGCGTCCTTGTCTTCGATGAAGTCGCCCAAATTGGAGTCGTCTTCTTCCCCAATTGGGGTCTCCAAAGAAACCGGCTCTTGGCAAATCTTCAAGATCTCCCTAACCTTCTTGACCGGCAAGTCCATTTCCGCGGCAATTTCTTCTGGCTCCGGGTCTCTGCCCAGATCCTGGAGAAGCTGCCGCTGGATCCGGATCAGCTTGTTAATGGTTTCCACCATATGAACCGGAATTCTGATCGTCCGGGCCTGGTCGGCAATCGCCCGGGTGATTGCTTGCCGGATCCACCAGGTCGCGTAAGTAGAAAACTTGAAGCCCAGCCGGTAGTCAAACTTGTCGACCGCCTTCATGAGGCCCATGTTCCCTTCCTGGATCAAGTCCAGGAAGTTCATCCCCCGGCCGACATAGCGCTTGGCAATCGAGACAACCAAACGCAGGTTGGCTTCAGCCAGTTCCTGCTTGGCCTCTTCATCGCCGGCCTCAATCCGCTTGGCCAGGGCGACTTCTTCCTCACTGGTCAAAAGGTTGAACCGGCCGATTTCCTTTAAGTACATTCTGACCGGGTCGTTCATCTTCATCCCGGTCGGGGCGGCCATATTGTTCAGTTCTGCCTTTTCAACATTTTTCTGCTTGGTCAGAGCCAGCTTGGAAGGCTTGCCGTCCTCATCAACAATGCTGATCCCGTTGTCTTCAAATTCCTGGACCAGCTGGTCAACGGCCTTGCCCTCTAATTTGTAGGGCTTGATCAAGCGGTCTTCGAAAGCAGCTTCAGTGATTTGGTGGCTGGCCTTTACTCCTTCAACAACCAGCTTCACCGCCTTTTCCAGGGACATCTCATTAGCCTTGGTTTGCTTTTCTTCTGTCACTAACTGCCTCCTCTTCCTGCAGCTTCAGTTGCCTTAGCTGCAAAATTGCCTGTGTTTCCAGCAAAATTGCCGTTTGGTCGTTTCGCCGACGTGCGTCTGCAATCGCCTGCATGTGGCGGTCGATCTCATCATCTATCTTGCACAGGTTGAGTACCCGAACCTGCGCCTCGAGCTCTTCCAAGGTGATTTCCCCTGGCAGCCCGGTCATATCAGTACTAACAATTATACTCTGAAGTTCTTCAGGAATAAAATCCAAAAAGCCGCTCAATGAAACATTTTCATGAGTTTCAATGTAATTGAGCCAAAGTTTGGCCAGGCGCTCGTATTCCGGGTTTGGAAAAACAAAACCGTTGACGATCAAGTAGTCCCGGGCCTCATCAGAATAGATGTAGGCATAAAGCAGGCGCTGCTGGGCCTTTAGAGCCCTGGTGACCGGCTGCGGATCCGCGGCTGGAGCCAAGGGGGCCAGCTCGGGCAGGACTTCGCTGCTGGTATGCTGGTCCACCCGGCGCTGCTTGCGGCGGGCCCTGGACAAGTTGACCTTTAAAGCGTCCAGGGAGACTCCAGTTTCCTTGGCCAGGCGGCCTACATAAAGTTCTTGTTCAACCGGGTTGGGCAAGGCGGCGATTTCCGCTACTGCCTCGCTTAAATAGGCCACCTGCTCGCGCTCATTGTTTATGTTGTACTTCTTCTTCAAGCGCTGCAGGAAAAAGTCAGTGGTCGAAATAGCCCCTCTAATCGCGGCCTGGTAGCTGTCCGGTCCGTACTGCTTGACATATTCATCCGGGTCGAGCTTGTCAGGCAGGATCACGATGCCCAGGTCAAAGTTGCCGGCCTGCTTGAAGAGGCCCACCGCCCGTTCAGTTGCGTGCTGGCCTGGATCGTCGCCGTCATAGTTGATGACGACTTGCTTGGTGATCCGGCGGATCATATAGACCTGCTGCTGGGTCAAACTGGTCCCCATGGAGGCAATCCCGGTCTTGACCCCGGCCTTATAGGCAGAAATCACGTCCATATGTCCTTCAAACAAGACCAGGTGTCCCTCTTTTCTGGCATGTTTCTTGGCTTCTGAAAAGTGGAAGAGCAGGTCGGACTTGTTGAAGATGCTGGTTTCCGGACTGTTCAAGTACTTGGGTTCTTCCGGGTCATCGCTGATTCTCCGGCCGGAAAAGGCTACCAGGTGGCCGCTTTCATCACTCATCGGGAACATCAAGCGGTCTCTGAAGCGGTCAAAGAGGCGGCCATCCTGGCTCTTGACAAACAAGCCGCTTTCCGCCAGCTGGTTATCCGTATAGCCTTCGCCTCGCAAATAGGTCAAGAGCAGGTCGGATTTGCCTGGGGCATAGCCGATCTTAAAGTGCTTGAGCAGGTCATCGTCCAAGCCTCTTTTTCTTGCATATTCCAGGCCCCTTTCCCCGATCTTGGTAGTCATGAGAACCTGCTGGTAAAAGTCCGCCGCTTCCTTGTGCATCTGCATCAAAGGATTCAGCTTGACCGGCTGCTCCTGGTATTCCTGGGGCATGGGGATATTGGCGAATTCCGCTACTCTTTCAACGCTTTCTGGAAAAGTAACTTCTTCCTTTTCCATGATGAACTTGTAGACATTGCCGCCTTTATGGCAGCCAAAGCAGTAGAAGAACTGCTTGTCCGGGTTGACGCTGAAAGAGGGGGTCTTTTCTTGATGAAAAGGGCAAAGACCAACATAGTCTTTGCCTCTCTTCTCCAGTGATACATACTGGCTGATCACGTCAACGATATTTACGCTGCCCCGAACTTCATTGATAAAATCTTCCGAAATTCTTCCAGCCAATTTGCCTCACCCTTTATTAAAAATTTGCTTCTTACTTGATAACCAACTTGCTCAAGTCGCCCAAGCGCTTGGCCAGGTCATTGACAGCTGCCAGCTGGCTCAAGCGGTTGTTCTTGACTGCTTCGTCCTTGGCCATGATCATGTTGACGTCGAAGTAGCGGTCGATTACCCCTTGCAAGGCAACGAAGGCTTCGTAAAGTTCAGCATGGTCCTTGACATTTGCCAAAGCTTCAACTCCATCATAAAGGTCTTGTTCGCTTCTGTCTTCAAATAAGCTTGGGTCAACCGGACTAGCCTGGCTGAACTTAGCCTTCTTCAAGATGTTGGCGATTCTAGTCAGACTTTCAACGACTGGCTTGAAGGCCTCGTCGTCATGGTGCTGCTGCAGAACCTTGGCAGCGGCCAGGATTTGGCTTGGGTCTTGTTCGCTTGAAGCCAGAACGGCGTCGATAACGTCGTATTGGTAGTTGTTCTTTTGCAAGAACTGCTTGATCCGGTCACGGATGAAGTCAGCAAGTTGCTTGTCTTCTTCCGCCCCTTGCGGCAACTTGGCCGGAGTCTTGCCAGACAAAAGTTCCACGATTTCTGGAACAACCTGGTCAAATGGCAGGGACCAGTCTTCGTTCAAAAGGATCCGGACAATCCCGTAAGCGTAACGGCGCAAAGCGTATGGGTCGTTTGATGATGAAGGAATCATCCCGGCACCAAAGAAGGCGATAATGGTGTCCAGCTTGTCAGCAACTGACAAGAGGGCGCCGACCTTGGTCTTCGGCAAGTCGCCTTCAGCCGTGGTTGGCATGTAGTGTTCCTTGATGGCGACAGAAACGTTTTCGTTTTCGCCAGCCAGGCAGGCATAGTGCATCCCCATAATCCCTTGCAGTTCAGCAAATTCGCCGACCATTTGGGTTACCAGGTCGAACTTGTACAGGCCGCTTACCCGGTCAAAGTCAGCCACTTCTTCAGCTGACAGGCCGAATCTCTTGGCCAGGTAGTCGCCGATGATCCGGACCCGGGTCATCTTTTCTGCCATAGAACCGATCTTGTCGTGGAAGGAAACGCTGTCCATCCGGTCAACAAAGTGGCTGATCGGGTACTTGCGGTCTTCGTCGTAGAAGAATACTGCGTCATCCAGGCGGGCAACCAGGACCTTTTCATTACCGGAAATCACGTTTTCCAAGTGGTCCTTGTTCCCGTTTCTCACGGAGATGAAGCAGTTGATCAGCTTGCCTTCCTGGTCGTAGACTTCAAAGTAGCGCTGGTTGTCCTTCATGGAAGTGATCAGGACTTCGTCCGGGATTTCCAGGTACTTTTGGTCAAATGAGCCGGCAAAAACAGTCGGGTATTCAACCAGGTTGTTGACTTCTTCCAAGAGGCTGGCATCCAGCTTGATTTGCCAATTGTGGCTGTTTACCAGGTCGTTGATCTGGGAAACGATCATGTCCTTGCGTTCGTCAGCATCAACGATAACGTATTGGTCCCGCAGAGCTTCCACGTAGTCGTCAGCGTTGGCCAAAACCACGCTGTCGCCCAGGAAGCGGTGACCGGCAGTCTTGCGGCCGGCAGTGATGTCCAGGAACTCAACTGGGACGACTTCGCTGCCGTAAAGGGCAACGAGCCAGTGGATCGGGCGGACAAATTCAAAGTCTTGGGAGTCCCAGCGCATCTTGGTCGGGAAGGTCATGGCCTTGATTACTTCATCCAGGCCCAAGAGGATTTCCTTAGCTTCCTTGCCGGCCTTTTGCACGTGCACGTAGGCATATTCCACGCCCTTGAGTTCTTCAAAGTAGATATCGTCGGCGCTCATCCCCTGGCCGCGGGCAAAACCGACAGCGGCCTTGGTCCAGTTGCCGTCAGCGTCCTGGGCGATCTTCTTGGCCGGCCCCTTCTTGACTTCGTCCACGTCAGCTTGCTTTTCATCCAGTTCCTTGACCAGAACAGTCAGGCGGCGGGGAGTTGAGTAGGTCTTGATTTCCTTAAAGCCCAGGCCGTTTTCCTTCAAGAACTTGCCAGTTCTGTCAGCCAGCTGCTTGACTGATTTGCTGACCACGTGGGCTGGCATTTCTTCAACGCCGATTTCAAATAAAAAGTCTTTAGTCATTGCTTGCCTCCGCCTTTGCTTGTGCACTCTTCAACAATGGGAAGCCGCGCTTTTCACGTTCTTCCACAAACTTAACCGCTACTTCGTGAGCCATGTTGCGAATTCGGTGCAAGTAGCCGGCCCGTTCAGTTACTGAGACTGCCCCCCGGGCGTCCAGCAGGTTGAAGGTGTGGGAACACTTCAAGATGTAGTCGTAAGCCGGGTGAACCAGGTTCTGGCCCAAAAGTCGCTTGGCAATTCTTTCGTAAGTGTCAAAGAATTCCAACAATTGCTTCTGGTCGCTTTCTTCAAAGGCGTACTTGGAGTGTTCGTATTCAGGTTCCTTGAAAATATCCCGGTAAAGGACGCCATCGCCCCATTCCAGGTCAAAGACTGAGTTAACGTCCTGGATGTAGGAAGCCAGCCGTTCAACCCCGTAAGTGATTTCGCCCATGGTTGGCTTGACATCCAGTTCGCCGACAGTTTGGAAGTAGGTAAATTGGGAAACTTCCATCCCGTCCAGCCAGACTTCCCAGCCAACACCGGCACAGCCCATGGATGGGTTTTCCCAGTTGTCTTCAACGAAGCGGATGTCGTGTTCCAAAGGTTCAATGCCCAGAACCTTCAAGGAGTCCAGGTAGTATTGCTGGATTTCCAGCGGAGCCGGCTTTAAAACGACTTGGAACTGGTGGTGCTGGAAGAGCCGGTTCGGGTTGTCCCCGTAGCGCCCGTCAGCTGGACGGCGGGAAGGCTCAACGTAGCAGGCCTTCCAAGGTTCAGGCCCGACTGCCCGCAAGAAGGTGTATGGGCTCATCGTCCCCGCACCCTTGTTTTCATCATATGACGGCATGATCATGCAGCCTTTTGAAGCCCAGAACTGTTCAAGCTTGAAGATCATGGTCTGAATATCTAATTTTTGTGCCATAGTTACCTCCTATGCAAGGTCATAAAAAGAGCCTATGCAATTTTACTTTTGCATAGGGACGAAAAAGTATTCGCGGTTCCACCCTAATTCAGGAAGCCTATTTGCCTCCTGCTCTTAATTAGCTTGGCTAGAGGGGCCTTTTCCCGCTGTATCCTTCCACCAACCGATACTCGCTGCCGCGGTACTTTTATATTTCCTCATCATTACCAATATACAGGGGATTTTACCACAAATTCCCTTTCTTTTCATGTTTTTTTAGGAAAATCAGCTGCCCCGGACCTCATTTAAAAAGCGGAGGCTGGGCAGGTGCAAATCCACTGTTGCCTGGTAGATCTGGGCGATGGCCCGCCGGCTTTCCCTTTTCAAATCTTCGCCGATCTGGATCTCCCCTAAACGGCTGATTGGTAAAAGGGCCAGGGTTCTGATTAAGGCAGTAGCCTTTGGCGACAGGTGCAGGCGGCTGACAGAGCGGAAATGGTCGCTGCAGACCACCCCGCCGGCGGCGATTGAATAGTCAAAAATTCCTTTTTCCTTGCCGCAGATCACGCAGGCCCCCAGCTGAGGAGCTACCCCGAAGGCATCCAGGAGCTGCAGCTGGACAATTTGGGCAATAATTTCCGGGTCCTGGCCGGCCACGATCCGGTTAAAGGCCACTAGCAAAAGGTCATAGTAGCCCCCCAGTTTCTGGTACTCGCTGAAGGCATGGTCAGCTAAGTCAAAAAGATAAGAAAGATAGGCATTTTTGTCCAGGTCGGTAAAAAGCTCATCGTGCTGGCTGAGCTTCTTATAGGTCCGCAGCTGGCTGATCCCTTTGTAGCGGGTCAAGATGCTAAAAGTCCCTTCCGTAAAGGGCAAAACCGCGGCGGCCAGCTGGGACTTGGGCCGCATCCCACCTTTGGCAATTACGGTGACGATTCCCAGTTCCTTGGTCCAGAGCTTGGCCAAGAGGTCAGCCTCTTTATACTGCTGCCTTTTAAAAAGCAGGCCGTGGACATCGAGCAGGTCAGCGGCCATTAAAGTTCCTTCTTGTCATAGCCGATGGACCTTAGGAAGGCCGGGTCCTGCCGCCAGTCGCGCCGTACCTTGACCCAGAGCTTCAAGTTAACCTTCTCGCCCAGAAGATTTTCGATTTCTTTTCTGGACCGCATCCCGATCTGCTTAATCATGGACCCTCTTTGCCCGATAATGATCCGCTTTTGCCCGTCTTTTTCCACAAAAATCGTGGCATCAATCTGCAATTTACCATTGATCCGCTGATTCATCTGGTCAACCCAGACAGCAGTTGAGTGGGGAACTTCCTGGTCGGTCAAGCGGAGGATCTGTTCTCTGATCATCTCAGCCACCACGAAGTATTCCGGCCGGTCGGTTATTTCATCTGAAGCGTAGTATTGTGGTCCTTCTGGCAGGTAGTCCTTCAAGGTCTTTAGCAAGTCGTCGACCCCGTTGCCCTGCCGGGCGGAAATTGGCAAAAATTCCGCGAACTTGCCGACGGCCTGGTAGGAGTCGATGATTGGCAAAAGCTCATTTGGGTGAACCTGGTCGATCTTGTTGATAACCAAAAATACCGGAATATCCAAATCCTTCAAAAGACCGGCCACGTATTCCTCGCCCTTGCCGGCTTCTTTAGCGTCAACCATGAACATGACTAAGTCAACGTCCTTTAAAGAAGACAGGCTGGCCTTGTCCATGTATTCGTCCAGGTCGGAATGGCTCTTGAAAATCCCCGGCGTGTCGACGAAGACAACTTGCATGTCATCTTCAGTGTAGATGCCGGAAATCTTGTTTCTGGTAGTTTGCGGCTTGGCGGAGGTGATCGCCACCTTCTGCCCGATTAAGCGGTTCATCAAGGTTGACTTGCCGACATTTGGCCGGCCAACCAATGCTACGAAACCTGACTTGTGTTTACTTGTTTGCCCCATCTTGAATGTCCTTTTCTGTGAAATGGTATGGTATCAATTGCTCAACTGTAAAGCGCTCATAGTCCCCCTGGCTGTCGGTCAGAATTACTTCCGTTTCCGGAGCCATAAATTCGCTCATTACCTGCCGGCAGGCCCCGCAAGGGGAGATTGGCCGGTCAGTGTTGCCGATGATCAAAAGGCACTTGATCTTGCCCGTCCGGCCAGCGTTCACCCAGGAGAAGATCGCCGTCCGTTCGGCGCAGTTGGTCAAGCCAAAAGAAGAGTTTTCAATATTGACCCCGGTAAAAATTTCTCCCGCGTCCGTCACTAAAGCACTGGCCACGTGAAAGTGGGAATAAGGGCTATAGGCATCCGCCAAATGGTCCTTGGCCAGCAAAAAGAGTTTTTCTTCCAACTCGTTCATGCTATTTTCCTCTTCCTTCGTCTAATTGGTCCGGATAAAGGGGCAGGCCATATTCTTCCAAAACCTTGCCCTGGATTCCAAACATTTCCTTGGCTTCGTCTGGCTCAATGTGGTCATAGCAATTTAAGTGCAAGTAGCCGTGCACGATCGTGTAGCCAAATTCCCGGTCAAAGCCGGTGCCATATTCCTTGCTGTGGCGCTCGATGACACTTGGGCACATGAACAAGTCGCCAATGTCTTCAGTAAAGTCCGGGTCCTGGGTGAACATAGACAGGTCCAGGCCGTCGTCGCCGTCTTCAATGGCGAAAGAAATCACATCGGTTGGCCGGTCTTTATCCCGGTAGTCCCGGTTGATAGCCTGCGACCGGTCTTCGTCAACGAAGTTGATGCTCATTTCCTGGGCATTGTCCTTGCCGATTTCCTTTTTCGCCATGAGGAGCAGCTGCATGATCCAGTCTTCCCAGTCCCGGTCTCCCTTAGTCAAAAAGCCGACTTCATCGCTGTAGCTTACGTCAATTCCCTGCATTATTCTCCTTCCTCTTCATATGCCTTGATAATCTTTGCTACGACTGGGTGTCGGACAACGTCAGCCGCACTGAATTCCACGAACTTGATCTGGTCGATCCCCTGCAGGATATTGCGGGCCGTGATCAAACCGCTGTTGGCCTTGCCAGGCAGGTCGATCTGGGTCATGTCCCCGTTGACCACCATCTTGGAGTTAAAGCCCAGCCGGGTTAAAAACATCTTCATTTGGGCGTCAGTCGTGTTCTGCGCTTCGTCTAAAATGACGAAAGCTTCTTCCAAGGTCCGCCCTCTCATGTAAGCAAGAGGAGCGATTTCGATAACGCCCCGCTCCATCAAGCGGTCAGTTGGTCCCTGCCCTAAGATGGCATAAAGGGAGTCATAGATTGGCCGCAGGTAAGGGTCAACCTTTTCCTTAAGGTCCCCTGGCAAAAAGCCCAAGGATTCCCCGGCTTCAACTGCCGGCCGGGTCAAGATGATCTTGGAGACCTCTCCCCGCTTAAAGGCAGCAACCGCGCAGACGACAGCCAGGAAGGTCTTCCCTGTCCCGGCGGGTCCGATCCCAAAGACCACGTCGCTCTTGTTGATGGCCTCAACATAGCTCTTCTGGGTCATATTCTTGACCCGGACTGGCCGGCCCTTAGCATCTCTGATCAAGATCTGCTTGTAAAGGTCACCAAAGTATTCTGTTGTCCCCCGGTCAGCCATTTTCATGGCACTGACCACATCGGCCGGAGTTAAATTGATCCCATTGCTGGCTACCCCGTCCAGGGCCTTTAAAACCCGCAAGACGGTCTCCACCTGCTCTTCAGGTCCAGCGACCTTGATCTGACCACCCAGGTCAATAACGGTAACCTCATAGCCTTCTTCGATCAGCTTCAAATTGCTGTCATTTACGCCCACCAGCTTCTGGACATTTTCGCTGCTGTGGGGCAAAAACTTCTTTTCCAATAAAAGAACTCCTTCATTTTCAAACCAGCGGGCAAGCACATCTCTGTCCGCCAGACTATACTCTTCTAAACCAATGATACACGATTCAGGCCAAAAGAGAACACGGAAAATAAGCAAGAAAAAAGCTCCCGTTTTCACGAGAGCTTCAGTCGATTAATAATGTCTACGCTTGCGAGCGGCCTCAGATTTTAACTTTCTGCGAACGCTTGGCTTTTCGTAGAATTCACGCTTGCGGTATTCTTGCAAAGTGCCACTTCTAGAAACGGAACGCTTGAAACGACGAAGAGCATCATCAATAGACTCGTTTTCGTGAACGATAGTCTTAGCCATGTGTGATCCCCCCCTTCCATTTCTTGGCATGCTGCCATAAACATTTATCTAAATTATAGCAAAAATTGACTAATTATCAATAGCCTGGACAGATTTTTTGAAAAGTTTTTTGGGCTAAGGCCCAGAAAGCGCATTATCCGGTATAATAGAGTTGATGAGGTAATCTATATGACTGAAAATAAAGCAAAAAACAAGCAAACTAAAAAGATGGAAGTCAACATTATCATTATTTCCGACTCAGCTGGGGAAACGGCCTTTAACAACGCCCAGGCGGCTGCCGTCCAGTTCCCTGACGCCGAAGTCAACTACCGCCGCTATCCTTTCATTGTTAACGAAAAGAAGCTGGCCGCTACCCTGGAAGAAATCGAGCAGTACCCTAACCTGGTCATCGTCTACAGCATGCTGGATGAGAAGCTGCAATTGCCGATCATCAAGTTTGCCCGGGAACACAAGGCTAGGTACATCGACATTTTGTCTCCGATCATTGAGGCTATCAGTCAGACGACCCATATGAAGCCGACCGGCCTGGTTGGGGCTAACCACCAATTGACCAACAAGTACTTCAACCGGATTTCCGCCATGGAATTCGCGGTTATGTACGACGACGGCAAGGATCCGCGGGGCTTTTTGGAAGCAGACGTTGTCTTGTTAGGTGTCTCCCGGACTTCCAAGACTCCCCTTTCCTTGCTTTTGGCTAACAAGGGGCTTAAGGTGGCCAACTTACCGCTAGTACCGCAGACCCACATACCAAAGGAAATCTACCAAATTGACCCGACGAAGATCATTGGTTTGACCACCGATCCACAAGTGCTCAACCGCATCCGCCGGCAAAGAATGATCAGCTACGGGATGGACCCCGACACTGCCTACTCCAACATGGACTCCATCAATGCCGAACTGGACAGTGCCATGGCCTTATACAAGAAGCTGGGCTGCTTCGTGATCAACGTGGCTGAACGGTCAATCGAAGAAACCGCGGCTTTGATTATGAACCACCTGAGTTACGAAGAAGATTAATCAAATAATTGCGTAAAAAAACGCGCTGCTTACAACAAACGTAAGCGCGCGTTTTTCTTTTACTTCAGCGGACTTTCATCCACTTTGAAGACTTCTCTAGAAACTGGATCAACTAAAATGAAATATTCCTTCTTGCCGTTCTCGCGCAAGCTGTCAGTTACGCTGAAGACGTAAAAATACTCTGACCGCTTGTCTGGACTGGTCTTAGTCATCAGCAGCTTGACATTGTGGTGTCCATGCTGTTTAGCGTAAGTAGTGGCGATCTCAGTCGCCAAATCCAAGCCTATATATTTTGGTTGATAGCGGCTATTGTCCCTTTCATCTGGCGTCTATTTCACCACCTCACTTAGCTTTTTCATAACATAAGTATAATTTATTTTTTAATATTCCTCAATAGCTAAACGACTTCTTGTTCTCTAAATCTGCCATAAACTTTCTGGACTTCCGTGACACCCATGAAGGCAAAGGGGTCACATTTTTCTACTGTGGTCCGGATGTCGTAGAGGTCGTAAGTGTCGATAATGGTTAAAAGGACGGTCTTTTCAGTATGCCCGTAGGCCCCTTCCACATCATGGAAGATAGTGATCCCGCGGTGCATTTTTTCTTGAATCCCTTCGATGATGGCATTGGGATGTTCAGTAACAATCATTACCTGCAGCTTGTTGTGCTGAGTGTAGACTGAGTCGATGAAGCGGCCGTTGATGAAAATGTTCAAGACCGTGTAGAGGGCTCTGGACCAGTCAAAGAGAAAGCCGGCGATCAAAACGATGATCAAGTTGACCAAGATATTGAACTTGCCGTAGTTCACACCAGTTTTCTTCCTGACCACGATGCCTAAGATGTCCAAACCACCCGTAGAGATCCCACTCTTCAAAGCCATACCAGTGCCGATCCCGTTGAATGCTGCCCCGAAAATGGCGCAGAGGATTGGGTCCAGGCTAACTTGGGTCGGTTGGATGAAACGCATCATGATCGCGGACATGGCAACCGCGAAGATGGTGTAGCAGGTAAACTCATAGCCGATCTTGAACCAAGCTAGGATAAAGAGGGGTACGTTCAAGGCAAAGTACATCACTTCTGTTGTGATGGTAAATGGCATGTAGCGGCTGGTCACAGTGTTGACGATCTGCGCGAAGCCGGTGATCCCGGAAGAATAGATGCGGCCGGGATGCCAGAAGAAGTTCAGGGCTACGGCAATCATAACTGAGTATAGAATAGCCGCCCCGATTTTTACCAAAAAGCCATAATTGCGTGAAAAGCGATTTAAATCAAACAGCTTCATTTTTTCTGTTTTCCTTTCCGTTGTAACAGGATCAGCAGCTATTGGCTACTGGCCTTGCCCCGCCTATATAAGAAGGCAAAGCAATGAATATCCTTATTTATGATACAGATTTTTCATAAATCATTGGGGCTTTCCCAATAACTTTTGTAAGCACCCAATAGCAGAGTATATTAAAATACGCGTGGTGCTAGTTGAAATATAGTTTCAATTTCTTAACAAAAAAGGTCCAACAT
>ENA-ORTB01002469-ORTB01002469.1-human-gut-metagenome-genome-assembly--contig:-NODE-2469-length-16980-cov-10.832969_pt1 | contig 16980 bp, 20 predicted proteins | sample MGYA00241905_ERZ509174 | MGnify/ENA primary metagenome ERZ509174 (study PRJEB26280, sample SAMEA2338851) | human gut metagenome | biome: human gut; feature: human-associated habitat; material: faeces... | reverse complement strand
GGTGTTAAGCTAAATTTAATAATCTAGTAGCAACATTTTTCTTAAACTGAGCGTATAAAATTAAGGAAGCTGGTATTAATGTACCTGTAGTCGCTGGTATTATGCCTATTACTAATGCGAAACAGGTCGGCCGTGCTGTACAGATGTCAGGTACATCTATTATTCCTTATCATTTTAAGATGATGGTGGATGCATTTGGTGATAATCCTGAAATCATGAAGCAGGCTGGTATTATTTATGCATCTGAACAGATTATTGATTTAATTGCGAATGGTGTAAAACATATTCATGTTTATACAATGAATAAACCAGACATCGCCGAAGGCATCATGAACAATATTTCGGAGATTCTTAAATGATAGAAATCAATCGTAAAGAAGCTTTACGATACTTAGGATACCGTCAATCTATTGAAGGTGATCTCACTGAAATCAATGTCGCACTTGATCATTGTATCGAAGTATTACAGAAAACAGCTGTACCACGTCATATTGTGAAAAGATTACCTCTCACAATAGAGAATCATACAATCACAATTGGTGATATGGTGATACATAGTAAAAACTTAGAGAATAACTTAAAAGGCTGTCATGCAGTTTATCTCTTTGCGGCTACTATAGGTATAGAAGTCGATCGTTTGATTAAACGTACAGAACTTACTAAGATGAGTGATGCAGTGATCTATCAGGCAGCAGGAGCTGCTATGATAGAAGCTTATTGTGATGAAGTGAATGAAGAACTTAATCAGGAGGCATATAAGAATAATGAATTCTTAAAGCCACGCTTTTCACCTGGTTATGGAGATCTTGCATTAGATCATCAGAAAGATTTTATGCGTTTATTACAGATGGATAAGATTGGTATCAGTTTATTAGAAAGTCTCTTAATGGTCCCATCCAAATCAGTGACGGCGATCATTGGTATTACACATCATGCACAGCCTCGTCATACAAAAGACTGTGCCAATTGTCCTGCACAATGTGAATTCAGGAGGATAGATTAATGGGATTTAAAGAAAGACTGACAAAAGAATGGTTATTCTGGGATGGTGGTACTGGTTCAGTACTTCAAAGCTGGGGTTTACAAGCTGGTGAACTACCTGAAACATGGAATATTAACCATCCAGAAAAGATTGTTGAATTAAATAAAGGCTATCTAGAAGCAGGATGTGATATTATCAACACCAATACATTTGGTGCCAATAGATTAAAATATCCAGATAATCTAGAAGAAATAGTCACAAAAGCAGTAGAACATGCAAAAAAGGCAAGAGAACTTACAGGACGCACTGATGCCCTGATTGCGCTTGATTTAGGACCTACAGGTAAACTTTTAGAACCACTAGGAGATTTATCATTTGATGATGCAGTGGATATTTATGCTGAAGTCATTGAGTATGGAACTAAAGCGGGTGCTGATGTCATCCTTATTGAAACAATGCAGGATAGCTATGAATTAAAAGCTGCAGTACTAGCCGCTAAGGAACATTCACATTTACCAGTATGTGCCACTGTTGTATTTGATGAAAAAGGTAAGATGTTGACAGGTGGTACACCTGAATCAGTAGTTGCCTTACTTGAAGGGTTACATGTTGATGCATTGGGTATTAACTGTTCATTAGGTCCAACACAAATTAAACCTTTTGTAGAAAGAATGATTAAAGTTTCTTCTACACCTATTATTGTGACACCTAATGCTGGTTTACCTCAGACTGATGATGAAGGTCATACATATTATGATATGAATGCAGATGAATTCGCATCAGAGATGAAAGAGATTGCCTCATTGAATGTGCATGTACTAGGAGGATGTTGTGGAACTACACCAGAATATCTCTCAAAAACAATAGAATTAGTGAAAGATCTGCCTATTGAACCACCTGTAAAGAAGAATATCTCTGTTGTGACTTCTTTCTCACAGGCTGTAGAAATAGGTCCTAAACCAGTTATTATTGGGGAACGTATTAACCCAACTGGTAAGAAGAAATTCAAACAGGCCTTACGTGATGGAGATATTAACTATATCTTATCTGAAGGTTTAAAACAGGAAGATGCAGGGGCACATATTCTAGATGTCAATGTAGGTCTACCAGAAATTGATGAACCTAAGATGATGGTAGAAGTTATGAAGAAGTTGCAGTCTGTCATTGCATTGCCATTACAGATTGATACATCAGATCCAATCGCCTTAGAGGCAGCCTTAAGACACTATAACGGTAAGGCTATGATTAACTCAGTTAATGGTAAACAGGAATCCATGGATGCTGTATTCCCATTAGTAAAGAAATATGGTGGTGTGGTTGTAGGACTTGCCTTAGATGAAGAAGGTATTCCAGATAATGCGGCAGATCGTATTCGTATTGCGAAGAAGATCTATAAAGAAGCAAGTAAATATGGTATTGAACCTAAGGATATCGTAATCGATGGACTCGCTATGACTATTTCATCAGATCCTACTTCTGCCATTGCGACATTAGAAACATTACGTATTATTAGAGACGAATTACATGGACATTCTATTCTAGGTGTTTCTAATATCTCTTTTGGTCTTCCACAAAGACCAATCATTAATGCGAACTTCTTTACTATGGCAATGCAGTCAGGACTCAGCTGTGCAATCATCAATCCTTCATCAGAAGCAATGATGAAATCATATCGTGCCTATCTAGCCTTAAGTGGTTTAGATACAAACTTTACTGAATATATTAGCGCCTATGGTAATAGTGCACCAGCTCCTGTAAAAAGTGAAGCGGTTGATATGTCTTTATATGAAAGTATCAAGCGTGGTATGAGTGAAAATGCAGGTAAAGCCACTCAAAAACAGCTTGAAACTAAAGAAGGACTAGAAATCATTAATGAAGAATTGATTCCTGCCCTTGATGAAGTAGGGAAAGGCTTTGAAAAAGGCACTATCTTCCTGCCTCAGTTATTAATGAGTGCTGAAGCAGCGAAGGCTGCATTTGCAGTCATTAAAGACTCTATGGCAGGTAAACCAAGAGAAATGAAAGGAAAAATCATCATTGCGACAGTTAAGGGTGATATTCATGATATTGGAAAGAATATTGTGAAGGTTATGTTAGAAAACTATGGTTATGATGTCATTGATCTTGGTAAAGATGTACCACCTGAACAAATTGTAGATACTGCAATAAAAGAAGATGTAAAACTAGTAGGACTCAGCGCTTTAATGACAACAACAGTAGTGAGTATGGAAGATACTATTAAATTGTTGAAGGAAAAGAAGCCTGATACACTTACAGTTGTAGGTGGAGCCGTTATGACTCAGGAATATGCAGATCGTATCGGTGCAGATTGTTATGCGAAAGACGCAATGGAAACAGTGCGTTTTGCGGATAAAGTATTTGGAGGAGAATAGGAATGAAAAGAATATTTACAGTATTAACTTTTATCGCTTTAACATTTGCGTTATCATTCTCAGCCGCTTTTGCGAATGATGATGCATTTCTTAAATCACAAAATTATTTAAAGACTATTACTTTAGATAGTCCTGATGCCGTTATTGCGTATGAAGCTACAGGCATGGAAGCTGATTATAAGGCTAATGCTTTATTAAATAACTTCAAGGAAACAGATTATACTGCTGCTTCTTATGGTGATTTAGCTAAGTCTATTATCGCAATTTCTTTATTAGGTGAAAATCCAAAGGATTTCAATAAGATTAACTTAGTAGAAATCTTAGAAAATAGAGTACAGGAAGATGGTACTCTTACAGATGATGTAAATGGTGGATGTGGGGCTACTATTTGGACACTAATGGCTTTAGAAACAGTAAACTCACCTAAGGTAAAATCTGTTGCAGATAAGTTATCTACTATGGCTATGGACAATGGTGCTTACTGGTATGAATATCAGGGACAGAATGCAGATCTAGATACAACTGGATGGGCTATGGAAGCATTAAGTGTTGCAGGACGTTCTAGTTGCAGGACGTTCTACTTATGATGCAGCTATCTCAAAAGCATATACTTTTGTACAGAATAAGTTAAATAGTACAGATGGTTCTTATGATATTGGCTGGGGTGGAAATGCGGATACTCAGTCTTGCGTATTAGAAGGATTATCTGTTGCAGGTTATACATTAGATACAAATGCATATAACTATTTACTTTCTTATCAGAATGAAGATGGTACATTCAATGCTTTAAATTATAGTACAAGTCAGTTAGAACCTAACGCTTATGCATCAGTAGAAGGTGCAAGAGCACTTGGTGTAATCAATAACGGAAGTTTTGTATTAAATGCTAGAAGAGACTATACAGAGACTACTACACCAGTAGTGACTGAACCAGAAACACCTACAACACCTAGTACAACTACACCAGCTGTAAAGCCAGAAACAACAACTACTGAACCAAAGAAGGAAACAGTAAAAGTAGTTAATACAGGTGATAACACAAATGTGATGGCATATGTAGTGGCAGCTATCGCCGCTGTTGGTGTGATCGTATTAGTTATTAAAAGTAAAAAGAAATAATGAAGAAATTCACAACTAAACAATTAGCGATTGCCTTTGTCGCAATCGCTTTTGTCTTTATATTTGGCTTTACAGCTTATCGTGGTATAACTGGACAATTCCAGTCTCAGTCTACTATTAGTAATGAAGTGAAAAGTAGCATAAAGAAGAAAGATATTTCCAAAAAAGAAGAGACAAAACAAATAGAGTCACAAGAAGAATCGAAGAAGACTGATATAAAATCATCTGATTCTTCTAGTAAACAAGAGACAAAGAAGCAGGAAACAAAGAAAAAAGAGACAAAATCCTCTTCTAGTAAACAAGAGACAAAGAAGCAGGAAACAAAGAAAACAGAAACAAAATCTTCTTCTACTAAACAAGAGACAAAGAAGATAGAAACAAATAATTCTTCTAGTAAACAAGAAACCTCTGCTCCTCAACAGGTAGAACCACCTAAACAGGAAACACCTATAAAACAAACTGTTTCAGTACAGGTGATTGGAGTAAATAGCACAATGATGCAGGGGAATATAGAAGTGAATAGTTCTTCTACAGCTTATAGTGTATTAAGAGAACTTGCGAAACAGAATGGTAAGAGTATCTCTACAAAAGGGTTTGGTTCTACTGTTTATGTATCAGGTATAGATGGATTAAAGGAATTTGATCATGGACCAAGTTCTGGATGGATGTATAAGGTGAATGGTACACCACCAAATATTGGGGCAGGAGCTTATAGGTTAAAAGCAGGAGATCAAGTCATCTGGTATTATGTCAACATTGAACAATAAGACAAGAGAAATATGTTTGATAGGTATTCTCTCTGCAGTCAATATTGCCTCTAGAGTAGCCTTACAGGCACTTCCTAACTTTAAACCTGTTACATCTATCATTATTATATCTGTACTCTTATTTGGCTTATCATTTGGAATAAAACTCACAGTAGTAACAACTATTGCATCCAATATGATTCTAGGTATGGGAACGTGGACAATCTTTCAGATTCTCTCATGGGTAGTCATCTGTTTATTCACTCAATGTATCAGTGATTTTTATAAGAAAATAAACAAAGAACCCCCATTACTTCTTATGGCTCTCTATGCCTTTTTAATGGGTTATGTCTTTGGATTTATCGTTTCACTCGAACAATTAATTATTGGTGGTCCTGTCTGGTTTGGTATCTATTATGCCCGGGGGCTCTTATTTGATACATTCCATGCAGTAGGTAATTTTGTCTTTTATTTACTTTGTGCACCTATACTTATGCGTTTATTTAAACAGGAAATGTCTCAATATACAAAAGACTATTACAAGTGATTCAGTTGCGAATCACTTTTTTGTCATGTAATAAACATATCATCAATATCTGAAAGATACATTTTACATATGATATATAAAGTCTATAATCACAAGTGGATGGAGGTTAAAACTATGACACCATTATTTCCACGTGTTCAAGAAGTAGAGAACATATTTCACAAAATACTCGCAAGTAAAGAAGCTTGTGCAAGACTAAGAGAAACATTCAATTCAAGTCTAGAAGACTTTCAGGGATCAGAAGAATTAAACAATGAGACCTTTTCAAAAGTCGTTCTAGATAGTTATTCAAATCAGGATATTAGTGCATTATTACTCGCTATATGTGGTAAATCTATGTTTGATTTATTACGTGATGCATATTTGATTCCTCAAACATTTCATGGTAAAGCAGGAGAAAATCCAGTGCTACTTACATCACCTTCTGGAGACCTGTTAGAAGGAAAGGACGTCTCACACCATACGATGAGACGATTTAAAAGTATACTTTCACAACATCAGCCTGTTCCCCGTTCCCTTGTTTATCTGGCTGATGGCTATGATATAGAACGTTATTATAAACATGACGGTTCAGTAGACCAGAGAAAGACAGATGCAGTCAGAGGCATCTTACTTCTTTATGCACTTCCTGATACTAAGAAGCTTCATCTTACACCTGCGCAGGTTTATGCAATCATCTGGGATACATTCTTCAGTATTCAAAAAGAAGCACCTCTTGCTCGTGTCTATTATGGACAGGAAACAGGAGAGAAGAATGATAAAGACTATGATGAAATCGCAATATTACTTCCTTCTCATTTGTTTAGAAGACAGATGGTTGAACATATGGAAATCATTGATGGATTAGTTCTATCTTGTAGAGAAAAAATGATGGCTGAAGCCGGTAATGATAGTTTGGAGTTGTAATTATGCCTAGAATCGGATTACGTATTATTAAAACAAGTATTGCTGTCTTCATCATCATGGTATTATTCACTCTCTTTGGTGTACAGAGATCACCTTTCTATGTCCTTATAACCACAATTATCTGTATTCAGCCAGATAAAGAGAATGAAAAGAACCAGGCACTTGTAAGAGCCCTCGGCACACTTATAGGGGCTATTACAGGAGCTATTGTCATGTTTTTACAGCCTTTCATCCATATTGATCTCGCATGGGATTTGCTTAATGCGTTATTTATTATGTTGACTATTTACTTAACAGTCTTATTTAAAGTACAGCATATGGCATTTATGGCCTGTGTGGCTTATTTAAGTGTTGCAGTGATTCCCCATGCTGGTATTTCACCTTACGCATTTTTATTCTATCGTGTCTTAGATACATGTATTGGTGTTGGTGTAGGTTATCTTGTTTGTACATTACATCTACCAGTTAAAAGAAGAAATGATGTTCTCTTTGTAGCTGAACTTGATGATATGGAACAAACAGCACACCAGCAGTTAAATGACTTCAATAAGACTCAATTGAATAAAATAGTAGATGATGGTGCCCTGTTTACAATCATCACAAAAAGAACACCTGCATCCATGCAGGCAGAAATAGAACATCTTAAATTGCATCTCCCAGTGATCGCATTAGATGGCGCAATTTTGTATGACGTACCAAAAAATGAATTACTTTGTACCTACCCATTATCACAAACATTAGGTACAAAGATCACTCAATTATTAGATGATAAACATCTTAATTATTTCTATCACGTTCTCAAAGACGATGTATTATTGACATATTATAATAGTTTCGACCAGTCCGAACAAATGGACTATTATGATATGATGCGTCAATCCCCTTATCGTAATTATATCTTTGGTATGCCTACACACTCATATCAACCTCTTTATATAAGTATTCTTAATACAAAAGAGATTATCTATGATATTATAGATGACCTGATAGATTTAGGATTACATAAACAATTGCGTTATTTTGTAGAAGAAGATTATTTTGAAGGCATGTGCTTACTTAAGATTCTTTCTTATGACGCCACTCCAGAAAACATGCTGGAAAGATTAAAAGAAAAATTAGATATAAAAGAAAGTATTGTATATGGTTCATCTGATGCTATATGTGATGTTATTGTACCTGATAATGATTTCAATAGTATCGTAAAAAGTATCCATAACGAATATGAAGGAATTCAAATGAAAAGAAGACAGCCACAATAGCTGCCTTCTTTTCGTAATGGGGGAGTCTCAATGTATATTCAATTCATGATCAATATCATGGATTTTTTTATTTGTATACTTATTTGCAACTCCCATGATTAAAGTACTTAATAATACTGCAATAATAGTTAGAATAATATAGATCATAAGAATCACCTCTTTCTTGCCTATACTATACAGGTAAGTTGTGTAATTCGTATGTATTCTCTATGTATTTATTATGTTTTTTACAATCCTTCCAACATATCATCAAATGTGATACCTAGAGAAAATCCAAAATGGAAATAATCATCCAAAGCATCCTGTAACTTAATAGGACTATAACCATTTCTTAAATCTAGAATATCCTGATTGACTTTAAAGAGTAAATCAACAGAACTACTCTTTTCAGGCATTTCTTCATGATTCTTGATTTCATCAATCTGTAAGTCATACGCAGTACTCATTAATAAGCGCATACCTTCAATATAAGTGTCTAAAAGAGCATTTTGATCAACCTGAGTATCTTTATCCCAGAATGTATAAACATGTCCTAGTTCTCCTGTATTATACACACATTGCATAAATGCAAGAAGTTTATGGTCAATCTTCTTAATATCTAGAATATGACCTTTAGGAATATCTAATTCTCTGTTTAATACTAACTGATATAATTTTGATAATTCATTCATTTAAATCACCTCTTATATACTATTATAGTCAATTAAAAAAGAGAATCACGTAGATTCTCTAAATAATCCCTAAACCTTCTATTAAAATCTTAACACCTATGAGAATAAGAATAATACCACCAGTGATTTGTGCTTTCTGTTGATATTTATTCCCAAATATATGACCTATATATACACCAGCTGATGCAATAATAAATGTCGTTAAACCAATAATAGAAATAGCCATGAAGATATTGATTGATTCAAAAGAGAACGTAACACCTACCGCAAGTGCATCAATGGCAGTTGCAATAGCAAGCATCAACATTGTCTTCCACGAGAAGTCATCATTCTGTTTCTCTTCTTCAAAAGATTCTTTAATCATATTGATTCCAATAAATGCGAGTAATATAAACGCAATCCAGTGGTCAATAGAATCCACTAAACCACTCAATGTGGAACCTAGACAATAACCAATAAATGGCATCAATGCCTGAAATCCACCAAACCATACACCGCATAACAATATATTCTTAATAGACAACTTCTTTACAGATAATCCTTTACATACAGATACCGCAAAAGCATCCATGGATAATCCAATACCAATAAGTAATATTTCTATACTAGACATCTTTATACCTCAACAGGAATATAATCTTCCTTTACAACCTCATAATGCATATTGGATGCAGTCAGTTCATTGAGTTCATCTAAGAATGATGTATCTCTTAAATAAACATCATAGTGAACTTCTTCATCATACTCAGTATTCATTAATAATAGATTCTTAGATTGTATTAAATAAGATACCTTACGGCTGAAGTGATAGTCAACACTAATACGATATAGTTTAACAAGTTCTTTATCGACTATTTCTGCTTCTTTTAATGCATCAGCAACACTATTAGTATAAGCACGAGTTAATCCTCCAGCCCCTAGTTTAATGCCACCAAAATAACGTGTTACAATCGCAATCACATTATCTATCTTTTGTCTTTGTAATACATTCAACATAGGAAGTCCTGCAGTACCTGATGGTTCTCCATCATCATCTGCTTTTTCTAAAGGACCTACTCGATAAGCAACACAGTTATGTGTTGCATCATCTTTGGAATAGAATTCTATTAAGTCTTTGATTTCTTTTTCATCATTACATGGAATCAGGGTAGTAATGAACTCTGATTTCTTAATAATGATTGTATTTGTCGTTGTTTCTTTGATTGATCTCATAGTTTCACCCGTTCGTATTATAGCGTAAAAGTTGTAAAATAAAAAGAAATAAACTATAATGTACATAGTGTATTATCACTGATGGGGTATTAAAAATGAGTAAAATAGCGATTATTGCAGACAGTGGCTGTCAGATTAATATCAATGGAGAGCATGAAGGTATTTATATTGCACCATTATGTATTGGTCATGGTAGTCAGACATATTTAGATCAATTAGAAATCACAAGTCTTGATGTATTTAATCAGATGGAGGAAACAGATGATATGTATACAACATCTCAGCCTTCGACTGGTTCTTTAATGAAGGCTATGGAAGATGCGAAAAGAGACGGTTATGATGAGTTAATTGGGATTCCTATCGCAACTGGTTTATCATCTACATTAAATGGTATGCAGGTTGCAGCTGATACAGTAGAAATGCCTATTACTTTAATCGATTCTCAAGGAACAGCACATGTTCAAAAGAAGCTTGTTGAAGCAGCACGAAAACTAGTAGAAAAGGGTCAGTCTGTTTCTGAAATTAAAGAAAAGCTTGAAGATATGGTTAAGCATTCAGGTACAATTATTTTTACACCAAACTTGAATCACCTTAAAAAGGGTGGGCGTATTACGCCTGCAGTCGCAATGCTTGGCAATATGTTGAAGCTTGTTCCAGTTATGGAATTGAATAGTGAATTAGGTGGTAAGATTGATACTTTAGGCAAAGTAAGAACAACACGTAAGGCATGTAAGATGCTTGCTGATCGTGTTGTTGAAAGAGGCGCAAATGCGAAAGATTATACATTTGCGATTGAAGATGTTCTTGCACCTGAAGAAGCTCAGCGTGTAAGAGACTATCTTGAAGAACAATTAGGTCCATGTCAAGTTACCATGAGAGAGTTACCAAGTGTTGTAGGTGCTCATATGGGAATTGGTGGCGTAGGAATCCAATTCATCAAAAATCTCGCAGAGTAGGAAGCAGATGATGAATCTGCTTTTTTTATATAGAAAGGAGGTATATGTATGCAAAGAGAATTTGAAATGGTTGTACAGACAAGTGCAGCTACACAAAGCTTGCGTTATTTATTGAAAAGTGGTGATATGACGTGTATTACCAAAGGAGAAATTACTAAAAGATTAGAAGCAGCAGTTCTTTTACAGGAATTAAGCTTTCAAGCTGTTATGACAAGTGGTGATGTCGTAGAGGATATGTTGGAGAATAATTATGAGGATTATGATGAAGCATTGAGAGACTCTCTTAAGACTCATGGTATTACATTTAAAGACTATAGCTTTGCGGTTACTTATAAATATGATGAAGAAGCTGTCTTTAAGCCTTTCTTCTCTAGACAATATGGTGCAGACTTAGGTTTTTCACTCCCATTAGTAGATGATATGAAATATGCGAATATGTGTGTATGTCTTGCATTAATAAAACTATCAAGAGAATATGTACGTACGAGTGTGGGTATTACCCATGATTATACTGATGTAAAACCTAGTATTCATTTGACTTTTAAGCCAGGTATATTCTTACCTAAGCTTATTACAGAAAAACCCTATACAGAACTTACATTCAATGCAGTCTATGCAGCTATATACAAGTTGCGTGCTGCGATACGTTTCTTCTCATATGATCATACAGAAGAAGCATATAAGAAGTGGATTGATGTCATAGAAGAAATGAGTACTCGACCATATGATGGTATATTAGATGATCTAGATGAACTAGATTATGTACCATCGCAAAAAGAAGAACTTTATGTATATGAAGATAAGGTCAATGGTGGAGGTACAGTACAATGTTTAAATAATTCATTTTATGCATTAATACTCTGGGCTGCCATATTGACTAAAGTCATGAATGAACAGTTCTTATATGAAACAAACTACCCAGATATGAACTTATGGGATTATTAATAAAAAGAAAATTATCAAAACGCCTATAATAAGGTGTTGTCATCATCAACTTTAACGCATAAATCCTTTCTCTTCGCTATAATAGTGTTAGAAAAAAGAGGAGGGAAAGAATATGTTGGAAAGTTATAAAGAAATTACATCAATCTCATTAAATAAATTAAAGGACTATTTAGATGTCATTGATGTATATCATGATTCATTTATTGATACTTGCAGAAGTCAGAAGAAAATAGAAGGTTATATTAAGGCACACCAAAAGAAATACTTAGGTCTTGCCTTAAAGAAACTCTATGAAATAGATGATATGCAATGTTTAGAAAATCATCTCGTAATGATTGAATACTTATTTGGAGAACATCCTCTTATTCAATCATTGAATAAGAATTTATGTAACTATATGCTCCATAATGGATTACCATTAGATGTATACCGTATTGTGAGACATTTGATGCCTTTCTCATATCTTGCACTTATCTCTTTATTAGTAGATAAAGAAGTGATTACTTATGCACAGGCTGCTTACTTTTCTTTAGTAGAAGAAGATATAGAAGGGGCTTATGAATACTTACAGAATTGTGTTGTGGAACCAGACGAATCACTTTTAAATCTTTATGCATCTTATGACTTAATTGGTTATTTCCAACTTGTGGATCATTATAGTAAAAAGGTATCTTACCAGGTATCAGGAGGCATAAGATGGGAGAAAAAATGTGGGCTGTCTTCTCATTATTGATGAATTCAGAGGAATGCATCAGTGCAGAAGATATACAGCGTCAATTAGAAGAAAAAGGTTATGATATTGGTTTAAAAGCTGTATATGCAGTGATTAAACAGATCAATGTATTTACATCTTTAATGTTTGGAAAAGAAATAATCAAAGCAGTGAGACGTTTTGGTTATATGATTGAAACAGGTTATTTTGATGAAGCACAGATACAATTACTTATTGATATGGTGAATTATCGTCAAGATCTTACAAATAATGATAAAAGAGAAATAGTTAATAAGCTTTTAAAACTTTCACCTGCTAAACAGAAGGATTATCTCATTGTACCAGAATTAGAAGATGATGATGAAGGTGTCTATTCTCTAAGTAAAAATCTAAAGATTATTACTTCCGCAATACGTAATAAGAAGGATATACGTTTCCAGTATGTAGACTATACTATTAGGGATGGACATCCTGTAGAAACATATTCTACTAAGGGTAATGCAGGTATTAATCATGAATATTATAATGTGAGTCCTTATAATACAGTGATTGTGGATGGTCATTACTATTTACGTGCTTATTATAATAAGCATAAGGACTCATTGACTACATTCTGTATTGATCGTATTAGAAAGCTAGATAGAAGCCGTACATTTTATTTTGATTTTGATGATGAGGAAAAAATGAGTGAATCATTGAAACAATCACTTGCGAAGTCAATGAATAGTTTCTTTGATGGTGATGAAATTACACTACATATTAAGTTTGATGGTGTACTTATTAGAGAAGTTGTATCACGTTTAGGAAAAGATATTACTATTAACAAGACTATTGCGCCAATAGAGAATAATCATCAATGGTATGAAACACGTGTTGAAGGAATTATCTTTAATACAGGTTTAATGAACTGGATTAGACAGTTTGGTCCAATGATTATTGTGGTAGGTCCAGAGAAGCTTAAAGAAGCTATTACAGATGGATTAGAAGAGAACTTAAGCTACTATAAAAAATAGGTGATAACTATGTATATATTACAATTAAGTCAAGGTGAGTTAAGTACTAATGTTGGCTTATTTCATACAATAGAAGAAGGCAGAAAGCTTATATCTCAATTAACTGGATATCAATATAAAGATATTGAAGGGTTTGAGTATGAGTACTTTGATCCTACTACTGTACCTGATTATGTAGAACTAGAATATAATGGTCATATTGTACCTTTGACTACATATATGTTTACTGGTGATGGAAGAGTAAATATTTATTGGAATGAGATAGTGGACTTATCTACACCAGGAAATGGAATGATTGAAGGATCTACAAGAGTGGATGCTTATTCTATTCCTAATGATGAACTTAAGGACTACATAGAGAAAAGAGAATATAACTATAGATGTGTTAAACAATACTTAGAATCTAAAGGATATGAGGTAGAGAGAACTTATTTTGGTTCTGAAGATGGCGAAGCCATCTTATATAGGAGTACAGATGAGTGGCATTTCTTAACTCATATGGATCCTAGTTTTGTGGAATCTGAAGACATAATAAAAGACTTAGACATTTAGGTGTCTAGGTCTTTTTGCATTAAAAAAGTCGTTGTGAGCATTACACTCACAACGGCTTTTAAATTAGTCCTAAATGTTTAAATGCATTATAAAGTCCATCATCATTAACATCAGTCGTAATATAATCTGCTGCTTCTTTAATTTCAGGACCACCATTACCCATAGCGACATTATAAGCACAACATTCAAACATTGATAAATCAATCTTTGCATCGCCAAAAGAAATAGTATCCTTAAAGTCAGCACCAAGATGTTCCATTAATACTTCAATTGCATGTCTCTTAGTAATACCAGTAGGTCCTAAATCACCATATAAGGCTACTTCACCCTTACCACCCCATGTATTTGCTACAAGAGTAGGGAATTCTATCTTAGAATCTAAATGATCCTGATAAGAGCTTAAGATAAAGCTGATCTTATTTACATCATCTCTATATAAATCTTCACCCTGTAAATGAATAAATCCATCCATGAATGCTTTAGAAGATTCCTTTGCTTTCTCTAGGTCAGCCCCTTTACCCTGAGCATATTTAACCATTGTTTCAGGACCCTGTTCTAACATATAGTCATTACAGTACATACCACTATTGGCTTCCAAATAGAAACCTAAGTGTCTCTCATTACACCAATCTACAATATGTTTTACGTCTTCCTTTGATAATCCTTGATGCATTACAACTTCATCATGGTCTTCTACATAAGCACCATTACCACCAATCATACCATCTAAATCACATAAATTACGCTGTAGTACTTCAGCTTTAGAACATCCAGTACAAATATAAACCTTATGACCATTTGCTCGTGCCATGTCTACTGCCTTAGCTGCTGAAGCAGGTAACTTTGCTTCATAATCAATTAATGTACCATCTACATCTAGAAATATTATTTTACTCATATTTGTCTCCTTTATATGTTCCTTATTATATATAAGAAATAACGTAACGGTATCAAACAATCAAATAATGAAAAAAAATGAGACTCGAATCGAGTCTCATCTTTATTTAGTCTTCATAGCTTAAGGCTTCAGGACCTTGTTCACCAGAAGAGATTCTTACGACATTCTCTACATTATAGATAAAGATCTTACCATCACCCATATGACCAGTGTATAGAACACTTCTTGCTGCATCTACAACTGTCTGTACAGGAATGCTAGATACAACAATCTCAGCCTTTACCTTAGGCAATAATTGGATATCAACCTTAGCACCTCTATAATAAGCAGTCTGTCCTTTCTGAACACCACAGCCTGATACTCTTGTCACTGTCATACCAGTAACGCCAATATCGTTCATAGCAACTTTTAAAGCATCCATCTTTTCTGCTTTCGCAATAATAACAATCTTACTGATTTTACCTTCCCCATTGACTGCAACAGTAGGAACAGCTTCTGCAACACTTAATTCAGGAGCAGAAACAGTTACAGCAGTAGCACCAGTATAAGTTTCTGTTTCTAATGCGAAACCTGCATAAGCACTCTCTAAACCATGTTCAAGCTTATCAAGACCAGTAAATTCTTCTTCTTCAGTAACTCTAAGACCAACAGTATGTTTAATAACTACGAATGTAATAGTCATTAATACAGCAGTCCAAACACCAATACATAATAAGCCAAGTAACTGAGTACCTAATAACTTAAAGCCTCCTCCGTAGAATAGACCCTGAGCCTTAGGCATTGTATCAGTACCGCAGGCAAATAATCCAACACAGATAGTACCAAGTAAACCATTACCAAAATGAACAGCGACAGCACCAACTGGATCATCAATATGTAATTTATAATCTAATAACCAAGTAAAGAAACAAACAGTAAATCCAGATAAAATACCAATAATACAAGCACCCATTACATTGACTGCATCACATCCAGCAGTAATTGCAACTAAACCTGCAAGAGAACCGTTTAAGCTCATAGCTACATCAGGCTTACCATACTTTAACCAAGTAAAGATCATAACAGTACATGTTGCAAGTGCTGGTGCAACAGTAGTAGTTGCGAAGATTGTTGCTAACTGAGTACCGTTCTTAGCAGCAGCACCGTTGAATCCATACCAGCCAAACCAAAGAATGAATACACCTAAAGCACCAATAGTTAAACTATGACCAGGAATACCATTTGGGCTGCCATCTTTATTAAACTTATCAATACGAGGACCAAGAATTTTAGCCCCAATTAAAGCAGTTAGACCACCAACGAAGTGAATAACTGCACTACCAGCAAAATCATGGAATCCCATTGCTGTTAACCAGCCATCAGGTCCCCAAACCCAATGAGCTTCAATAGGATAAACAATTAAAGAAATCACGAATGAATATATACAATAACTTAAGAACTTAGTTCTTTCTGCCATGGCTCCAGATACGATAGTAGCTGCAGTTGCACAGAATACTAAGTTGAATACGAAGCTAGACCAATCAGTTGATGCAAAGTTAGTTAATGGACCATTTCCAAAACCAACCCATCCAATAAATCCGTTAGCTACATCACTCCCACATAAGAAGCTATAACCTACAATAAGAAAAGCAACAGTTCCTAAACAGAAATCCATCAAGTTCTTCATGATGATATTTCCGGCATTCTTAGCACGGGTGAACCCTGCTTCAACCATTGCGAAGCCTGCCTGCATAAAGAATACAAACGCGGCACCAATTAAATACCATATACCAAAAACTTCAGTTAAAACCTTTGCCATAAGCACTCCCCCTTTATCATGTTTATGTTTTCTTTTTACCTTTCTGGTATGACTGCATTATACGAATAGAAAAAAGTCATGTCAATAAGATTTTATCACTATAACATTAAATTATCATATATGTTTATCGGAATAAGCGAAAAAAACAGACCATATATTCATGATAAAATGAATTATAGAAAGATAATAAAAAATGTTATAAAATGATAAAAAATTACGCTCTTTTTAAGAAAATTGTTGCTTTAGGTTATCTTATTCAGCAAAAATCCCA
>ENA-ORTB01002439-ORTB01002439.1-human-gut-metagenome-genome-assembly--contig:-NODE-2439-length-17160-cov-5.213037_pt1 | contig 17160 bp, 16 predicted proteins | sample MGYA00241905_ERZ509174 | MGnify/ENA primary metagenome ERZ509174 (study PRJEB26280, sample SAMEA2338851) | human gut metagenome | biome: human gut; feature: human-associated habitat; material: faeces... | reverse complement strand
TATAGCCGCAGCCGCGCTCGGTGATCGCAGCGCCCGCGCGGCGGATTTTGGCAGAGATACCCGCGTCGCTCAAAAGCCGCGCCATGCGCTGGGCATGGGTGACTGAGCGCGCGGCAAAGAGATAATAGTCCATACCGATTCCCCCTCACAGCATGATATGCGTGCGCGGCGGCGGTGTGCGGGCGAAAAGGGACGGGCGCTCAGAAAAAGCGTCCGTCCGAAGCGGTTTTGATTCAGTTGTCCGCGCGCTCCAGGAGCGCGATAGCGTGGGCGGCCATCCCCTCGCCGCTGCCGGTGAAGCCGAGGTGTTCCTCGGTCGTGGCTTTCACGCTCACGCGCAAGATATCAATCTGGAGCTCACGCGCGATATTCGCGCGCATCTGCTCGCGGTACGGTGCGAGTTTAGGTGCCTGCGCCAAAATCGTCGCGTCAATGTTGACGACATCGTACCCCGCGGCGGCGAGGTGCAGCTTCACCCACCGCAGCAGCTCTAAGCTCGAGATGCCAGCAAACTCGTCGGCGGAATCGGGAAAGAGCTTGCCGATATCGCCGAGCGCCGCCGCGCCGAGCAGCGCGTCCATCACGGCGTGGGTCAGTACGTCAGCGTCCGAATGGCCGAGCAGGCCCTTTTCGTAGGGGATCGTCACGCCGCCTAAAATCAGTGCGCGGCCCTCGGTCAGGCGGTGCACGTCGTAGCCGTGCCCGATGCGTAAATTCGTCATGGTATGGGTCCTTTCTTCAAGAAAAGGCAGAGGGAAAAGGTTCATTCCCCTCTGCGCTGTAAAATTGCTTCTGCGATCGCAAGGTCGACCGGCGTGGTGATCTTGATGTTTTCCTCGCTGCCCTCTGTCAAGTGGACTTCCTTGCCCATCCGCTCCACAGCGGAGCAATCGTCCGTAATAGTCGCGCCGTCCGCAATCGCGGACTGGAGCGCCGCCTTCAAAAGGTCGGCGGCGAAGACCTGCGGCGTCTGCACGGCGAAGAGCGCGCTGCGATCGGGCGTGCGCTCGACGATGCCGTCGTGCGCGACCTTGATGGTGTCGCGCACCGGAACGGCGGGCGCGGCGGCGAGATAAACTCTTGCCGCGTCGAGCACTTCGTCGATGAGCTCGACGGTGACGAGCGGACGCGCACCGTCCTGCACGGCGAAAAATTCCGTCTCGGGCGAGGCCTCGAGCGCCGCGCGCAGCACGGACTCTGTCCGCGTTGCGCCGCCGACGATAACCTTTACGGGTTTTCTGAGGCCAAAGGTCTTGCAGAGCTCAGCATAAGGCAGCAGCTCGTCCTCCCGCGCAGCGATGACGATCTCGTCGATGCCCTCCACGCGGTCGATTGTGAGCAGTGTGCGCACAAGGACGGGGATGCCGTCAAGGGTTTGCAACAGCTTGTTCTCCCCGCCGTAGCGCGTGGAGCTTCCGGCGGCCGCAATCAGCGCGGCGCAGTACGGGTGAGTGCGCTTTTGGCGCTTGCCGAACATCTTTTGCAGCAGGCTCATGGACTCAATCGCTCTCCTTTAACAGCATCGCGGCGTTGACGCGCCCCTCAGCCTCGGGATACTCCACGTCTTCTGCCAGGACGATCTCTGATACGAGGATCTGCTTGGCAATGTGCAGCATCTTGCGCTCGCCGTTGGATAGTCCGCGCGTGCTGTCGCGATGCATCAGCGCCTTGATGACGGCGCTGACCTCGTCGAGATCGCCGCTTTTCAGGCGATCCATATTCTCGCGGTAGCGGTGGTTCCAGTTCGCCGTCATGTCGACGCCGAGCTTGGGAATGCGCGCGATGACCTCTTCGATCTCGCTTCTCGTCTTGATGGCGCGGATGCCGATGGCCGTGGAATTCTCGGTCGGGATCTTGAGCGTTAGCCCGGAAATGGGCATTTTGAAGACGTAAAAATCCATTGCTTTGCCGCTGATCTTTTCGCGGACAATGCTGTCGATCACACCGGCGCCGTGCATCGGGTGCACGACCTTATCTCCCACTTGAAACATTCTATGCCCACCTCCCTTCAGGCAGAATGCCAATCCGGCATTCGCCCCGGTTTTCCGTGCGATGGAAAAGAAAAACAACACAAACATACAAGAGGAAACAATTCCCCATACATAGTATAACGTACTTTGCCATCATTTTCAAGCGATTTTTGATGAAATATCGCATAAAAATGGAAACGAGGTGGATTTTCGAAAAAATGTGGGCTCCCCTTTTCAGGAAAGCCCACGTGACGGAAGAACGATTGATTGCTTACTTGTTGCTGCGGCGCCAGATGTGCATCTTCTCCGCGTCGGCGATGAGCTGCTCGCGGAAGTCGGGATGCGCGATGCCGATGAGCGCCTCGGCACGCTGCCAGGTCGAAAGGCCCTTGAGGTTGACCATGCCATACTCGGTGACGATGTAGTGCGTGCAGGAGCGCGGGTCGGTGCAGATGGAGCCGGGCGTCAGCGTGGGAACGATGCGGCTCTTGACCGTGCCGTCCTTGCCCGTGACGGTCGAGGACATGCAGATGAAGCTCTTGCCGCCCTTGGAGAGGTACGCGCCCATCGCAAAGTCGAGCTGGCCGCCCGTGCCGGAGATGTGCTTGATGCCGGCGGACTCGGCATTCACCTGACCGAACAGATCGCAGTCGATGGCGTTGTTGATGGAGATGAAGTTGTCGATCTGGGAGATGACAAACACGTCGTTCGTATAGTCGACCGGCGCACCCATGACCTCGGGATTGCGATCCATGTAGTCATAGAGCTTCTGCGTGCCGGCGGCGAAGGCAAAGACCTGACGGCCCTTGTCGAGCTGCTTGTGCTTGCCGGTGATCTTGCCGGCGAGGGCCATGTCGACAAAGCCGTCGACATACATTTCGGTGTGAACGGACAGGTCCTTGAGGTCAGACTGCGCGATCATCGAGCCGATGGTGTTGGGCATGCCGCCGATGCCGAGCTGGAGGCACGCACCATTCGGGATCTCAGGCACGACAAGGTTGGCGACCGCGGTGTCGACCGCGGTGGGGGCGCCGCCCGCGCCGAGCTGCGCAACGGGAGGATTCTCCCCTTCCACAACCATGTCGACGTCCTTGATGTTGATCTCGCAGCCGGTGAGGCCGTAGACCCAGGGAAGGTTCTCGTTGACCTCGACGATGACAGTCTTGGCGGCATCCAGCATGTCGGCTAAGTGAGAGCACGCGAGCGCGTAGCTGAAGTTGCCGTGCTTATCCATCGGCGTGACCTGGATCATCGCAACATCGACTGTGGCGTTGCCGTCGCGGTAGAAGCGCGGCAGCTCGCTGTAGCGCATGGGAATGAAATAGCCCATGCCCTTGGAGATAATCTTGCGGTCGATGCCGCTGCAATGCCAGGAGTTCCAGGTGAAGTGCTCACCGGCGTCCTCGGCCTTGCAGATCTCGGGCATCCACATCGTCACGCCGCCGCGGACCTTGACGTCCTTGAGCTCATTCTGGCGTGCGGCCAGAGCCTTGTCGAGCGTGTAGGGATGGTTGGTGCACCAGCCGTAGTCGACCCAGTCGCCGCTCTTGACGACCTTGACGGCTTCCGCGGCAGAGGTCAGCTTCTTCTGATAAAGCGCTGCGTAATCCATGGATAATTCCTCCTGTATGTATGTGAATTTGATTATCATTTCGGAACTATGTCGAAACTTTAACAATTATAGCATACCGATCGCCGTTTGCAAAGTCTTTCTTACGTGTCAGCGTAAAAAAGAACGTAAAAAAGAGACAGGCCGGAGCCTGTCTCTTTTCAGTTCGGGAAAATTACTCCTCGACAGGAACCTCTTCCTCGCCGCTGAGCAGCGCGCGGATGCTGAGGGAGATCTTCTTCTTCTCCTCGTCGATGGCGGTGATCTTCGCGTCGACCATCTGGCCTTCGGACAGGACGTCGGAGGGCTTGTCGATGCGGCGGTCAGCGATCTGGGAGATATGGATCAGGCCGTCCACGCCGGGAACGACCTCAGCGAACGCGCCGAAGGTCATCAGCTTGACGATGCGGACGTTGGCAACGTCGCCGACCTTGTAGGTGTTCATGAACACATCCCAGGGGTTCTGGGTGCGATCCTTGACGCCGAGGGAAATCTTGCGCTTCTCGGGGTCGAAGGAGATGACATACACGTCGAGGTGATCGCCGATGGAGACGACCTCGGCGGGGTTCTTGATGCGGCTCCAGCTCAGCTCGGAGATGTGAACCATGCCGTCCACGCCGCCGATGTCGACGAACACGCCGTAAGAGGTCATGGACTTGACAACGCCGTCATAGTGCTTGCCGACCTCGATGCCTTCCCAGATGGCGGCCTGAGCAGCCTGACGCTCCTCGTTCAGCACGGACTTGATGGAGCCGACGACGCGGCGGCGGGCACGGTTGACCTCGGTCACGCGGAGCTTGACCTTCTGCTTGACCATCTGGCCAAGGTCGGAGTCCTTGGGCATGCCGCTCTGAGAAGCGGGCACGAACACGCGCACGCCCTTGACAGAAACGACGATGCCGCCCTTGTTCACTTCGGTCACGGTGCCTTCGAGAACGGTCTTGTCCTCAACGGCGGTCTCAATGTCTTCCCAGAGCTTGACAGCGTCGAGACGCTTCTTGGAGAGGGTGGCGTAACCTTCCACGTCGTTGACGCGGACAACGTAAGCCTCGATCTCGTCGCCGACCTTGACGACGTCCTCGGGCTTGACGTCGGGGTCGCTGCTCAGCTCAGAAACAGGGATATAGCCTGCCTGCTTGCAGCCGACGTCGACCTGGATCTCGGTCGTGCCGATGGCGGTCACGATACCGGTCACCTTATCTCCTGTATTTAGAGTCTTGAAAGATTTTTCAAGCAGTTCTTCAAAGGATTCGCTGGTTTCAGGGGCAGTGGTGTTGATGTTTTCTTCCGTCATTGTTGTTAATACCTCCATAATGATACTCGCAGGAGTAGATGCGCCGGCTGTCAGTCCCGCCACACGGCATCCGGAAAAGAATTCCGGTGAGAGCTCGTCTGCGGATTCGATCTGGAGGACTTTTCCGCAGTTCTCTCTGCAAATCTCGGTCAAATGCCTTGTGTTGGCGCTTCTTCGGTCGCCCACAACCACCATCGCGTCTACCTTGGCGGAAAGTTCTGCTGCCTCAGTTTGACGTTTCTGCGTAGCATTGCATATTGTATCATTGATTTTCAGATTTGTACACTGTTTTTTTAGAAATTTCACGCAACTTTCCCAAAGCGCACGAATGCAGGTCGTTTGCGCCAGCATGATACTGGGTAAATGGGCAAAATCGGGGTGTTCCTGCAAGTATTTTTGCACTTCCTGCACATTTTCAAAAATCAGCGGGTCGCTGCACCATCCTGCGATGCCCTGCACCTCGGGATGATGGCGCTCACCGATCAGGATGACGCGGCGTCCCTCGTGCTCTGCCTCCTGTGCAAGCTTTCGGATGCGCTCGACATGCGGGCACACAGCGCTCACGACCTCTGCCCCGCGCTCTCGCAGCGCATCAAGCGTCGCTCTCGACTCGCCGTGGGCGCGGATGAGCACGGTCTCCCCCGCCTTTGCCTGGTCGGGCGACGTGATGAGGCGCATGCCAAGGTCTTCGATCTCGCGCACGACGCCCGCGTTGTGTACGATGCTGCCGAGCATCGCGCCGCCGCGCGCTTTTGCCGTTTCACGCGCAAGGTTGACCGCGCGCTCCACGCCATAGCAGAAGCCCGCGGTCTCAGCTAAGATGACCTTCACAGCGGCGCGCCTCCCACCTGCTGGCCGCCGAGCGCGTAGGCCTGACGCAGCATTTCGTCGGCGATGGCCTGCAATTCTTCGGACGTGCCGCGACGGCCCGTGACCTCAGGCACATACGGCTCGCCGAAGATGATGCGCGTTTTATGGAAGGGCTTTTTCTGCCCGTCGCAGAACACCGGCACGAGCGTCGCACCCGTGCGCACACCAATCATCGCGATGCCCGCGTGCGCGTGCGCGGGGAGTCCGTCGTGATAGCCGACGCCGCCCCGGATCGTCGTCCCCTCGGGGAAGATCAGAAGATTCTCACCCTTGTGGAGCACCTGCATCGCGGTCTTGATGGACTGGATATCCTTGCCGTCGCGCTGGACGGGAAATGCGCCGAGCGTGCGGATGAGCCACGCGAGCGCGCGGTTGTCGAAGAGCTCGGCCTTGGCCATAAAGTGCAGATGGTAGTCGAGCGGCAGGCACAGGCCGATGAGCACGGGGTCTAAGTCCGTTGAATGGTTCGGGCACAGCAGGACACTGTGCTTCGGAAGATTTTCAAGCCCCTTGACGTCCACGCGGTAGATCCACAGCAGCACCCGACCGATGATCCAGATAAACGCAAAAAAGATACGGTGCATCATTTCAATTTCTCCTGAATGAGGCTCAGCAGCGTCTGCTCGCTCTCTTCAAAGCTGAGCTTCGACGTGTCGAAGTGCACGGCGTCCGCCGCCTCGCGCAGCGGGGCGATGTCGCGGTGCATGTCCTGATAGTCGCGCTCGTTGATCTCGCGCAGTACCTCTTCATACGCTTTGGGCGTGCCGCGCTCGGAGAGCTCGAGACAGCGGCGGCGCGCTCGCTCCTCGGTCGATGCCGTCAGGTAAATTTTGAGGTCGGCATCCGGCAAAACGACTGTGCCGATGTCGCGCCCGTCCATGATGACGCTTCTCTTGCGCGCGATGTCGCGCTGCATCTCGAGTAAGTACGCGCGTACGCACGGCAGCGCCGAGACGTTCGAGGCGTACATCGAAATTTCCGGCAGGCGAATTTCGGTGCTGACGTCCTTGCCGTCAAGCAGCATTTTCTGTCCGCTATTCTCGTCAAATGCCATGTCGATTTGGATCTCTTTCAGCAGCGGCGCGATCTGGGATTCGTCCTTGGCGTCCAGTCCGCGCGAAAACGCCGCGTAGCCGATGGTGCGGTAGATCGCGCCCGTGTCGACATGCAGAATGTTCAGCTTTTTGGCGACGGCCTTGGCGAGCGTACTCTTGCCCGCGCCGCCGGGGCCGTCAATGGCAATGGAAAAATGCTTTTTCATCTGTTTGATTCTTCCCTCTTACAATAAATATGTGCTTACTGCGTCAGCAGTGCGTCCGCGGCAGCATCGCCCGCGGCCTTGCCGGTCGCCCAGGCGATTTGCAGATTGTAGCCGCCCGTGTAGGCGTCTACGTCGATGATCTCGCCGGCAAAGTACAGGCCGCCGATCTTTTTCGACGCCATGGTCTTCGGGTCGATCTCCCCCACCTTGACGCCGCCGGAGGTGATGATCGCGTTTTCGACCGGCATCGGCGCGCTGACATTGACCGTCCAGCGCTTTAAGAGCGTGCGGATGGTCTCGCGCTGGGCGCGCGTGATGTCGTGCACCTTTTCGTGCGGAGGGATGCCCGAGCGGTCGATGAATTCGTCGATCATCTTCTGCGGCAGAAGCGCGCCGAGCACGTTGCAGTAGTCGCTGTTTGCGTGCTTTTCAAAATCCGACAGCAGGCGCTTGTCGAGCATTTGCTCGTCGAGCGCGGGCTTGAGGTCGATCTCCAGTCGGTACTGCTTTTTGTCGAAATGCCGCATGTGCGCGCTGGCCGACAGGATGAGCGGCCCGCTCACGCCGAAGTGCGTGAACAGCATTTCGCCGAAATCCGAGTGAATCTTTTTGTTGTTTTCGTATACCGTCAGCGCAACGTTGCGCAGGCTCAGCCCTTGCAGCACCGCGCATTCGCGTGCCTCGAGCGGCACGAGTGAGCCGCGCAGCGGCGTGACTGTGTGGCCGAGCGCTTCCGCCATGCGGAAGCCGTCGCCCGTCGAGCCCGTCGCGGGATAGGACAGCCCGCCCGTCGCCAGAATGACAGCGGAGGCGGTGTAGTCCCCTTTTTCGCCCTTGACGGCGGCGACATGGCCGTCTTCGACCGAAATACCGAGCGCGCGGTCGCGCACGAGCTTGACGTGCAGACGCTTGAGCTCGCGCTCAAGCGCCGCTGTGATGTCGAATGACCGGTCGGACACGGGAAACACGCGCTTGCCGCGCTCGACCTTGAGCGGCACACCGAGCCCCTCGAAAAAATCGATGGCGTCGTGCCCGTCGAAGCGGGAAAACACGGAGTATAAAAACCGCGGGTTCTGCGGCACGTGGGCGAGCAGCTCTTCGCAAGTGCTGTCGTTCGTCACGTTGCAGCGGCCCTTGCCGGTGATGTTCACCTTTTTGCCGAGGCGCTCGTTTGGATCGAGCAGCGTCACGTGCGCACCCTTGCGCGCGGCGCAGATCGCGGCCATCATGCCGCCCGCACCGCCGCCGATGACAACGATCGCCTTATTCATCTTCGATCTTGCCGAAAATGTCGAAGCGCTCCCAGATGTGCTCAAGTTCGGAGAACGTCGCGGAGATGTCTGCGCCCTTCTTGTTGGCCACGGCCAGAATGAGTGCGTTGAGCATGCTCATGGGCGCCGCCAGCGAGTCGACGAACGAGATCATCTCGCTGCGCACGAGCAGCGAATTGCCGGACATCTGGTTGATGGGCGACATCTCGCTGTCCGTCACGCCGACGATCGTCGCGCCGCGGTCGCGCGCAAACTGGATGGTCTTGAGCGCAAGCTCACTGTAGCGCGGGAAGCAGATACCGATGACCACATCGCCTTTGGAGACGCGGAAGAGCTGGTCGAACGAGCCGGCCGCGCCGCCGTTGACCAGAGTGACGTTGTCGAAGATCAGGCGGAAGTAGAAGTTTAAGTACCCTGCCAGAAACGAGGACGAACGGAAGCCCACGATGTAGATGCGGCGCGCGCCGATGATCGTGTCGACCACGCGCTCAAATTCCGCGCCGTCGGTCTGGTCGATGGCCATGCGGATCTTCTCCATGTCGCGCTGCAGGACGTTCGTCATCAGATCGGACCCTGCGAGCTCGCCGTCCGACGCCTGAATGCGCTGGATGCTCGTGAGCTTGCCGCGGATCATCTCCTGCAATGCACGCTGCATGCTCGGATACCCCTCGTAGCCGAGCTGGGTGGCAAAGCGCACGACGGTCGACTCGCTGACCTGCACGGTCTTGCCGAGCTTGCTGGCCGTCATAAACGCGGCCTTGTCGTAGTTTTCCAGAATGAAGCGGGCGATGAGCTTCTGCCCCTTGGAAAAGCTGCTCATGTTCTTTTCGATATTATGTAAGATATTCTTCGTCATAAGATCGTCCTCTGTTACTTTGATTTTGTTGCTTGGAGCTCCTGCTCCGTAAGATCGCGCCACGCGCCGACGGGAAGAGCCCCGAGTTTGAGCGCGTGCTCCTGCACGCGCTTTAGGCGCTTGACGTGTAATCCGGCGGCGGCGCACATGCGCCGGATCTGCCGGTTTTTTCCTTCATGGATGGTGATGGAGAGAACGGCGGTGTCCCTCCCCTGCCGCAGCACGCGCACCTGCGCGGGCCGGATGGGCTCGCCGTCGAGCTGTGTCATGGAAGCGAGCGCTTCTGCCGCTCCCCTGACCTCGCCCGCGACGCTGACCTCGTAGACCTTGTTGACCTCGTAGCGCGGGTGCAGAAGATGCTGCATCCATTCGCCGTCGTTCGTCAAAAGCAGCAGTCCCTCGGAGTCGAGGTCGAGCCGCCCGACGGGATAGACGCGCGCGCCGCAGTCTCTGACGAGCTCGGCGACGGTCTTTCGCCCTTTTTCGTCAGAGAGCGTGCAGACATAGCCGCGCGGCTTGTTGAGCATCAGGTAGCGCTTCTGCCCCTCCAGCGCGAGCGGCCTGCCGTCGACGGTAATTTCGTCGACTTCGGGGTCGGCCTTCTGCCCGAGAAGCGCAGTCTTGCCGTTCACGTGCACGCGTCCCGCGGCGATACACTGCTCGGCGGTGCGACGGGAGCAGAGCCCCGATTCGGCGATGAGCTTTTGAATTCTTGCTTCGGCCAGGTCGATCCCTCCTTTACTTTGCCGACAGAAATTGCCAGAGCTTTTCCGCCAGCGACTTATTTTTGCTTGTTTCGCTCTTTGGTTCCTGCGCCTGTACGCTGCGCGCGCTGACAAGGTCAACTCTTCCGACCTCAGTCTCGCCGCAGGAGATGACGAGCGTGCCGAACGTTTGCCCCTTCCGCACGGGGGCGGAGACGGTTTGCGGCAGCTCGGCGCGCACGCTCAATGCTTCATTTTCCACGGTGGGATAGCGGAAGCTCTCCGCCGCCACGGCGGACACACTCTGCCCGTCGACGCTTACGCTGCCGTAGGCCTCGCCTTTTTTCGCACCGCTTGAGAGCGCATACGCCGAAAAGCCGTAGTCGTAGAGTGCCGCGTGATCCGCCCAATCACTGCCGTCGTGCAGCGTGACGGCGATCATGCGCATCCCGCCGCGCTCGGCACAGGTGACGAGTGTGCGCCCCGCGTCGCCGGTGTAGCCGGTCTTGAGACCGACGCAGCCGGAGTACGACGCGAGCAGCTTATTGTGGTTCGTCATCGTGCGCGTGCCGACGCTCGCCGTGCGCGTCGAGACGATGCGCGCGAACGTCGGATTCTGCATGGCGTAGGCCGCAAGGCGCGCCATATCGAGGGCACAGGAGCTGTGCCCCATTTCGTCGAGACCGCTCGGGTTGGCAAATGACGTGTGCTCCATGCCGAGGGCTTTCGCCTTTTCGTTCATCCATCGGACAAACTGCGCGCTGCCGCCGCTCCCGCCGCAGTGGGCGGCGATGCACTCCGCCGCGTCGTTGCCGGACGGCAGCATCAGCCCGTAGAGGAGTTCTTCCATCGTGAGCGTTTCGCCCTCGAGAAGGTACATTGACGAGCCCTCGCGCAAGTGCTCACGTTTGACCGTGACCTTCTCCGTGAGTTCGCTGTGCTCCAGCGCGATTAAGCAGGTCATGATCTTCGTCGTGCTCGCGATGCTGCGCTCCTGCGTTTCGTTTCGCGACGACAGCACCCGCCCGCTGCCCGCCTCCATCAAAATGAACGCGGCGGCGGCAGTTTCAGGCGCGGCAGCCTGACAGGTCAAACTGCTTGTCAGGCAGGAAACGGCAAGGAAAACAGCGAATACGCATCGGGCAAAACGCGGCATGGGATCACTCCTTCATTCGGAATGTCCCTATTATGCCCGGAATCAGTAGATATCTTTCTCTTCTCTCTTCTTGTCCACGAAATTCTGCACGCGGTCGAGCACTTCCGGCACAAGATCAAGCACGCGGTCGACCGTTGCTGCCGCAGGGATGGCCACGGGCATCACGCGCGTCAGACCGTCCTTGACGACGAGGAACGCGACGGGGTCGACCTTGACGCCCGCGCCCGCGCCGCCGCCGAAGCGTGCGGTGTCGGTCTTGCCGTAATCGCCGCCGCCCGCGCCGAAGCCGAAGCTCACGCGCGAAACGGGGATGACCGTTACGCCGTCGGGCGTCGTGATCGGCTCGCCGATGATGGTGTTGGAATCGACCATATCACGGATCTTATCCATCGTGGTGTCCATGAGATCGTTGAGTGGGGTCTTCTTTTCGATGTTTTCCATGAGGTTCATCCTTTCTTTTTATGCGGTCAGTTTTTCACTGTGTTCACTGTTTTGCGGTGTGCTCTCCGTTGGTTTTTCCGCGGGAGCGTCGTTTTTATGCGCCTTTTTATAGCGCAGGTACCATTTGAGCATCGGAATGAGCAGCGCAAGTGCGATGTGCAGCCCGTCGCGGATGCGAAGCGACAGGCCAACGGCACCCTCTGCGTGCGTCTTTTCAGAGCTGTAGTCCATGCGCAGGTGCAGTGATGGATCAGGGATATGGAAGAGGTCTTCAAGGTGCGGCATCACACCCCACATCGCGGCGCTCGCATAGCCGTAGGTCTGCGCGATATCCGCGGGGTCCGTGCCGCCGAAGACGATGAGAATTTCCAGCGGGTCGATGCGAAGGCGCTTGCAGGTGCGTTTCGCTGTCTCCTTGAGCGCCGAGAGCGCCGTCGTGATGAGGTCCCTGAGCTCCTCTTTTGTCGGCTTGTGGAGCGAGGGCTTTTTCTTTTGCTTCGCCTCTTCTCCCTCTGACTTTGGCTTCTTCTCCTTTGCCTTTTTTTTCGGCGTTTCTTTCTTTTCCTTTGCTGGCAGCAGCGTGAAGCGGAACGGGCCGACCGAAAGCTGCACGCGCAGCTCATCGCCGAACTGCATCAGCGCGCCCACGCGCAGAAAGCCGATCAAAATAAAAATGAGCAGGATGATGCCAATTACCTTCAGCGCAGTCAATCGACCACCTCCCTCTTTTTACGCTTCACGCGGTTTTTATGCTTTACGCGGTCAGTGTTCCCCGTTTTCGGGAACGCTGCCTTCTTTTTCCGTCATGGCGCTGGGGTCGAGGATCGTGCCGTCCTCCGTTATGCGGAGCTGACCGTCGGCCTCAAGACCCGGCATCTCCGGCAGCTCCTCGAGCGAACCCAAGTGGAAGTCGCGCAGGAACTTTTTCGTCGTGCGGTACAGCCTCGGCCGTCCCGGCACCTGCAAACGTCCGCACTCCTCAATGAGCCCGCGCTCAAGCAGCAGGCCCACGGTGTACGAGCTGTCCACGCCGCGCACCTGATCAATGTAGGCGCGGGTCGTGGGCTGGTAGTAGGCGATGATCGTCAGCACCTCCAGCGCGGGCTGAGAGAGCTTGGCGGTCTTGCGGATCTCAAACGCCTTGCGGATGACGTCGGCATAGTCCGGCGACGAGCAGAGCTGATAGCTGTCCTCCATGCGGACGAGCCGGATGCCGCGGCGCTCAAAGGCGTAGTAATCGCCGAGCTTTTGCAATACCTGTTCCGCGGTCGGACGGTCCAAATCGAGCGCAAGGCAGATGCGGTCGATGGGAAGCGGTTCGCCGCTGGCGAACAAAATGCCCTCGATGGCCGACTCGACCTCGCGCAGATCCAAAGATTCCAAAGACATAGCGTTCCTCACTTTTTACAGATTGATACGGTCGGGGGCATCGTCCCCGCACTCCACGGTGCAGTCCGTGTCAGAACCGGCCAGATGGATGACCTTTTCGCGGCAGAGCTCCAGAACGGCGATAAACGTCGCCACGATCTCGCTGCGGCTGCGGCTGCCGCGGAACAGCAGCTTGAAGCGCGTCATGCCGAACTCCTTGAGCCGGTGCAGAATTTCCTCCGCCTTGCCCTTGACGGGATACGGCTCGCGTCGCACGATCTCGCTCAGCGCGGCGCTCGGCGGCGCGGCCAGCTTCTCTCCGCGCTCCATGATCGTCTGCATGGCGAGCACGAGGTCGGCCTTTTCATGACTGTACTCGTAGATTTTGCCGCGCTGCATGGGCTCTGGCTGGCGCGTCATGATGCTGCGGCCAAACTCGCCCATCGGGCCGAGCGTTTCGGTCAGCGTCTTGATGCGAAGGTACGTGTCCTTTTGCTGGCGCTCTTTGAGCGAGGCAATGAGCTCGTCCATCTCGCTCTGCGCCTGCTCATCCTCAAGCGAAAGCAGCATGCGCGTTTTGATGTACATTAAATGTGCCGCCATCGTGATGAATTCGCTCGCGACCTCGAGATCGAGCTGCTTTCGCTGCTCGAGATACGCAAGGTACTGGTCCAGGATCAGCGCGATGGGAATGTCCTGGATCTCTATTTTATTTTTCGACAGCAGGAAGAGAATGAGGTCGAGCGGCCCTTCAAAGTCCTGCAGCGCCTCCGCGCTGCGCTCGTGCACCACGCCCTCCAGCTTGAAAACGGGATTGTCCATGACATTCCTCTCACTTTATCAATATACGATCCAGTTGACCAGAAGCTCGTACACGCGGTAGATGCCCTCGCTGAGGATATTGTTTCCCACGCCGAGCCAGACGAGCACAAAAAGAACAAGCATGCCGTATTTTTCATACCGCATCAGCGTCATGTACGCGCGGTCGGGCAGAAAGGCGAAGAGCACCTTCGACCCGTCGAGCGGCGAGATGGGGATGAGGTTGAAAAGCCCCAGACCGACGCTCATGTACGCCGTCATCGCAAGGAAATTCAAAAGGCCGCTGCAAAACGCGGTATCGACATAGTGCGCGATCGTGATGCGCGCGCCGAGCAAGAGCAGCATCGCCAGCAGCAGATTCGACACCGGCCCCGCCAGCGCTGTGATGGCCATACCCTGCTTCGGCTTTTTGAAATACCGCATGTCGACCGGCACGGGCTTTGCCCAGCCGAAGCCGACGAGCAGCATGGCAGCCAAGCCGAACCAGTCGATATGGTGCAGCGGGTTTAAGCTCAAGCGGTGCTCGCGCTTGGCCGTCGGATCGCCGAGGGCATAGGCTGCAAGACCGTGACAGGTCTCGTGCACCGTCAAGCATAAAAAGACGCCGAGCACGCGCAAAAGCGCGTCGGTCAGCGAGCCCCAGTCGATGGACTGGACCAATTCCTGAAAACTGTTCACGCAATTTCTCCGTAAAAAATATGCAAATCGCGAAGACTTGCATTGCATTCTATTCTTATTATAACAGCCCTTTTCCCACATGACAAGGGATTTTGCAATTTTTGCTGCATTTTGCTTTCAAAAATTGACACATTTTTCTCTGTCAAATTGCGAAAAATGACAAAAAAGCGCCTCAACCGTGCGGTTGAGGTGCTTTGCAGGATGCAATATCCGCTTATTTCTTGAGGCGCTTGTCGCTCTTGGTCGCAAGGTGCGTGCCCAAGGACTGGAAGATCTGCACCAGAATGATAAGCAGCACGACCGCCGCAAACATCACAAGGTACTTGTAGCGATAGTAGCCGTAGTCGATGGCGATTTTGCCGAGGCCGCCGCCGCCGATGATGCCGCTCATCGCCGAGTAGCCGAGGATGGTCGTGAGTGCGATGGTGAAGTTCTGGAGGAGCGAGGGAACGCTCTCGGGGATCATCACCTTGCAGATGATCTGCATGGGCGTTGCGCCCATGCTCTGCGCGGCCTCGATGATGTTGGGGTCGACCTCGCGCAGGCTGCTTTCAACAAGGCGCGCGACGAACGGGAACGCCGCCACGACCAGCGGAACGATGGTCGCGGTGGTGCCGACGGTCGTGCCGATGATGAGGCGCGAGAGCGGGAAGACCATGATCATTAAGATGAGGAACGGGATTGAGCGCAGCAGGTTGATGATGACGTTCAGAATGCTCATCAAGGCCTTGGGAAGCGGCAGAACGCCGCCCTTCTCCCCCGCTACGAGCAGCACGCCCAGCGGAAGGCCGATGACGACGGCCAGCGCCGTTGACAGCAGCGTCACATAAAACGTTTCCCAGATCGCCTTGGGGAACTGCGTCTGCATGGCGACGGTGAGCTCTGCGATGGAGTCCGGGGAAAAGAGATTACTGTACATCGACGCTCGCCTCCTCTACCTGAAGATTTTCAATGCTTCTTAAAAAGTCCATGGCCTGCTCGAACTGCGCGTTCGGCACGCCGAGGAGCATGCTGCCGTACACCTCTTCGGAGAGCTTCTGCGTGTTGGCCGAAATGACCGTTGCGCTGATGCCCTCGTCGGTCGCAAGGCGCGCGACGAGCGGAATGGATGTCGTCTTCGCGCTGCGGAAGATGAGGCGGATGCGGCGCTGCTGCTGGGGGTCGGACACGTCGATGTCCGCGCCGCGCGGGAACACGAGGTGGCGCGCCGCCGCGGACTTGGGCGCGGAAAAGACGGTAGAAACAAGGCCCTCTTCCACGACTTCGCCGTCGTCGAGGATCGCAACGTGATTGCAGACCTCCTTCACCACGCTCATCTGGTGTGTGATGATGACGACGGTGATGCCGAGCTTTTTGTTGATGTCGCCGATCAGCTCGAGGATCTGGCGCGTCGTCTTGGGGTCGAGCGCGCTCGTGGCCTCGTCGCAGAGCAGAACTTTGGGGTTCGTGGCGAGGGCGCGGGCGATGGCCACGCGCTGCTTCTGGCCGCCGGAGAGCTGCGAGGGATACGCTTTCGCGCGGTCGGACAATCCGACGAGCTCGAGCAACTCCTCGGCGCGCGCCTGCGCCTTGTCGCGCTTGACGCCCGCGATCTCGAGCGGGAAGCAGATGTTGCGCAGCACCGTGCGCTGCTCGAGCAGGTTGAAGCTCTGGAAGATCATGCCGATGTCCTGCCGCGCCTTGAGCAGATCGCGTCGGCTGAGCTGCGTCATGTCGCGCCCGTCGATGCGCACCGTGCCGGAGGTCGGCCGCTCGAGGAGATTGATGCAGCGCACGAGCGTGCTCTTGCCGGCACCGCTCAGGCCGATGATGCCGAAGATCTCCCCGTCCTCGATGCGCAGGTCCACATCCCGCAGGGCGTGGATGTCGCCGGTCGGAGAGGGGTAGGTCTTGTTGAGATGTTCGATTTCGATCATGGTGGATTCTCCCTCGCAGAATGAATTTTTCGGAACAAAAAAGCAGAGGCCGGAAGACTCGTTGTCTTCCGGCCTCTGCGGATACGGCTTTGTATGGAAAATCAGCCGTTATTGGAAGCGAACACAAGACGAGTCATATTTCTGAGCACGACGAAACATGCACATGCAGCCGGGCATGTACATCATCATATCCATCATCATGTTGTTCGTCTGAGCAAACTTCATAATACGACGCGTCTCCTTTCGTTCAAAATCACGGTTTCCTGTGGAAACGAGCGCAGTATAACGCAGTTCCCTGCGCTTGTCAACCCCAAAATCCACAAAAGCGGTATGAAATATGTATTAGGAAAAATGAATGCATCTATTCTAAAATTCGATCGTCTGCGGTGCGATGTCCGGGTCGTGGCTGCACAGCGACGCCACACACGCGGGATCGCTGCTCATGCTGCCGATCCAGTCGAGCGCCTTTTTGGCGCGCACGCTGTTTTCGCAGATGCCGGGCACCGTGCCCTCCGCCCACGAGCGGGGACTCGCCGCACCGTCGGCGTTGAGCAGCACATAGCGCTCGCCGTTTCGGATGAGCGCTGCAAACATCCCCTCCGTGTGACCTGCGATGTGCACGAGATGCACCGAGTCGTCACCGAAGAGGTCATACGAGCGGCTCTCCGGCCCGACGTGGTTCACGCGGTACCAGAAGCGCTCCGGCGGCTCGTCGATCCATAGCCTGCGCGAGGTGTAGCGCAGGTTGACGCGGCACGACCAGAAATATTCCTCCTCCGGCACGAGCAGGCGCTTTGCGCCCCGCACCTCGCTGATGCCGGCGATATGATCCGGGTCGAGGTGGGAAAAGAGCACATAGTCCAGATCCCGCGGCCGGATGCCGCGCGCGGCCAGCTGCTCGCCGATCGACTGTCCCGGCGCGACGACGCTGTGCACGAGCGTGTACC
>ENA-ORTB01002427-ORTB01002427.1-human-gut-metagenome-genome-assembly--contig:-NODE-2427-length-17238-cov-2.833149_pt1 | contig 17238 bp, 14 predicted proteins | sample MGYA00241905_ERZ509174 | MGnify/ENA primary metagenome ERZ509174 (study PRJEB26280, sample SAMEA2338851) | human gut metagenome | biome: human gut; feature: human-associated habitat; material: faeces... | reverse complement strand
GTTGTCCAGCCCCACCTGCCGATCGTGATTGCCAAAGCAGATGGCAAAGGGCAGATGCCGCTCCACCACCGGGGCGGTCAGCTCTTTCAGCACCCGGCGCACCTGGTTTACATCACCGTGGAACCCGCGCCCCCAGATCTGGTCACCGCTGTATACCACCAGGTCCGGCTCCTCTCGATCCAAGGCGGCGCTGATCAGCGCCAAGGTGTCCGGGCTGACCTTGCGGCCCTCTTGCGTATCTGCAATTTGCAGGATCTTAAAGGTGTCGTTCTTGAATGTCAACTTCATATTTATTCTCCGTTCTCAGGAATTTTGCCTTTTTTCTAATTTTAACACAAGAAAGCCTTGACGGCAACGCTTTTTCAAATTATAATATGAAGTGCTGTTACGGCAAGTACATCCGCCCGTGGCGAAGCTGGATATCGCAGCAGATTCCGATTCTGAAGGCCGGGGGTTCGAATCCCTCCGGGCGGACCATAAACGCGGCAAGCGTCTTTACGATGCTTGCCGCGTTTTATTTTTTTGCCACTTGCCGGCGCGTGTATCGGAAAAAGCGCACTGTAACAGAACCGATAGGTGGACGGCTTTGTGAACAGGCGGTTTGATTCTTTTCCATTATATATAAGAGAGTTCTTGATTTCATCCGGAAGCTATGTTATACTGAGTATGAACGAACGGTCAGTAAAGTTAGAAACGAATAACTAGAAATTTTGAAACAACTGACCGGGTGCCGTTCTTGCCGATTTTGCCCCCATTTTTGAATTTTGAACGGAGGTAAGAAGATGAAAACAGGAAAAAAACTACTCACAGGTACAGTTTTGGCGATTTGCGCCGCTCTTTTGGTGCTTTGCAGCGTGCTTGCAATAGGATGGAGCAAGGCGGCAAAAACAGGCGACGCACTGCCGGAGGTGCGAAACAACGGCACGGCGATTCAGTGGAAATACAGCGACGAAGCCGACTGGCACGACCTTGTGGCGCTTACCGAGCTGCGGGGCGCTGCCGGAGAAAACGGAACAGACGGTAAAAACGGTAAAGACGGCTCTGACGGCAAGAACGGAATAAACGGCACAGACGGTAAAGACGGCTCTAATGGTGCCGACGGCAAGGACGGCATTAACGGAGTTGACGGTAAAGACGGAGCCGACGGCAAAGACGGTATCAACGGCACTGACGGCATTAACGCCAAAAGCATAGAGGTGCAGCGAGCTGAAACCCACATACAGTGGCGTTACGAGGGCGATGAGTGGCAGGACCTTGTGGCGATAGCCGACATCACAGGCCCCACCGGGCAGAAAGGTGCAGACGGAGCAAACGGAAAGACACCGGAGTTCCGTGTAAGCGAAAACACCCTGCAGTGGCGCTACACCGGCGACGAAATATGGCTGAACCTGTACGATCTTTCGGTTTTGAAAGGAATCGACGGCAAAGACGGCGCTGACGGCAAGGATGGTATAAACGGAAAAGACGGAGCCGACGGCAAGGACGGAACAAACGGACAAAACGGCTCTGACGGTGTGGACGGCAACACCCCCTTCATTGGTGAAAACGGCAACTGGTGGATCGGAGAAACCGATACGGGCGTAAAGGCCGCAGGCATTGACGGCACAGACGGCGAAAAGGGAGACAAGGGAGACAAAGGCGACAAGGGAGATAAAGGCGAAAAAGGAGATAAAGGCGACAAGGGCGATGCCGGTCAGAACGGCAGCTGCTCCGGATATTTTTATGCAGAAACAAGAATTCCGAGAGTATTTCTCAATAACGGCAGCGCAGCTTTAAGCGTTTATGAAAAGGTAAACAGCGGAGACCTGATATCCACTTATCTTGATAAGATTGCGCTCAAAAAAGGTCATGTTTACAGCGTCACCATAAGCGGCTCTCTCCAGGTGGTATCAAACGAGTCCAACAACAACGGTAATTACTCCATCCAGATGACAGACGGCTATGACGACGACCTTTGCCGTGAGGTTACACGCATAAAACGTGACGGCAAAAAAATAGCGCAGACAAACGACCAACATTCCTTTAATTTCACCAGAATTTACGACGCCTCGGACGAGGATATAACGCTGTACTTCATGTTTGAACAGTCGGCATACAATACCCGTCTCGAGAGCTTCAAAGGCACAATCACAATAACCGCTCTTGACTGAGCCGATATACACGAAAACAGAGGTAACGGAAAATAAAAAAACGAATACTCAGTATCATGCTCACCCTTTGTATGGTTCTTTGCATCGTGTCGACAAGTGTATTTGCCGAGGATAATATGGCAGCGAGTGGGACGGCGGAAGTTTCCACAGCGGCGGAACTGGTTTCAGCAATCAGAGAAGCTTCATACGGAACAGTCAAACTGACGTCAGACATTACCATTTACACCACATTAGTGGTCAACCGCACCGTCACCCTTGATCTCAACGGTTATGTGCTGAAATATGGCAGCAGCAGTGCATGGCATGTAATCACTGTGTCCAGTGGTATTTTGACAATTGAAAACAGTGACTATACAAAATCACACAATTTCCAAAAGAAGTATAATTTATATGTAAATGATTTTTTTTGAATTTTGCTCCGTTTAAAATCATACTAATTTTAGCTTTTAATTTTTTTCATTCCAAAAACCGCCCCATTTCGTTCTATAAATTACCTCTTATAATCAAATCATGCAGACATATAATATTATTGCAAACCCGAAAAACAAATGAAAAGGAGATACGAAAATGAAAGGTATCACAACTCAGGAAGGCAGAGAAACACTTAACAAGTTCAAGATGGAAGCAGCTAACGAAGTTGGCGTAAACCTCAAGCAGGGCTACAACGGCGATCTTACAGCTCGTGAGGTCGGCTCTGTAGGCGGTCAGATGGTCAAAATAATTAGTCCTGAACAACAATGGATATTTACCCGAAACAGCGTAAGAAACACAGGTCATTGCATTGAGATTACATATGCCGTTAGACTGTCAGTATAGGAGCAGCACAACGATATATTTTCTTATCAAAACATCGCATTTGTAAAAACAAATGCGATGTTTTAATGTTTATTCGTTCAATATGTTAACCCAATCATCTGGAAATCCCATAAGTTTTTTATCAACGTGAGGGTACTTGTGAAAAAGTTTATCTAGTTTGTCCACAAACGCTGTCCAATGTTGATCATTAGTTATTAGATGTTTTATGCAAAGAAGAGTTGCAAATACACGGATACTGCTTATCCCCTTTTCTGTATATTGCTTATATAGCTTTGGCGTTTTAGCAAGATTAACATTATACAAACGTCCATAGTGTGCACAAATATTCCGCACAAAAGCAATGTGTTCGACCCAGCTTTCAAGATAAGTATATCCCACGCCATACAACGTTGCAACGGCTTTTTTGTCCTGAGGTTTCATATTTTTATAAAACTTTGAGAGCGTACCAAAACTGAACAGCTCCACCAAAGCGTAAAACGGAATTTTGCCGTCAATATAATTATTTTTGAAATTCTTAACAAAAGTGGCTTTGCTATTTCTGGATATTTCCTTTTTTATCTCACAAAGAAAATCATAGTGATAGCCAGGATCATTAAAATTATCCGGATCTTCATATCCTAGTACACCATAAATATGTGAGAAATGATTAGCTACCCTACACCTGAGATTAACTTCGATTTGCTCTATCCAAGTAAATAAGAGTTGCCTGAAGTTGGCGTTAAACAGGTATAACTCAACGATTTGTTCAAAGGATATAGAACCATCAAAATTTTTATTTTTACCTTTTAGTCCAAGGCCATATGCTTTTATCAAGCGGAAATATGAAATATCATTAAGAATTCGACGTGCATATTCTTCATTGACAATTCTCAACCCAAGCATTTTCAAGTTCTCGATTTGTTGATCAACATTCATTGATGGTTGCTGTTCTTTAAGCTGCATAAAAAAGTCCCCTAATAATTAAACGACCCGACGTGGTACGCATTGCTAAGAGGCGTGTCGGGTTCTGTTAATACTATTATATGCGATTTTTTCTAAAAAGTCAATGGTAAATATAGCTAAATAGATTTGGTAAAATGGCCTAATGATAAAATAAGCACATTAGTAGCTTAAATTCTAATCTATTTTCCTTTATCAACATTCACACCAAAGACATTAATAACATTCATTTCCACATTCTCCGTATCAATACAAACTTGCTTTGAAGAATATATCTCCAAATGATTGCTTTTTTCATCATATTTACAATTTGCACATAGATACGTTCCATCTTTTTCAGCTAATATTACTTTTGTGTTGTTGTCTATGAGTCTATAGTCGCGTTTTAAAGCAGCGAATGATTCACCCAATTTAAAAAAGCAGAATGTCTGAACTATTACAAAAACTGCAATTAAAGCTATTATTACTTTCTTGCCAGTTTTCTTTGTATTTGTCTTTTTATCTACCATATCTACGGCTTTATCGATAGGCTTAGTAAAAAATTTTTGATTTTTGAAAGCAATTCCTATTGATAAACCAAAATAATAAATGGCCGTACATAATATAAATAACGAGCGTAAACACTTTAATACTTCTAACGCTGTTACATCCTTCCATATTTTGATTATATTATAATCCAGTATTACGCAGGCAAATATAAATAATGCAACCATAGTTACAAGATAAATACAAACCACATTTCGAACTGTTTTCCAAAAGCCATGTGTCCTTATTATTATGTATCCCATAAAATAATTAAATAGCAATAAAATCAAACCTTTAAAAAGCAAATCAAATAAATTTGAAAAAATATTGGCCTCGCTTATTTGGGCATATGATCCATTAATCGAGAAATAACTATTGTATCCTTCTATAACTATTGCTGATATACCTTTTACTATAATTCCTGATATGGTCAGCAAAACACCTATCAACGCTGCATATGAGCTATAGTTATTGTTTTTATCCGACTTTATTGTATCAAAGACACTTTTCTTTTTACAAATATCCTTTTCTTCCACTTGTATTGTTGATTCGTTACTCATTATAACATCCTTCCCAATTTATTAACTCCATTAAATTACTGATCATTTTTTTATGCACCATCATAAGCAATCTATATAACCTTGCTCAACCATATGCGTAACTAAGACAGGTCGATTATCCTATCTCCAATTTCTTTTAAATTTTCATCATGTGTAACTATTAAAACTGTTTTCCCATAGTCACGATTAATTCTTTTTAGAATATTGATAACTATGGCTGCATTTTCTTTGTCTAACGATCCGGTCGGTTCATCCGCTAAAATTATTTCTGAAGGTTTCAAAAACACTCGTGCCAGTGAAACTCTTTGCTGTTCTCCACCACTCAACTGGTATATCTTTTTATTTTCATACCCACAAAGACCAACTTTCGCCAGTGCATCGGCGATCTTATTTTCCTTTTCTTTATGACTTAACTTAACATATCTTAATGCAAGCATAAGATTATATTTAACAGTCTCCTCGTCAACAAGTGCAAAATTCTGAAAAACATAACTAATTTTATTTCTAATTACCTTGACAGCATTCTTGCTTTGGGAAGACAAAATTTTTTCACCATCTATAACTACCTTCCCTTTGTCCGGATCTTCCAACAAACCTATAATGTTTAATAATGTACTTTTTCCGCAGCCGCTTTTACCAGTAATTACAACAAATTCACCATCATTGATTTTTAGCGAAAAGTTTTTAAAAATCACTCTGTCATCATATTTTTTAGTAATGTTTTTTATCTCTATCATTATAATCAACCACCTTTTGCAACATTTATAATATCAATTCTATCTTTTTTCTTGATATATAATGTGGAGAAAATTACATCAATGCTTATTAGTATTGCTGATATTAATACTGTTTCAATAAAATTACGATCGATCAAAAGAGCCACAATAAATGAACTTGCATCAAGAAATACCATGCCAACATAATAATTAATATATCTTTCTTTAAATCTAAAGCCCATTATTTTCTTTACCGCCAGTTCCTTTTGGTGCTGCTCCATGTATGCAATAACATTTTGAATAACTGCTGAAAAACATATTATTATCAACGCTACAAACATTAAAAACTGAACTATAAGTTTTGTATTCAACTCTTTTACTTGTTCCTCAATAGCTTGATACACGCCAGTAGCAGGGAATCTTACCTCACTCTCATCGTAAAACTTACTGCAAACTTTTGCAATTTCAGCAGTCGCATTCTCAAAATCATTTACCTTTATTTTAAATGGGCCTCCTGTTTCTCCAAGTATCATTGAATAGTCTATAGGATCACCGTTATTTTCTGTAAGCACATTAATGACAGGATCTTTCACAGTGTTTTTAATATCGCCACAATCTAAAGCAAATGTAAATAACGATTGGGAATCCTTATACCAAATTACTTTTGCTTTTCCTGTAAAACCATACTCACTATAATACTCCTGGATCTTATCCTCTTTATTCTTATATTTTTCTGGAGCAAGCACAACACAGCTTTTTTCATTTTCAGAAATGACTATCTTTTGGTTATTCTTGTCATATACAGGGAAAAGTTTAAGATAGTTAGGATTGACATTAACACTAATATTAACAGGGAACTCACCATTTTCTCTGTCTTCCTCATAAAGAGGAGAATAAATTGAAAAATCAGCATAAACAGATCCATTTGCATTCATGATCTTATAAATTTCTTTAAAATTTTCAATATCCTCGTCCGTTTCTCCTGTCCAATCACTTTCATTCGGGATCTCCATAACCGATACATACGCAAACTGTTTGGTTTTATTCCAATTTGAATATTTATCTAAACTCAAAGTATATAAGCTATTTAAATCCGATATCGACAGACACATCACGCAAATGGCGGAAGTAAAAGATATGAATTTCAAAAAGCTATTAAAAACTATTAACGATCTGTATGGTCGTTGATTTTTTATTACACCGCTCAAAGAAACATACTTAACAAAAATAAATGGCAGACTGATGATAATTAGGGTGACTATCGTAACAGCCAAATAGCAAAAAAATAATTTTTTCAAAAAGCCAACACAAGCAAAATTAAATCCAGGAACTAAAATTGAGGTAAAAATCAGTGCCGTTATTGCAAAAACTACAGACTGACATATCACAAGTTTAGGAACACTTTCACTCCAAATAGTATTAAAATCATAGCCCAACATTTTTTTTATTCCTATCTTTTTGTATGATCTTATAAAATCATACATTATTAGAAAGACTAAAATTAAAGTTGATGCCATTGTGACGGCTACATAATATGAGGGCTGTTTTGCATTTTTAAAATCATTGGACTGATAACTTAATACGATACCTTCTTGCTTTAATTCTTTTTTTATATCATTCAGGTCGCTATGATCATTTAATTCGATGACATATGTTTTATCAAGGGGGGCATTATTATCACTAAAATATTGTCTAAGTGTTTTGACCATAAATCCCTTATTTTTATTCAACGCTGATACAACACCGATTTGATTACTATTATTTGTGCGATCAGTTGAAAGAAAATAATCCGAATTGATCTCATTGGCATTATAGAACCTTCCACTATCCAATTTGATTTCTTGAAATGTACTGAAATTTGTGACATAGATATTTTTCACATAGTAGTCTTTACCTTTTATATTATCGATATTAGAACAATAAATGTTAGCCGAATATTTTTTCATAACGACTGTTAGAATTTCATATATTTCTTCTTTAGATTTAATATCAGTCGAAAAAACAGCTTTCACCGATGATTCGGATTCACCTATATGAATCATTGAAGTATAAAATAGATTGTCATAGTTTAGAAAACAATTCGCAAATATAAATATTGCAGTAAATGCAAAGATTACTATAAAACTATATTTGATCTTCATGCTATCCCTCTGAATATCATTAATTTAGGGAGAATGTTAACGCATTCTCCCTATCATGTGGTTAAACGTGGTTGTAGTAAGAATTCCACTCGGTAAAATTCTTATGATATCCAGTTTCTGCTTTAGCAGTTTTACCCTTATCGGCAGTTTTTTTGCTCATATACTTTTTACTGCTCGATTTCTGTATTGCTGTGGCAGTATGTTTTTTATCCTTACAATAAAAATAAGAATACTGTTCTTCCTTATCAAACCTTAACAAACTATAGTGTATACCATACTCCCATTTATCATTTTTATGTCCCAAACTACTTCCAGTTAATGTCGTTGCAAACACTGTAATTGACATTGCTGTTACCATTAAAAAAGCCCCACAGCACGCAAAGATTTTCTTACCTACATTTTTCATAAAATAACCGCCTCACTTAACTTTAAAACGCACAAATTATACTAATGATTCTGGCATTTGAAACTATCTTCTCCAAATCCATCTCCACCAATTTATTATGTAGAACATATTTTATCACCACCGAAAACAAGATTTAGGAGTTACTCCCAAAATCTTATATATCATTATGTGACAAAATAATCAATATTTTCTCGGCGAACGGTTACATTTATAGGGTGAACGGTGTTATTTATTATGATTATATGGCATTCGGAATCACTATATCAGTAATAAAGATACCATTACAATAATCATTGTCCATATGTCCGTTGTATTTTATTAGGCATTCCTTTATATTTTGCATCCCATACCCATGTCCTTCTCCTGATTTTATACTGATAAATTCATTGTCTTTAATAATTGGCTCTTTAAAATAAGTGTTTTCAACATTTATAAACAAAGTTGACTCCAAAAATTTCACGCATATATTCACACGCTTATCATTACAAAACTCAGCAGCCTCAAAAGCATTACTTATCAGATTAGAAAAAAGTGTACACAGATCCATTTGAGATAATCTCAGATCATTTTCAATGTGACCCTCCCATTTAAACTCTACGCTTGGATATCTTCCACGAATATCATCTATTATTACATCAATCAAATTACTTCCTGTATGTATGTTTGAAGTTAATTTATTCAGTTCTATATTCATTTTGTCAAAATAGTCGCCAAGTTGTTCTAATTCCATATTTTCACATAACATTTTCATACAATACAGATGATTTTTTATGTCATGACGGAACTGTTTGGTTTCTTCATCTTTTTTTAAGAGAGAAATATAATATTTTTTCTGAGCTTTTAATAAATTTTGCGTTACTTCAGTTTCCTTTTTCAAATATTTGTTTTTATTATGGCTTGAGATCAATAAAAAACAAATTACAATAAAAATTATACTACTCATGCTTAAAGCCAAAGCAGCTATGCTCTTATATAAAGAATAATTTTGATCCATCATAAACAGCATTATAGACGAGAGATACACGCCAATAGAACAACCGCCAATTATAATCAAAATTATTTGCTTGGTAGAAAAATCTATATGTACGGCTTTTTTTAGTATTTTCATTCTTATAAACGATAATATTGCAATTAAAAATCCTGATACACAATTCAAACCCAACTCAGATATAGAAAATTTGTTGGGAATTTTAGACATAACACCAATGGTTGCAGCAAAAATACCAACAACCATATCAAGTAAACATATAAAAATATATATTAAAATAACCATTCCTGTCTGCCGTTTATTTTTTAAACAAAGAATGACACAAAGAATAACCATAGCATCAAAAAATGGTCCTAAATTATACGGATCACAAAAAGACGAAATAAGAGATATAGTCAGTATAAATAGCGTAATACATACCATAGTATGCATTCTTGATTTCAACTTAATGCAGAAAAGCAGCGATACAGCAACACATAATTTTACCAGCTCACTAATGTACATCGCTGCATTATACAAAATTCTTTCCATAAAAACCTCATAAACATCTTGAATTACGCTTTACATAATCATAAAAAAGCAGCTTAAATTGTGACAGCCTTCTTCTTGAAACTGGTACCCTCTCTTTCATATAATGCAATTCTATTGTTGTCGCATATATATTTTTCACATAGCGAAAGGCAACTAAATACGATTTGTGAACTTGATAGAAATGTTCACTGCCCAATCTATCGGACCAATATTTCAATGATTTAAGACTAACGACAATCCCATACTTTGTATATACAAAAGTACCATCTCCGTATGCTTCGATGCACACTATATCATTATAGCTTACAAGAGTAGTACGCCCCTTTTCCTTAATAGCAATTTTTTCATTACTCAAGATCTCCTTTTCGGCACAACTTAATGCCTCAAAAAATTTCATTCCATCAATAGGTTTTTCTAGAAAACGAAACGCTTTAACTTTAAAAGCCTCAGGCATATATTCAGAATGACTGGTAAGGAATATTATATATTCTCCATGATCTTTTTCTCGCAACTGCTCCGCAGTAACCATTCCATTCATATTGGGCATTTCTATGTCTAAAAAAATCAGGTCATAATATTTGCCAGATTCCAACAAAGACGTGCCAGAATCATAAATGTCAACTAAATAATCAGGAAACATTCCATACAAACGATTTTTTATCTCATTACATATTATTCTTTCATCATCACACACAGCAACATTTAAACGCATAATGTTCCACCTCATTGAAAATTATATCATATTTATATAAATATTACAATAACAATAATTAATATTTATAAAGTCATTATAATAAAGTGAAAAAGATACTTATGTTTTTATAGAAAAAAACTATTATACGTTTATTTTTCATTAAAATAAATTATAAAAAACAAATAAAACATATGTTAATTCACTAATTCTGTACAACAATACAAAAGTCAAAAGACTTTTTATAAAAGTAGTTGTTAAAGCATTAATTACTTCCCATATACTAGTGTAAGACGTAAAATGTTTCTAATTGTGCAAATATACAAATGTCATAACATATTATATTAAAGCCGCTCTTGTTCAGTTACAAAATGATAAATATGTTACAGGAGAGAAGGCCGCCAAACTTTATAATAAGAATCCGTCCTGTTGCGAATCAAATGCTATAGGGTCTGTGTCAATATGCTATACCTTTAAGGATTACAACTAAGTTATACTTTATAACAGAAAGAGAAGTATATATTTTACGGTTCTTGAAACGCAGAATATATTAAGACTTAACCAGTAAAAAGCAGCATACGTTTGAAAGTTCTATTCATTATATTATCATAATAACAGATAAGAAGTCCAAAAATTACTCAGCTTTGGGCTAAAGTAAGTTAAGGTATCATTACCCCACCCATAATGCTAAAACCACACACAAGCGATTTTTGAGCCGCTGTGGGCGACAGCAAAAGCAAATCAAATTGTCCATTGAAATATTTGATTTAAGCAATTATGTACTTTGCACAAATCAGCAGTTTGAGGTGTAGCCAACAAAGTGCTATAATTCATTGCAGGTTAAAGGGCAGGCGTCATAAGCCGCCGACCCGCTCACAGCGGACAGCAAAGCTGACCGCCAAAGTTCCGTAAACACGCAGTTTGAAGAGAAATTTGTGTATAATTTCAGCGGTCAGCTTATGGAGTCAAAGTGTGACTTGCAAAGAAAAATAGGAGTCACAAGTTGCAGAAGTCACGCAAAAATGGCGTGAATACGAGCTTTACGATAGGAGTCACTAGATCAACTAAGCGAAAACGACAAGAAAGAGGATACTTCTAAACGTTTAAACGTTAAAAATTAAGCTATATAAAAAATATATTAATAATGCAACAAATATACAGCCCATATTTATTGCACTTGATGATTACGTTTTCTTGATTTTTGTGATATCATTAGCTTGAATAATAATGCAGTAAAAATGGATAATTCTATCTTTTGCGTGAAAAATAATACTTAAAAGGAGAGATGTTTATTGACTAAAAAAACAGGAAACCCTAATTACAAATTGGAAATGAAGAAAAAAACTTTAGCCGCCTGGACAAAATTACTACTTAATAGTGGTGAGATTGACATCAAAAAGTACAACCGAATGCTAATGATGATCGAAAGGTTGGCTGCGTGAAAAGGAATGCAATGCCCATAGGCATTGCTACATATTACCACAGGTAAATTGTTCCCTGCCGTTGACCCAGCATCTTCGGCATGTTATAATCATAATGATCTGCTACGCATTACAAATGTGTAAATCTAAATAAAGTCACAAGTCTTACGGCTTGCCACAGAGAGGAGTAAATTAAATGGATATCTATTCAGCCGCTGACCTTATGAAACGTGAGCGGAAAACAATTTTTGATCTTGAAATCAATGTTACATTTTATGCACGAGTATCAACGACCCGTGATGAACAGGAAAACTCTATTGAAAATCAGATCAATTTCTTTACAGAAATGATAAAATCAAATCCAAATTGGAATTACATTGAGGGCTATGTTGACAGAGTAAGAGGTGAACATGCTGAGAACCGTGCAGAATTTATGAGAATGATCGAAGATGGAAAAGCAGGAAGGTTTGACCTTGTACTTACAAAAGAAGTCAGCCGTTTCGCAAGAAATACTATCGACAGCCTTACCTATACCCGTGATCTTCTCCGAGCAGGGGTAGGGGTCTTCTTCCAAAATGATAACATTTGTACCATTGATTCTGACAGCGAAATGCGTCTTACTATAATGTCAAGCATCGCCGCTGATGAAGTCAGGAAGCTTTCTGAACGTGTTCGCTGGGGTCACAAGCGTTCAATAGAAAGCGGAAATGTTATGGGCAACAATCGTATATTCGGCTATGATAAAGATGACTGTAAACTTGTCATAAACGAACCTGAAGCAGAAATGGTAAGAATGATATTTGACCTTTACTCTACTGGTGATATGAGCGTCAGAAAGATAGAACGAATACTATATGATAAGGGCTACCGTGGACGCAATGGTACAAGGATACATCACAACACCGTTTCAGGCATTATACAAAACCCAAAATATAAAGGATTTTACTGTGGTAACAAAGTAAGAATAGTTGACTACCGCACAAAAGAACAGCGTTTTTTACCCAAAGAAGAATGGGTGATGTACAAAGACGAAACAGGCGAAGTCGTACCTGCCATAGTATCTGAGGAAATATGGAACAAGTGCAACAGAATATTTGAAACAAGAAGTGCTGCCATAAAAAGCCGTGAACACTCATTTAAAGACACAAGTGTCTTCACCGGTAAGATATGGTGTGCAGCTCACGACAAGCCATATTGGAGGACAAGTTACTCAAACAGCGTATCAAAAGGTCAGCCAATATATCAATGGATATGCTCAGAAAAAAAGAAAGAAGGTGCAAAAAGCTGTGCTTCATTTGCAATAATGGAATCGGAACTTTACAGCATACTGTCGGGATTTTTCAAGGACGTGGCTGAAAACCTTGAGGATTATGTTGAAACATTCCTTCGGATATATAAAGAATCAGACCGCTCTGCCGAGGCAATGCGGCAGGTAAGCGGCCTGAAAGCAACACTGGAAAAGGAAAATAAAAAGCGTGATAAACTGCTGGAGCTTTATATGGAGGAGCTTATCACAAAATCAGAATTTACAAAACGTAATACCGAGAGCAGTGAACTAATAAAAGAAATAGAACATCAGATAAGATTTATCGAAAAGAAAAGCGAAAACGACAATAGTTATGCAAAAGCTATAAAGCGGATTGAAAAATACTTCCGTGAAATGTATGATCCTAGCCTACCAATGAACAAGGAACAAGTCGACGAAATGGCAAAGGCAGTCATAGACCGTATAAGTGTAGTTCCAATAAATAAGAACACAATGAAACTGGAAATTAAACTTCTGACAGGTGAATCAGAGCCGATGACATACATTAGGAACGGAGAAAGATATGCTCGGCGTTCTGGACTCACCAGCAAGAAGATGATCGACGCTTACAAGACAACAGGCAACAAGTAATTTCTCCTAAAAGTCCTAAAAACTCCGCCGTGGCATTCGCTGTGGCGGAGCTTTTTATGCCAAATCTTATTTTATTTTTCCAAAAAGAAATGTTTTATAATAATAATTTACAAATTGTTTACATTTCGAAAACGTTATACTAAGCAGCCAGCTTAACAAAGCGTGGAAATAATGTAATATAATTGCAGTATAAAGTAATGCCTAACAGCATTAAATTTAAAAATTGGAGTGATTATTTATGAAGAAGTTATTAGCAACAGTTCTTGCTTTGTCGCTAACAATTGGAACTTTTACTTTGCCAAGTATTGAAACCGACCTCACTCTAAGCGATTTCACTATTACAGCAAGTGCAGAAGCCAACGAAGGTGATTTTAAATACATAGAACTTGATAACGGCACTATTGAAATAACTTATTATAAAGGTGACGGCGGAGATGTTATTATCCCAGGTACAATTAATGGCAAAAAAGTTACCGTAATTGGTTCAGATTCATTTTATAATTGTGGGGAGTTAACAGATGTAACTATACCAGAGGGGGTAACAAGTATTGGATCTTGTGCATTTTATAATTGCCGAAATCTAACAAATATCTTAATTCCTAATGGAGTTATAAGTATTGGATATAACGCCTTTGATAATTGCACCAGTCTCACTAAAGTTGCAATTCCAAACAGCGTAACAAGAATTAAGTATGATGCATTCGCTAATTGTACTAATCTTTCGAGTATAACACTTCCAAATAATATCAATAAAATTGAAAACGGGTTATTCCGTAGCTGCAAAAATCTCACAAATGTTATTATTCCAGAAAGTGTAATTGACATTGGCTATAGTTCCTTTAAAAATTGTTCCTGTCTTGAAAACATAGTCATTCCTAAAAACGTAACAAACATTGGAGATAACGCCTTTTCCTCTTGTAGTAGTCTAAAAAATATAACTATTCCAAGCAATATAACAAAAATCAATCAAGGTGTATTCTATAATTGTGATAGACTTGAAAGTGTAACAATGCCAGATAATATAACAACAATAGACGCTTGTGCGTTTTACAAATGTACAAGTTTAAAAGATGCGATAATTCCAAATGGTGTAACATACATCGGCGATCATGCATTTGAAGATTGTGCAAAACTTGATAACATAATAATTCCAAACAGTGTAACCAGCATAGGATCCTATGCTTTTTATGGTTGCACAGGAACAACTGGGCTTAAATTATCTATAAACATTTCAGAAATCGGTGATTATGCATTTGGATTTTATGGTAGAACTTATTATGATCAATATGATTATGACTATAGTTACAATCATATCAACAATTTCAAATTAGAAGTTTATCCAAACATGGATGGCGAAGAATATGCGAAAAAATTTAATATACCCTATGGGCTACACTATGAGCATGAACACAGATATGCAATATCTTATACAACACATAAATCCTGCACATCAGGCGCTAAAAAAATATTCACCTGCGAATATTGTGGATACTCCTACACAGAAACTATCCCGGCCACAGGTCACAAGTCAAGTGGTTGGATAGTCGACAAGGCGGCTTCTATCGGAGTTAAAGGCTCAAAGCACAAGGAATGTACAGTCTGCAAGAAAGTTCTTGAAACGGCTGAGATCCCTGCACTTTCAAGAATTAGCATTTCAAAGGCAAGCGTGACACTTTCCACTTCGACCTACGCTTATGATGGCAAGGCAAAGAAGCCTGGTGTAACGGTCAAGCTAAACGGCAAAACTTTGAAGAATGGTACAGATTACACAGTTTCCTATTCAAACAACACCAAGGTAGGCACAGCAAAGGTCACTATCACAGGCAAGGGCAATTACACAGGCTCAGTTTCTAAGACCTTCAAAATCAAAAATAACTTCAAGAAAGCCACAGTTTCGGGCATTTCCACAAAGGCTTTCACTGGCAAGAACATCACTCAGAGCATTACTGTTAAATACAATGGCAAAACGCTGAAAAATGGTACTGACTACACAGTTTCATACTCAAGCAACAAGAATATAGGCACTGCCACAGTAAAAATCGCAGGAAAAGGTTCTTACACAGGCACTATCACAAAGACATTCAAGATAAATCCTGCCAAGCAGGAGATACAGAAGCTCACGGCTAAGAGCAAGGCATTCTTTGTGGATTGGGCTCAAAAGGAAAGTGCTACTGGTTATGAAATTCAGTATGCGACAAATTCCAAGTTCAGCGGAGCTAAAAAGGTAACTGTTACAAACAACAAGACCGATAAAAAGACCGTTTCCAAGCTGAGTGGCAAGAAAAAGTATTACGTTCGTGTAAGGTCCTACACAACTGTAAAGGGTAAAAAGTACTATGGTGCATGGTCCTCTACAAAGAGCGTAACTACTAAGAAATAACGCTTATTTCCTAATATTCTCCTTTATTTTTATCAAAATATATAATTTTGCCAGAAATAGGTTCTGCTTTAGGCGCTTCATATTTTGTCCTGTATATTCTGCATCTAAATTTCTCGAGTGATGCACCAATATTGTCAAAGATATTTTGGTATACCAACGTATTAGTGTAACCATGAACGGTTTCTTCTTTCGATAAAAAGTATTCTTTGTCTAAGTTAGAAACTTTTATTGCACACACAGGAAAGTTTCCTTTTCTGTTTTTTAACAAATAAAAATCCTTTGATTCTTCTTTATACTGACTAACAATTTTCTTAAGTTTATCATAAATAGAATTATTTGCAGCATCACGAATACACTTATTAGCAAAAATGAAATCTAAGTTATCATAAGCGTTGTTTAATGATCCTAACGCTACTGTTGAAGCTATTTGATAACTCTCCATACAGTGCATAAAGGACTGTTTGTAGCTATCCATTTGTGCCTTATAGAATTCTTCTATTTTATTGTCGATATCTGTATATTCGTCAAAAAGACGTGGTAGTGGTATATTCTCTTCATACCAAGAAATCAACTTTGTTTTAGCTTCGTGGTGAATTATTTTGTTTTCAGGCAACATAGCAAACATTTGATTCAATTCATTTGAACGTTCTTCTCCAAGTGCTTCTATGATTAAATTAAGAGGAGCATCAAGATCTATATGCTTAATTTTTCTCAATTCTTTCAATACCTGGGTGGCCTGAATCCAGAATTCCTCCATTGCTTTTTGTCTTTCGACATAATATTCTGTTAATGACATTATGAATCCGAGAACTGCACTTCCCAAAAGAGCCTTTGAAACATCATAATATATGCAGTTGCTATTTTTACCAATCAGAAGTGCAATTAACAAAGATATTAGTGAAATAATCAAAGTAATTATGGTTAACCATTTTTTTGCTTTCAAAACGCCACCTTCTTCCAAAAAAACCTTTAATAATAGAAATATTTGCTTATTACTTTATGTTACGAAACTCAACAAGCATTTTCTGTAATATCTGTGAATTAAAGAATTCTTCCTTTAAAACCTCTATATTATAA
>ENA-ORTB01002422-ORTB01002422.1-human-gut-metagenome-genome-assembly--contig:-NODE-2422-length-17259-cov-4.904790_pt1 | contig 17259 bp, 19 predicted proteins | sample MGYA00241905_ERZ509174 | MGnify/ENA primary metagenome ERZ509174 (study PRJEB26280, sample SAMEA2338851) | human gut metagenome | biome: human gut; feature: human-associated habitat; material: faeces... | reverse complement strand
TCAATCAGGGCTTACGATTTCTCGCAAGCCCCCTCCAAATCGTTAGATTTGGTGGGGGTTATTGACAGCGTTCCTTTCCCCGGAGCCTGTGCCCGGTCGAGAAATAGTTGAATATACATCTTTCTGATTGGATGATAGTACATCCAGTTTCCCCTGTCAATCAAAAAATAGGCTGCGCCCCCCACTTTCCCCGGTTTTAACCGTTTATTCACAATTTTTGTCTTGACAATGGGAGGGGCGTCCGCTATTATATAGTTCAATTCTTTTAGTTAAATTATTTTAAGTAAATGTTTTTAACTAACAAGAGCCGACTTTCACCGAAACAAGGAGATCTATCATGGAATTTGAAAAAGTGCGTGACATCATTGTGGAGACTCTGGGCTGCGACGCCGAAGCCGTGACCCCCACCGCTTCTCTGGCTGACGATCTGGGCGCCGATTCTCTGGCCGCCGTGGAGCTGGTCATGGCCCTGGAAGAGGCCGCCGGCATCTCCATCGCCGAGGAGGACGCCGCTAACCTGAAAACGGTGGGCGACATCATGACCTATCTGGCCGCTCACAAGAATTAACGTGCGTCCGCCGGAGGGTACAGACCCTCCGGCGGTCCGGTTTTGCGAGGAAAGGATATTCCATGACCAATCAAGAACTGAACGACCTGCTGGCCCGCTTCGAGGGAAGCTCCCTGTCCAAGCTGAAGCTGTCCACCCAGGAATTTACCATAGAAATGGAGCGGGCTGTCTCCGCTCCCGCCGCGCCGGTGATCCCGGCAGCGGCTGCTGCCCCGGCGGTACCCGCGGCCGCTGGGCCGGAGGGCGATGCCATCACCGCCCCCATGGTGGGCACCTTCTACGCCGCCTCCGCCCCGGAGCAGCCCCCCTTTGTGAAGGTGGGCGACCGGGTACGCAAGGGCCAGCCCGTCTGCCTGCTGGAGGCCATGAAGATGATGAGCGAGATCCCCGCCCCCTGTGACTGCGAGATCACAGCGGTTCTGAAGGAAAACGGCGCGCTGGTTTCCTTCGGGGAGCCTCTGTTCCGCTATCAGCCATGCTGAAGCGGGTATTGATCGCCAACCGGGGGGAGATCGCCCTCCGGGTGCGGCGGGCCTGCCGGGAGGCGGGCATCGAGACGGTCTCGGTGTATTCTCAGGCGGATGCGGAGGCCCTCCACGTCCAGTTGGCCACCCGGTCCGTGTGCATCGGCCCCGCCAAAGCGGCGGACAGCTACCTGAATCCCCAGGCGCTGCTCTCCGCCGCCCTGGCCACCGGCTGCGACGGTCTGCACCCCGGCTACGGGTTCCTGTCGGAAAACCCGGAATTTGCCGACGCCTGCGCGGAAAACGGCATCACCTTCATCGGTCCCTCCGGGGACGCCATCCGGAAGGCCGGCTCCAAATCCGCCGCCCGGGACCTGATGCGCGCCGCCGGGGTCCCCGTGACTCCCGGTTCCGACGGGCCGGTATCCTCCGTGGAGGACGCTCTGGCCGTGGCGGAGACGGTGGGCTATCCCGTTTTGCTGAAGGCCAGCGCCGGTGGCGGCGGCCGGGGCATCCGCCGCTGCGACAGTTCTAAAGACCTGCCCGACGCTTACGCCGCCGCCAAAGCGGAGGCCAACGCCTGCTTCGGAAACGACGAGATGTATCTGGAAAAGCTGGTGCTGGAGCCCCGGCACATCGAGTTTCAGATCTTAGCAGACCGGCAGGGCCACGTCATCCATCTGGGAGACCGGGACTGCTCCATCCAGCGCCGGAACCAGAAGCTCATCGAGGAAGCCCCCGCCCGGTGCCTGACGCCGGAACTGCGGGAGGAGATGGGCCGGGCCGCCGTGAAAGCGGCGCAGGCCGTCCGCTACGAGGGCGCGGGCACTGTGGAATTTCTGCTGGACAGCGACGGACAGCATTTCTACTTTATGGAGATGAACACCCGGATCCAGGTGGAGCACGGCATCACAGAGATGATCACCGGCGTGGATCTGGTGCGTCAGCAGCTGCGCATCGCCTCCGGTCTGCCCCTTGACCTGACCCAAGAGGACGTGACCCTCACCGGCCACGCCATCGAGTGCCGCATCAACGCCGAGGACCCCACGGCCAATTTCCGGCCCTGCCCCGGCAAGGTGGAATTTCTCCACTTCCCCGGCGGCCCCGGCGTCCGGGTGGACTCCGCCCTCTATAACGGCTGCACCCTCTCCCCCTATTACGATTCTCTGGCCGCCAAGGTGATGGTCCACGCCCCCACCCGGCTGGAAGCCATCCGCAGGATGCGCCGCTGTCTGGAGGAATTTACCTTAGAGGGCTTCCCCACCAATGCGGAGCTGTCCTATGAGCTGCTGTTCCACCCCACCTTTGTCCGGGGCGGCTGCACCACCGCCTTTCTGGACCGAAGCCTGCCGGAGCTGCTGGAATTCAGCCGCCGGGTAGACGATCACAAAGGATAATACATGGAAAACATTTTTGCGAAACGCCGGGCGCGGCTGCTGGCTATGAAAGCCATGCGGGAGAATTACGTCCCCGGTGAAAAGTTAGTCACCTGCCCCCATTGCGGCGGGGAGAGCCAGCGCAAGGACGTGGCGGCGGCGCTGTCCGTCTGCCCCCTGTGCGGCTACCACTTCCCCATGGGGGCCTATTACCGGCTCAGCAGCGTGCTGGACCCCGGCTCCTTCCGGGAGCTGCATGAAAAGCTGACGGCCAATGACCCCCTCCGCTTCCCCGGCTACGGGGCCAAGCTGGACGGTGCCCGCCGCAAGACCGGCATGAACGAGGCCGTGGTCACCGCCACCGGCACCGTGGGCGGAAGCCGCTGCGTGGTGGGCGTGCTGGACAGCCGCTTTCTCATGGGCAGCATGAGCGCCGCCGTAGGGGAAAAGCTGACGCTGGCCATCGAGTACGCCGGAAAAAACAAGCTGCCCCTGATCCTCTTTGCCGCCAGCGGCGGCGCGCGGATGCAGGAGGGCATTTTGTCTCTCATGCAGATGGCGAAAACCAGCGCGGCTCTGGCCCGGTTTTCGGAAAAGGGACTGCTGTACATCTCCGTTCTCACGGACCCCACCACTGGCGGCGTCACCGCCAGCTTTGCCTCGTTAGGGGACATTATTCTGGCCGAACCCGGCGCACTCATCGGCTTCGCCGGGCCTCGTGTCATTCAGCAGACCATCGGTGAGACCCTGCCGGAGGGCTTTCAGCGGGCGGAGTTTCAGATGGAGCACGGCTTTGTGGACGCGGTGGTCCCCCGGAAGGACCTGCGGGACACCCTCATCCGTCTGCTGAAGCTCCACGGGAAAGGAGAACGCCATGGCTGAGAAAACCGCCGCGGAGCGGGTGGCGCTGGCCCGCCATCCCCAGCGGCCCAATATCACGGACTATATCGACGGACTGTTCACCGATTTCTTTGAGCAGCGGGGAGACCGGGCCTGCCGGGAGGACCCCGCCATTTTAGGCGGCGTTGCCCTGTTCCACGGGCGGCCCGTCACCGTCATCGGCACCCGGAAAGGCAAAACGCTGGAGGAAAACCTCCGGTGCAACTTCGGGATGCCGGGGCCGGAGGGCTACCGCAAGGCTCTGCGGCTCATGAAGCAGGCGGAGAAGTTCCGCCGCCCTATATTTACCTTTATCGACACCGCCGGGGCCTATCCCGGTCTGGAAGCCGAGGAGCACGGTCAGGGCGAGGCCATCGCCCGGAATCTCTTTGAGATGAGCCGTCTGACGGTGCCGGTCATCGCCGTCGTCACCGGGGAGGGCAACAGCGGCGGCGCGCTGGCGCTGGCCGTAGCCGACCGGGTGCTGATGCTGGAAAACGCCGTGTACGCCATTTTGTCCCCGGAGGGCTTCGCCTCGATCCTGTGGAAGGACGCCCAGCGCTCCGGCGAGGCAGCGGAGCTGATGAAGCTCACCGCCCCGGAGCTGAAAAAGCTGGGGGTCATTGATGGCATCGTCCGGGAGCCGGAGGGCGGCGCGCAGACCGACCCCAGCCGGACGCTGTGGAACCTGGACCGGGCGCTGACCGCCTGTCTGGAACCCCTGCTGAAGGAAAGCGCCGTCAGCCTGACGGAACGGCGCTATCAGAAATTCCGCGCCCTTGGCCGCGGGAAGGAGGACGCATGAACGGGATCAAGCTCCGGGGCACAGGCCGCTGTGTCCCCGCCAATACCGTCACCAACGACGATCTTTCCCGGCTGGTGGATACCAATGACGAGTGGATCACCGCCCGCACAGGCATCCGCAGCCGCTACCGCTGTGAAAAAGAGACCCTCACGGAGCTGTGCGTCAGCGCCGCGCGGGACGCCCTGCACATGGCCGGGATCACCCCGGCGGACATCGGCGTGTGCATCGTGGCCACCGTCTCGGCGGATACCGTGGTGCCCTCTGCCGCCTGTCTGCTGCAGCGGGCACTGGGTCTGCCGGAAGATACCCCCTGTTTCGACCTGAACGCCGCCTGCACCGGCTTTGTCTACGCCCTGCACACTATGGAGTGCCTGCTGAACGCCTCCCCCCGGAAATTCGGTCTGGTGGTGGGGGCGGAGGCCCTGAGTAAAGTGGTAGACTGGACGGACCGGGGCACCTGCATCCTCTTTGGAGACGGCGCGGCCGCCGCCGTGGTGGAGTGCCGGGAGGGCTGGCCCTCCATCGGCGCCGTTCTGGGCAGCCGGGGGGACGATGTTCTCCTGCGTCTGCCGGGCCTTGGCCGGGGAGAGCCAAACGTCCTGTCCATGGAGGGGACGCAGGTGTTCAAATTCGCCGTGGAGACCGTTCCCGCCTGCATGGACGCCACGCTGAAAAAGGCGGGACTGACCCCGGCGGACATCGACTTCTTCGTGTTCCATCAGGCCAACGCCCGCATCATTGACCTGGCGGTGCGGAAATACCGCATCCCGCCGGAAAAATACTACAAAAACATCGACCGTTACGGCAACACCGCCGCTGCCAGCGTCCCGCTGGTCCTCAGCGAGCTGGTGGAGCAGGGCCGCGTGGGTCCCGGCAGCCGCCTGCTGCTGACCGCCTTCGGCGGCGGTCTTACCTGGGGCGGCGCGGTGCTGGAAATGGCCTGAGCCTCTTTTCTGAAAAGGAGCATACTATGAAAAAACTCAACGAGCTGCTGGGGACGGAGTTCCCCATTATTCAGGGCGGCATGGCCAACATCGCCACAGGCGAATTTGCCGCCGCCTGCTCTAACGCGGGGGCCTTGGGCGTCATCGCCACCGGCGGGATGCTGGAGGCGGACCTGCTGCGCAAGCAGATCCGCATCTGCAAGAGCCTGACGGACAAGCCCTTCGGCGTGAACCTGATGCTGATGAACCCCTGCGCCGACGAAATGGCCCAGATCATCATAGAGGAGGGCGTTCAGGTGGTGACCACCGGGGCGGGCAGTCCCGGCAAGTACATCCCCGCGTGGAAAGCTGCCAGGATCAAGGTGCTGCCCGTGGTGGCGGCCTCCATCCTTGCCAAGCGACTGGTAAATCAGGGGGCCGACGCCATCATCGCCGAGGGCATGGAGTCCGGCGGCCATGTGGGTGAAATGACCACCATGGCGCTGGTGCCCCAGGTCATCGACACGGTGGACGTCCCCGTCATCGCCGCCGGCGGCATTGCCGATGGACGGCAGGCGGCAGCGGCCTTCGCTCTGGGGGCCTGTGGCATTCAGGTGGGCACCTGCCTGCTGACAAGCCGGGAGTGCCCCATCCACGAAAACTACAAGCTGGCCCTTCTGAAGGCCAAGGACAGCGACACCACCGTGACGGGCCGCTCCATCGGCGGACCGGTGCGGGTGCTGAAAAACAAAATGGCACGGGAATACCTCGCCCTGGAAAAGCGTGGAGCCACGCTGGAGGAGCTGGAACACGTCACCCTCGGCGGTCTCCGCCGCGCGGTGTTCGAGGGAGACATGGAGCGGGGCAGCGTCATGGCCGGTCAGGTGGCCGGTATGCTCCATGAGATCAAGCCCCTGCGTCAGATCTTCGAGGAGCTGTACACCGGCAGTCAGGCCGTTTTGAAGGCCACGGAGGCAGCATGGCGGTAACGATCCGGGGAAAGACCCTCCCCCTCCCGATCTTGCAGGGGGGCATGGGCGTGGGCATCAGTCTGGACGGCCTTGCCGGGGCGGTAGCCGCCTGCGGCGGCATGGGGACCCTCTCCACCGCCGTCTGCGGCTTTCAGGAGCCGGATTTCGCCAAGCGTCCCTTTGAAGCCAACCTCCGGGCGCTGGACCGGCAGGTCCGCCATGCCAAGGAACTGGCCCACGGCGCGGGGCTGATCGCCGTCAACGCCATGGTTGCCACCACCCAGTATGCTGACAGCGTCCGCACCGCTCTCCGGGCGGGGGCTGACGCCATCGTCTGCGGTGCGGGACTGCCCAAGGATCTCCCCGCGCTGGCCTCCGAAGTCTCCGACAGTGACGCCGCCATCGCCCCCATCGTCAGCGGCGGCCGGGCAGCGGGACTGCTGTGCAAGCTGTGGGACCGGCACTATGGCCGCATCCCCGACTTTTTGATCTTGGAGGGACCGGAGGCCGGGGGGCATCTGGGCTTCTCCCGGCAGGATCTGGACGCGCCCCCCTCCCTTTCCGACCTTTTGCGGGAGGTCCTGACCGCCATCGCCCCCTTCCGGGACAAGGCGGGCCGGGACATTCCGGTTTTCGTGGCCGGCGGCGTGAAAAACGGGGCCGACATGGCCCGCTACATGAAACTGGGGGCCGCCGGGGCCCAGTTCGCCACCCGGTTCATCGCCACGGCGGAGTGCGACGCCTCCGAGGGCTACAAGCAGCGGCTCTTAGCGGCAAAGGCCGACGACATCACCTTGGTGAAAAGCCCCGTGGGGATGCCGGGACGGGCGCTGCGCAGTCCCCTGATCCGGCGGGTGGAGGACGGTACACAGCCGCCCCCGGAGCGGTGCGTGAAGTGCATCGTCACCTGCGACGGCAAAAACGCCCCCTACTGCATTTCCAAGGCCCTCATCGCCGCCCGGAACGGCGATTGGGAGAACGGCCTGTTTTTCTGCGGAGCCGCCGGCGGCGAGGTGAACACCCTCTCCACCGTGCCGGAGCAGATGGCTCAGATCATGGACGAATGGAGAGCTGCACAATGAAGTTAGGATTTTTATACGCGGGACAGGGCAGCCAGCACCCCGGCATGGGCGCTGACCTGTATGAGCGCTTCCCCACCTTCCGCGCCGTGCTGGACAGCGCTGCGGAGCAGGTGGATTTCGATTTGAAGGAGGTCTCCTTCACCGACGCGAAGGGCGTTCTGAATCAGACCCGGTACACCCAGCCCTGCATGGTGGCCTTCGCCGCGGGCATGACCGCGCTGCTGGCGGAGCGGGGCATCGTCCCCGCCGCTGCCGCCGGACTGTCTCTGGGCGAGTATTCCGCCCTCCACGCCGCCGGGGTCTTTGACGCCGACACCGCCGTGGAGCTGGTGGCCTTCCGTGGCAAAGCCATGGAGGAAGCCGCAGCCGGACGGCCCTCTGCCATGGTAGCGGTGCTGGGGCTGGACCGGGCGGCCTTGCAGGAGGCCTGTGACGAGGCTTCCGCCCACGGCTGCGTGGTCATCGCCAACTACAACTGCCCCGGCCAGTTAGTCCTCGGCGGCGAAAAGGCCGCCGTGGAAACCGCAGCGGCTCTGGCTAAGGAAAAGGGCGCCCGCCGCTGTCTGCCGCTGAAGGTCAGCGGCCCCTTCCACACCCCCCTCATGGCCCCCGCCGGGGACGCGCTGGCGGAGCGGTTCCGCACCGTGGAGTTCCGGGAGCCGCAGATCCCCGTGATCTTCAACTGTCTGGGCGCGGAGCGTCCCGACGGCGCTGCCATCCCGGAGCTGCTGGTGCGGCAGGTGCAGAGCAGCGTCTACATGGAGGATTCCCTCCGCCGCATGGCCGCCATGGGACTGGACGCACTGGTGGAGATCGGCCCGGGCAAGGCCCTCAGCGGCTTTGTGAAGAAAACCGTCCCGGAGCTGCCGGTGTACGCCGTGGAGACTGCGGCGGAGCTGGAACAGCTGACGGAGACCCTCAAAGGAGCATCGCTATGAATTTTTCTGAGAAAACAGCCGTCGTCACCGGCGGCAGCCGGGGGCTGGGCCGGGCGATCTGTCTGGAGCTGGCCCGGGGCGGAGCCAACGTGATGCTCTGCTACGCAGGCAACGAAGCGGCGGCCAATGAGACCGTTGCCGCCTGCGAGTCCCTTGGAGCCAAGGCCGTGGCCATCCGGTGCGACGTGTCGAAAGAGGACGAGGTGAAGGCCCTGATGGACGCCGCCCTCAAAACCTTCGGCCGCATCGACATTCTGGTGAACAACGCGGGCATCACGAAGGACGGCCTGCTCATGATGATGAAGCCGGAGGATTTTGACGCCGTCATCGCCGCCAACCTCCGGGGCGCCTTCCTTTGCATGAAGGCCGTGGCCCGGCAGATGGTGAAGCAGCGCTATGGCCGCATCGTGAACCTCTCCAGCGTGGTGGGTCTCCGGGGCAACGCCGGACAGGTGAACTACGCCGCCAGCAAAGCCGGCGTCATCGGTATGACCAAATCCCTGGCCAAGGAGCTGGCGGGACGGAACATCACCGTCAACGCCGTGGCCCCCGGCTTTATCGACACGGATATGACCGCCGCGCTGACGGAGACCGCGAAAAACGCCGCCCTCGGCTCCATTCCCATGGGCCGCATGGGAACGCCGGAAAACGTGGCCAAGGCCGTGGCCTTTTTAGCGGGTGAGGACGCAGGCTACATCACCGGGCAGGTTTTGGCCGTTGACGGCGGCATGAGTATGTAAGGAGGAACGCGACATGGAACGACGCAGAGTTGTTATCACCGGTCTGGGGGCTGTGACCCCCATCGGCCTGACGGCGGGAGAAAGCTGGCAGGCCGTGAAAAACGGCGTGTGCGGCATCGGCCCCATCACCCATTACGATCCCGCCGTTCAGAAGGTGAAGCTGGCGGCAGAGGTAAAGGGCTTCGACCCGGAGGCCCTGCTGGGCCGTCAGGAATCCAAGCGCATGGGCCGCTTCACCCAGTTCGCTGTGGCGGCGGCCCGGGAGACCCTGTCCGACGCCGGGTTCTCCGTGGAGCAGGCGGACCCGGACCGCTGCGGCGTGATCCTCTCCAGCGGCATCGGCGGGCAGGCCATCACCGAATCGGAGCACAGCCGGGGTCTGGAAAAGGGCTTCGACCGGGTTTCCCCCTTCTATGTCCCCACCGCCATCTGCAACATGGCGGCGGGTCAGGTGGCCATCGACGCGGGGTTCCGGGCCATGTGCTCCTGCCCTGTCACCGCCTGCGCCGGGGGCACCAACGCCGTGGGCGACGCCTTCCACTACATTCGGGACGGCTACGCCGAGGTCATGCTCTGCGGCGGCACCGAGGCCTCCATCACGCCCATGTCCATCGGCGGCTTCACCTCCATGAAGGCCCTGACCCAGACGGAGGACCCTGACCGGGCCTCCATCCCCTTTGACGCGGAGCGCAGCGGCTTTGTCATGGGCGAGGGCGCGGGCGTGCTGCTTCTGGAGGAATTGGAGCACGCCAGGACCCGGGGTGCGAAGATCTACGCCGAGGTGGTGGGCTACGGCGCCACCTGCGACGCTCACCACATCACCGCCCCCCTTGCGGACGGCAGCGGCGGTGCCAAAGCCATGGCCATGGCGCTGACCGACGGCGGCGTTTCTCCGGAGCAGGTGGGCTACATCAACGCCCACGGCACCTCTACCCACCTCAACGATGCCGGGGAGACCGCCGCAGTGAAAACCGTGTTCGGTCCCCACGCCTATCAGCTGGCTATGAGCTCCACCAAGTCCATGACCGGACATATGCTGGGAGCCGCCGGCGCCGTGGAAGCCATCTTCACCGCCCTGAGCCTGCGGGACGGCTTCCTCCCCGCCACCATCCACTATCAGACCCCGGACCCGGACTGCGATCTGGATGTGGTGCCCAACGAGGGCCGTCCGGCGGACATCCGGTACGCCCTGAGCAACTCTCTGGGCTTCGGCGGACACAACGGCAGCCTGCTGCTGAAAAAATGGGAGGACTGACATGGGCTTGCAGTTAAATTCCAATGAGATCGCCGAGATCCTGCCCCACCGCTACCCCTTCGCGCTGGTGGACCGCATCACCGACGGGGAATCCGGCGTGTGGGCCAAGGGCATCAAGTGCGTCAGCGTGGGCGAGCCGTTTTTCTGCGGCCACTTCCCCCAAAAGCACGTCATGCCCGGCGTGCTGATCTTAGAGGCGCTGGCCCAGGTGGGGGCCGTGGCGATCCTGTCCCTGCCGGAGAACCGGGGGAAGATCGCCCTGTTCGGCGGCGTGAAAAACGCCCGCTTCAAGCGGCAGGTCATCCCCGGAGACGTTCTGGAGCTGGAATGTACCCTCACCAAGCGCCGGGGTCCGGTGGGCATCGGCGCCTGCACCGCCACGGTGAACGGCGAGACGGCCTGCACCGCGGAGCTGATCTTCGCCATCCAGTGACGGCCTCTCCCCTTTCGGACGCACAACGGGGAGAAACGACTTTTTCGACACGCAGAGCAGCAGCGGCAATTTGCCGCTGCTGTTGTTCATTTACGGATAGATGTCCGCCATATTCCGTCTGACACTCCTGCAAAGCACCCGCTTTCTTCACCAAAATGCACAAAATTTGAAAATTTTGCCGCAAAGAATTGACGGCGGCAGGTGCTATCCATATAATAAAAACTCCGACCTGGCCCACACCTGAATCGAGAGCCGGGCAAAACAGAGCATATACGGCAGGCCCCCTGTTCCCTATGGGCGGCCCGCGCCGATACGGTATGAAAATGGTGGCAAAATGATGAAACAGAGAACAACCCCAACCGCAAAACGGAATCACGGATTTACACTGATGGAAATGCTGATCGTTGTGGCGATCATCGCCGTTCTGGTGGCCGTCGCGATCCCGACCTTCAGTTCACAGCTTCACAAGGCGCGCGTCGCAACCGACTGGGCCAACGTGCGAAGCTATTACGCCCAGCTCCAATATGAGTTCATGGAGACGGGGGAGATCAATAAGAGTTACCTTCATGAAATAAGCATGGCTCCAACAGGTCTCACTTCCTTCCAATTGAGCGGACAGGAAATCAAACTCAAAGCAGGCTCTATCTGGGTAGCAGAAAATGATGGTGGCAAAACCGGATACAATGTTTATTATGCCTGCACTATGTACCCACATCATCCGCATTGTGAATTAACCCTTCCCATGAGCTGACCCCGGCAAAGAAGCAGAAAAACTTATTTGACCTCCTCCCCCGTTGGCAAGAGAGACGAACCCGGGCGCTGTGCAAGCACAGCGCCCGGGGTTTTTGTATCTTTGGCAGCAGATCGAGAGACTCAGGTAAATGGAATGGCAAAAAAACTGCGAAGTAACGATTATCAAGCAGGCTTTTCTAAAATAACATGACTGGGTTCTACGGTTACCGAATGAGCCGAAAGATGATCACCATTGTTCGGCAAGTAGAAAATCCGCAAGGTGAACAATCCGGATGCCGTCCTCGATGCCGGTATCCATCTCGTTGAGGGTAACAACATATTTGGGGTAATGATCGCGGATCTCCATCAGGTTCCCCACTTCGCGGTCCGATGCTTCTGGGATCCGGACGCAGACCTGCACATAAACGCGCTCGTCGCGGCGCGTGGCAACAAAGTCGATCTCCTTTGTATCGTTCTTGCCGATGTAAACATCGTAGCCGCGGCGCTTCAATTCAAGGTATACAATATTCTCTATCGCGCCGTCCAGCATTTTTCGGTTATAGCCCAGCAGTGCGTATTTCAGAGAGACATCGGCAAGATAATACTTCTCCTGCGTTTTCAGGATGCTCTTACCTTGCAGGTCATAGCGTTCGCAGGGGTAGATAATAAGCGCCTGCTCCAGCCAGCGCAGGTAGTTGTAGATACTCTCCACCGAGACCTTGCGGTGCTCGCTTTTCAGGAAGGTGGAGATCGAGTTTGCTGAGAAAGTCTTACCCATATTCTCGATAATATACTTCACCACACGATCAAAAAGATCCTGCTTGTTGATGCGGTGACGCTTGACAATATCGCGGGAGACTACGGTATGGTAGATGCCGTTGACGATCTGATAGGCGCTCTGTTCATCGTACTTGCTGAGCGCGATGATCGGAAAACCGCCGAAGTGGATATACTCCTCCAGCAGTTCCCTGCGGGATAAAGTGCTGTCGGCCTTGAAGTCCAGATATTCCTTAAACGACAGCGTATAGACAGGAATGGACACATAGCGGCCCGTCAGATAGGTGGAGATCTCGCTGGACATGAGCTTGGAGTTGGAGCCGGTCACATAGATGTCGGCATCCGCACTTTCCAACAGGCTGTTGACCGCCTTCTCCCAGCCGGTGATTTCCTGAATCTCGTCCAGCAGAAGATAGCAGTGTCCCTTGCCCGCCATGGCAGCGGTCAGCTCGTCATACATCTGCTTGGCGGTGATGTTCTCGGGAATATCCATCTCCGTGTACCGCTTGCAGACGATCTGGTCCTCCCCAATACCGCGCCGCAGCAGTTCCTCTCTCAGCATCTCAAAGATCGTAGACTTGCCACAGCGACGGATACCGGCAAGTATCTTGACGAGCGGCTTGTCGATAAACGGCTCGATTGCCGCGATATAGTCCGGTCTGTTGATCATCGTATCGCCTCCCTACAGCTAATAGTATACCCAAAATAGTTTGTATATTCAACAAGTTTTTAAGGTCTAAAACAAAAAACTTTTCAGTTTGGGCATTCTAAGTGTGCGTACACCGCTCTGCAAAATTACCTCGACCGGCGAAATTGAGCAGCGGTTCCGCAGAGCGGCCAGTATGAAGGTAGTCCAGTTCCTCAAGCTGGACGCTTGTCAGTCGGACGGGTGCGTTCTCTGGCAACAAAATTTCGTTGTTCAATGCAAAGACCAGTTGACCGTTTCTCTCATTTACGCTATACTGACTTGTTGACGTTTCAATTATATCGTATCTGAAACAAAATCAAGCAGTATCCTAAAGTCCGCCTTACCCACCCCTTACGGAGTGGGCTTGCGGCGGACATATTGTCAATCGCATTCCCACTCCAAGCGCAGGGAAATCCGTCATGCAGGAATAGCTTGCGGATCCTGTAAAGCTCTGCTACAATCATTTCACCCGAGCAAAAGAGTAAATGAGTAAAAGAGGGAAACGATCATGAAAATCGATGGAAATGAGCTGGCCATTCTGCAAAACGATCTTGATCGCCGTGGGCAAAAGCAGGAGGCATGGAAGATCAAGCAGGAGTTTCTGAAGCAGGTCCGGGAGAGCGGGGATCACTGTCCCTGTCAGGAGAAGTGCCCGCACCATGGCAACTGCTTTGAATGCGTAACGCTCCATCGCGGGCATCGTGACCACCTGCCCATGTGCATGTGGGATATGCTGAATGAACGCATTGCGGCGCTGTCACACATGACTGAGGGAACGCTGTACGAATATGAGAAAAAGCAAGCAGCCTGCACGGATTGCGAGGGCTGCCCCGGCTGCGGCGAATGAGCCAAAGCAGATCATAGCAAGCGCTCGAAGGTCTCCCCTTCGAGCGTTTTTTGGCGGAAAACACCTTCCGCTCATAAGGAATCCGTTGTAAATCAGGAAGAAATGTGCTATCTTCTTTAGGCAAGTATCCGCGCAGGATTCCTGACGATCCCAAATAAAGGAGCTTTTTATGCACACGATCCGATCCTGGTGCCGCGCCAACGCCATGCTGGTCATCTCACTGCTGGCGGCGGCAGCGACCGCTTTCTTCGTTCCTCCCGACAGCGCATATCTGGGGTATTATGACCTCAAGACCCTCTCCTGTCTGTTCAGCGTTCTGGCGGTGGTGGGCGCGCTGCGGGATCTGGATATCTTTTCCGCCCTTTCCCAGCGGATGGTGCACACCTTTTCCACCGTCCGGGGCGTATGCACGGCGCTGGTGATCATCACCATGTTCGGCTCCATGCTCCTGACCAACGATACCGCCCTGCTGACCTTTCTCCCGTTGGGCTGGTTCGTCCTCTCCGTCACCGGGCAGGAGCAGCACGCCGCGCTGCTGTTCATTCTCCAGAACTGCGCCGCAAACCTCTGCGGAATGATCACCCCCTTCGGCAATCCGCAGAATCTCTACCTCTTCAGCTATTACGGCATCCCTGCCGGGACGTTCTTTTCCGTGATGCTGCCGCCCTTCATCCTGTCCACCGTGCTCATTCTCCTTTGCTGCCTGCTGTTCCCCAAGGACCGGCTTACGGTGCCGGAGGCGCAGGTCGTTGTAGACCGCCGTCGGGCCGCGGTCTACGGCGGGCTCTTCTGTCTGGCCGTCGCCATGGTGCTGCGGCTGATCCCCTACGGTCCCGGTCTGGCCGTCATCGTTCTGGCGCTCTGGTTTCTGGACCGGCATGCGCTGAAGTCCGTGGACTGGGGGCTTCTGGCCACCTTTGCCGCTTTCTTCACCTTTTCGGGCAACCTTGCCCGGATGGAGCCTGTCCGGATGCTGTTTGTCCGGCTCTTATCCCACGGGACCATGCTGATCTCCGCCCTCACCTGCCAGATCATCAGCAACGTCCCCGCCGCGATCCTCCTCAGCCGTTTCACGCAGGATGCCCGCGGGCTTCTGGTGGGCGTCAACGTAGGCGGCGCCGGAACGCTGGTGGCCTCTCTGGCCAGCCTCATCACCTTCCGGGAATACACCCGCCGCGTTCCCGGCGGCGCCAAGCACTTTCTCATCCTCTTTTCCGCCATCAGCTTCGCTTTTCTGGCAGTTCTTCTGGCTGCCATGTCCTTTCTGGGCTGAGCCGCCGGGGCCTGCGCGCCGAAAAACAAGACAGCTACCGCAAGTGAGCGAAAAGGTTTATTTTTGTGGTACTGTCTCCAAGGTCGTGAAAGTCAACGCCGGTTCGTTTGTAGAAGAACTGGCCGCAAAGGGATATTGCAATCCGACCCAGTTCGAAGCCGTGATTCTTCGGAGAGGTCCGGCAAAAGCAAAGCCGAACCGCGCCGCCGGGCCGCGGCGATAACAAAGCCCCGACGCTTGGCGTCGAGGCTTTGAAAATAACGGATCAATGGGTAAAAATTTGCAGGGTCGTCGTCAGTTCCCGTCCCGGGGAGCGGATCAGCTTCCCCTGATAGGCCAGCGCGGTGGAGCCGCCGCCATCCAGATTGACCGCCTCCACGCAGCCCAGCTGGAGCATCAGCTCCCGAAGCTGCTGAATGGAAGCGGAGCCGGTGGAGACGATGACCAGCTTGCCGTCCGCCAGCTTGCCAAGGGCGGTGCGGGACGTTACCGCGGAGGTAAAGCGTGCCTCCTGGAAGCCCGGCTCCAGCGTGGTGCAGATCGCGCCGTTTTCAACCAGACGGGGGCCGCCGCTGACCATGGCGGTGATCTCCTCCATGGGGAAGCCGCTGGTATCGGAATCGGTCAGTCCGGGAGTCAGGGTCACAGACGTTCCCACGGCTGGCTCACGATACCAAGAGGTAGAGGTGAAGTCACTTCCAAATACCATGACGTAGCCGTTGGCGGGGATCGCCACGGTCTCTCCCGCCGCGACAGCTCTGACATCGGTGATAATGCCGCCCGCCACGGTGGCCGCCGTGCCGTCGATCTTGATGGGTACGCTTCCGCCAAACGCCGGGGTGTAAACCACAGACAGGTCGCTCCCCTGCGTCTTGCTGTTCATCTCATAGCAGGCCCAGGAGTCTCTGCCGCCCCTGACATAGAAAAATACGGCGGGCCGTCCCACATAGACTGCTCCGGAGCCGGTAAAGCCGAAGGAGGTCAGTCCGGAAACGCCATACAGGAACGTTCCGTCTGCCATAACGTGGCCCACGGGGAATTTATCCTGCCCGGAATAGGCGGCAAAGAAATTCGCATTGATGATCACATCCGCGCCGGAAGCGGACACGATGCTGCTGAAAGGCGCGGAAGCGCCCAGCTTCTGGTTCACCATGGCGGCCCGGACGCTGACGCCGGGGGCGGAGGTGTCCACCGTGATCACATCGGCGCTGACGGAGCCGGAGGGCAGCGCGTAGGTCTTTGTCACACGGGACACAGCGCCGGAACTGGCACTCTGCTCAGGTTTTGGCGCGCCGGTATTCCGCAGAGAGGAATGGACATAGGACTCCTGCCCGCCGCCGATCAGGCCCTGTGCCCGGCCTTCCTCCCATGTAAATACGCCTTTTTTCGCAAGGCTTTCCGCGAGGGTGGCGCTTCCGTCCGCCAAAGGCGTCGTCAGGGCACTGACGGACAGATCCACCAGATCCCTGCGATAGAGCGCATACTGCTTCTGGAGGATGCAGTCAGCGCTGGCGCGGGTCATCATGCCGATTTCCACGGCTTTATCCAGCGACGCGGCAAAGGTGAAATCTCCCGCGCCGTCATCGTAACCCAATGCCCGCAGTAAAAACGTGACTTAGTGCTTGAAGCTCAGAGCGCCGCCGGGGTTAAAGGTCGTGGCGCTCACGCCGGTGGTATAGCCCTGCGCGAACGCGTAGCCCGTATAGGCGCTGGGCTTTCCGGCCGCCACATCGGAGAAGGGGCAGGGGCCGTCAAAGGACAGCGCGGCGTCCTCCTCGCCAAGCATACGGGTCAGCATGATAATGCCGTGTAAACGGGTGGCGGTGCCTCCCAGATCGTAGCCGCTGCCGGTGCCGAGGAACAGCCCCAGCGCGTTAAGCCGGTTGGCGTTGGTCTCGTCCACGGCGGCCCGCGCGGGGACGCTTATGCTCAGAGACAGGACCAGTGTCAAAGCCAGCGCAAGCGTGCGCATACAGTTTTTACATCGCGTCATAAATTTCGGCTGCCCCTATCCATTGAGAGCAGCCATCCCCCCTTATTGTATTGTCCATATGATACTCCCAATTCCATTTCGCGTTTCCGCATCCTCCCTCCTTTGAAAACGCGGGGGTTGGACAGCCGGGGCCGAAAGATCGAATTGGGATATATGATATGCGAAGATCACAAAAGCATGAGCGGCAAAGCCATGAAAAACGCCGGAACGAGGATCATGACAAGATTCTTCAGAATACGGCCCCTGTCTGCGGGAAGGCCGGAATCGATCTGCTCAATGTGGGAAAAAAGGTCGGAAACCCCAGCGCCCAGACCGGCGAACGCGGCAGCGCCGAAAATCAGATCGTATGCGATCATAGCAGAAACGGAAGCGTCAAAAGGCCAGGAAACCCGCTCCAACCGGCACGGACACATTCCCGCGGCCTCCCCTTCTCACTTCATATCGCAGTCAAGCTGCCGCGCGATCCATGCCATCAGCAGTTTCACGATGCGCTCCTGTTCATTCTCCGTCAGCTC
>ENA-ORTB01002419-ORTB01002419.1-human-gut-metagenome-genome-assembly--contig:-NODE-2419-length-17290-cov-3.317551_pt1 | contig 17290 bp, 15 predicted proteins | sample MGYA00241905_ERZ509174 | MGnify/ENA primary metagenome ERZ509174 (study PRJEB26280, sample SAMEA2338851) | human gut metagenome | biome: human gut; feature: human-associated habitat; material: faeces... | reverse complement strand
AAAGCCCGATGCCCACGCCCGACACATATTGGGAAAAGACCGTGGCCCCCGCCGCCCCGGCGACGCCCCACCCCAGCACGATGACGCACAGAAGGTCCAGCACCACATTCAGAATGGCCGACACGGCCAAAAAGATCAGCGGCACCATGGAGTTGCCGATGGCGCGCAGGAGGTTGGCGAAATAGTTATACAAAAATGTTGCAAAGATGCCCATAAAGATGACGACCAGATACTGCTTCATCAAGGCTTGCAGTTCCGCCGGAACCCGCAGCACCCACAAAATGCCCCCCAGCCCCAGATAGACCAGCAGGTTCAGCGCCAGCGCCATCCCTGCAATGAGCACGAAGGACTGGAACACGCTGTTCCGCATTTTTTCCTTCTCGCCGCTGCCGTACTGCATTGAGATGGCCGCGCCGCTGCCCATGCAAAGGCCCAGCAGGATAGAGGTCAGGAAGGTCATCAGGGTGTAGGAGGAGCCGACCGCCGCCAGCGCATCCGCGCCGAGGAAGCGGCCGACCACCCACGTGTCGGCGATGTTGTACATCTGCTGCAAAAGGGTTCCGAACATCAAAGGCAGGGCGAACAGCAGGATGTTCCGCGTGATGGACCCTTCCGTTAAAGTACGCTGCATGGTGGTTTCTTCCTCTTTTCCGAAAACTCAACAAAATCTGATCCGGTATTCGCGGGGGGTGCAGTGCTTGATCTCCCGGAAGGTCTTGATAAAGTAGCTTGCGTCCGAAAAACCGCATTCCAGCCCCACCTCGCCGGTCTTGAGCCGGGTGGAGCGCAGCAGCTCGGCGGCTTTTTCCACCCGGAACTGCTTGACGTACTGGATGGGTGTGATGCCCAGAAACTGCCGGAAACTGCGCAGACAGGCACTTTCGCTCAGGGCTACGCATCCGGCCAGCTTTTCCACGGTCAGTTCCTCGGCGTAGTGCTCCTCTACATAGCGCAGCATCTGCTTCATCCGCTCCGAGGCGATCTGTTCCTGCTCCGATACCTTCACCTTGCCGCTGACGCATTGGGTAATGAGCAGCCGCAGGGCGGCGGTAAGGTGGTACCGCACCCGGTTCTCGTAGTCAAAGGGTTCGTCTGCCACGCCCTTCCACGCCTCCCGCAGGCAGAGCAGCACCTGCCGCTGCCATGGCACGGCCTCGTCCAGCAAAAAGAAGGGCGGCGTGCCCGGCTGCAAAAGCGGGCGGATGAGTTTTTGCCAGAACACGGTGTCCATGCCGCCGACAAGCCTGGGCTGAAATACACCGGAGTGCAGCAGCGCCCTGCCCTCAGCAGGCTCTACCGCGTGCAGCGCCCCGGAGTTGATAAACACGCCCTGCCCGGTCTGCAGGGTCAGGCGGGTCTTGTTCACATCCACATGAATGGGCCCCAGCGCCGCCAGAATAAACTCAAATTCCTCGTGCCAGTGCCACGCCACCGAGTAGCAGGAAAGATCTTCGGCGTAGCAGGCGATAGGGAACAGCGGGCTGCCGTGCTGGGTCTGCTCCCGCCCGGCGGCATCGGCCACCACGGCAGTAGCACTGGAAAGCCCCACCCGGCCGCTGGTATAAGAGGCACAGCTTGTCTGATATGCCATATTCACCAATTCCTTTCCGCAATACTTTGAATGTTTTTTATCAATGCCGATTTTGTTGCATATACTATGCGGTTTTGTTCTATGATTCAAGATTATTTTGTGGTATTATCCTATCAGAGCTTCCAAGCTCAGTATAGCACCAAGGCAGCGGGAACGCAAGCTGTGCAAGCGTTTCCACTGCCGGGCAAAACCGCTATCCTCCCGCCGTCTGACGGAGTTACAGCCGGACGGCAAGTGTAATATAAACCATTTTATCAAGGAGGTATTCCTATGCTTCGTATCGAGTATTTTGATAAGGAACGTTTCATGCGCCAGCTTTCTGCCAGCCACGGCAGCGTGCTGCTGCATCTGGACAACGGCAAGACCTGCGACCTGAAGCAGGACGCTACCGCACGCTCCATGCTGCAGATGATGGACACTGCCCCCCAAAAGGGCTTTGACCTCACCGTGACCGACCCTGCCGACGTGACCGGCTTCCTGCGCTATATGCTGGAGGCAGGCCGCACCGAGCGCGTGGCCGGCTGAGTAATGCCAATCTCTTATCCCAATAAGTGTCACAGCAAATGCAAAGCGCCCGCTCCGGTCAAAGCCGGGGCGGGCGCTTTGCCTGTTTTACCGGAAAGCTTGCGCAGGCGGGCAGTCTGTGGTAAGCTGAAAGTAAAAAAACAAGATGGAGGGAACGACTATGAACCTGAAGGAAGCATTCCGCTACCAGAACAAGCTCCAGTCCCTGCTGGACGAGGCGCAGGGCATTCTGGATTGCGATGCCAACGTGACCAAGGTGGCCAACACCTATCTGCGCCACAAGGTGATGCCCGAGGCTGAGGACGAGACCGTTATGGACGTAGCACAGACCGAATATGCGGAGCAGATCACCGACATTGCCCGGTTCATGCTCTATCTGCTGGAGGAAAAAAGCCGCCTGTTTGCCGCCATCCGCAAGGCAAAGGATGCACTGGACATGGATATGGACAGCGAGGTCAGCCTGAATGCCGCGCGCCAGAGCATCGCCCGCACCTTCAAGCGGATGAACGACCTGCGCAGCTCCGAGCAGCTGCTCTCCGGCGGGGGCACCGGCTACCGCTTCAACGCCGAGGGCAACCAGATCTCCTACTGCTGCGATGTGAAGCGGGTGACCACCATCAACTACGACCGCAAGGTCATCCATGCCGCGCTGAGCAAGCTGAACCGGCAGGCAGACGAGACCTCCAACCGGCTGGACCTCTGCCTTGTGACCTCCAAGGTGGACTACACTGTCCCCTTTGATGTAAATGCCAGCTTTGCCGAAGCCTTTGAGATCTATCTGGAAAACGCCAAAACTAAATAAACGTTCCACCGGCTATTTTGGGTGCGGCAAGCGCCGGGCGCGCGGCTGCCGGTTCAGGTGCAGATGAACTATAACGCTGCACATTTCCGCAAGGAAGCTTCGGTACGGCTCACCTTACGAGCCAGCTATTATGAAAAAATCTTGCGTTCGGCTTTTCCGCCACCGCCAGACGCTTTTTCGCCGAAACCGTCCCTTGCTCCTTCCCGCATTCCTGCTTTTGTGCTTACGTCTCCATGGGCAGGCAGGCAAGCCACCCTTCATGAATTTGCCCGCAGACTGCTGCGGGCACACACTTTCTGCGTGCCGGGTGGGCGCTCTGCGCCCCTTTGCACGCGGAGTAAAATGGCAGCCGCCCCTGCGCTTGCCGTATCCAAAATAGCCGGTGAAAAAACCAAAACCGAAGGGACGTACTATGAAAAAGTGCAACCTGTTTTATCTCGGTGGACTGTTGTTTTATCTTGCCGCAGCGCTGAACTTTATCACTGGCGAGGGTCACTCCACGGCGGTGGTGTGGCTCTGCCTTGGCTCCAGCTTTTTGTGTCTGGGGTATTCGCAGCAGAAAAAATAAAGCAGCAGGCCAGCCCCGGCGGGAAAAGCTGCCGGGGCTGCAATTCTTTAAGGGGTTCGTTCGTATTCCAGACAGAACGACCAAATTTCGACAAAAACGAGGTATGATCATGTCAACCAAAACGATCTATTCCACTGCCACGACCCGCTTTGACCTGAGCGCTGCGGCACTTCATATCCTTGCCATGGCGCTGATGCTGATGGACCACCTGTGGGCGACCCTGCTGCCTGCGCAGGAATGGCTGACCTGCGCGGGGCGGGTGGCGTTTCCCATCTTTGCCTTTATGGCGGTGGAGGGCTACTTCCACACCCACGACCTGAAAAAATACACCTTGCGTCTGCTGCTGTTCGCCCTGCTTTCAGAGATCCCCTTCGACCTGATGTACGGCGGCACATGGTTCTACCCGGTGCACCAGAACGTCATCTGGACGCTGCTTTTGGGCATTCTGGGCGTCCATTTGATGGAAACCGTGCGCAAAAAGCAGAAAACATGGATGTACCTGCTGGTATCCGCCCTTGTGGTGGCGGCAGGCGCAGTGCTGGGCACGCTGGGCATGGTGGACTACTACGGCGCCGGTGTGCTGACCGTGTTCATCTTTTACTTCTTCCATGGGCGCAAGTGGTGGTGCCTGCTGGGGCAGCTGGCTGCACTGTACTGGGTCAACGTGGAACTGCTGGGCGGGCTTATGTACCCCATCCAGCTCTTCGGTATGGACTTTGAGCTTTGCCAGCAGGGGCTGGCGCTGCTGGCACTGGTGCCTATCTGGCTGTACCGCGGGCGGCAGGGCTACCACAGCAAGCCGTTCCAGTATGCCTGCTACGCCTTTTACCCTGTGCATATGCTACTGTTGGTTCTGGTGCTGAACTTCGTGAACCGATAAGATATTAGGAAACGGGTCAGAAACACCCACAGGTGTTTCTGACCCGTTTTTTAGTCTTTTGCCGGGGGTGCTTTCCTATAAACGCAAAGCATGGTATACTGAAGGCGGAAAACAAAAGCTTGGAGGAGCAACAATGACAAACAAGAAGCTGAACTACCCCGCAATCGCCAAGGAGACGGCTATCCTGACCGGAGCTATCGCTATCATTGCGGCGGCGGTCTATTTTTTTCTGGCGCCCAGCCATACATCCGTCAGCAGTATTTCCGGCCTTGGCATCGTGCTTTCTAATTTTGTGCCGCTGCCGCTTTCGGTCATTACCATGGTGCTGAATACCGTGCTGCTCATCATCGGCTTTTTCACCTGCGGCAGGGGGTTTGGCGCAAAAACCGTGTATACCAGCGTGATGCTGCCGGTATTTCTGGGGCTTTTTGAGCGGCTGTTCCCGGATTTTGGCTCCATGACAGGCAGTCAGGAACTGGATGTGCTCTGCTATATTCTCGTTGTCAGTGTCGGATTAAGCATCCTTTTTAACCGCAATGCTTCTTCCGGCGGATTGGATATTGTTGCAAAAATATTGAATAAATATGCACATATAGATTTAGGAAAAGCCATGTCTCTTTCCGGAATGTGTGTTGCACTTTCTGCCGCACTCGTCTACGATAAGAAGACCGTAGTGCTCAGTATCCTCGGAACTTATTTCAACGGTATGGTTCTTGACCACTTTATTTTCGACCATAACATCAAGCGTCGTGTCTGCATTATTACAAAAAAAGAAGAAAAACTTCGTAATTTTATCATTCACGATCTGCACAGCGGAGCTACCATTTATGAATCCATCGGAGCCTACAACATGCAAAAGAGAAACGAGATCATTACCATCGTGGACAAATCTGAATATCAGAAACTTATGAACTATATTACAAAAGAAGATCCGCAGGCATTCGTTACCGTTTACAACGTATCCAGCATGCGATACCAGCCAAAACTGTAATTCGAAATTCCCTGTTTCAGGTCAGAAATGTTCGATTCTTTGAATGCCTGACCTCTGATTTCAAATGTCCTCTTTACTTTTTAATTTACCTATGCTATTATTTTTATTGGCATATGCCAATAAAAGGAGAAAAACTTATGCCAAAATGTAGAAAAAGAAGGATTTGCAGAGAACCTGATTATGTGATTTTTCAGTCTGAAAACGGACTGGACGATGTAACTACACTGACAGTAGACGAATACGAAGCCATACGGCAAATTGATATGGAAGGTCTAAGCCAGGAAGAATGTGCAAAAAAGATGTGTGTTGCACGTACAACTGCACAGTTGATTTATAATTCCGCACGAAAAAAAATTGCCGAAAGCATTGTCCTTGGAAAATCCATCCGCATTGAGGGTGGAAATTACATTTTATGTGATGGAAGTCCATGCTGTGAAAACTGCTGTAAATCCACGCAGCCAGTAAATTATATGCAGAAAAAGGGAGAAAACGTCATGAGAATTGCTGTAACATATGAAAACGGAGAAGTATTCCAGCATTTTGGAAGAACAGAAAATTTTAAAATTTATGAAGTGGAAAACAATAAAATCGTAAACAGCCAGGTAATGGGCTCAAATGGTATTGGACACGGTGCTCTTGCTGGACTTCTTTCCGGTAACCAGATCGATGTACTGATCTGCGGAGGCATCGGCGGCGGTGCTCAGGTAGCTCTCGCAAATGCCGGCATTACCTTATGTTCCGGTGCATCCGGAGACACAGACAAAGCAGTCGAAGCTTACCTGCGTGGCGAGCTGACCTCTGCCGGTGCTACATGCAGCCACCACAGTCACGAAGAAGGACACGCCTGTGGAAATCACGGCTGTGGTCACCACTGATCATTAACATTCAAGAATACCTCTGACTGATCGCAGAGGCAGAAGTCATTTCACATCCGATATACAAAGAGGGCATATAAGCAAAGCATTTTCTTTTTTAGCTTATATGCTCTTTTTATTTTTCTTCTGTGCACTTCCACAATCTGTCAAATCTATATCAGACAGGGGATTGCATTTCATCACCCTGACACAAATTTGTTACCAGCGGAGCATTTGTTTCAGTCGGCTGGCTGACCTGACCCGAATCGTGTTCTAAATCTCACGCGTATCCGTCCAAATTAGCTTATCCGAAATTATGTTTCACGTGAAACTAACACATATCAATAAATCTTTCTCTTTCCAGCACGTCTTTCTTTCCATAAACTTTCGTATACAGTGTATTGCGAATCATTCTATACTCTTCTTCGTCAATTTTTCTCTCTGTGCTCATCAGAAAAAGCGGTGTCTCTTTACGCCCTTCACCCATGGATGGCTGAATGTATGGATAATCATTAAAGAAGAATCCATTTCTCTCGTAAAACCTAACTCTCCTTACTGCTATTTCTTCTGTCGGAGGTTCCACTTCCAGAATGATCATTTTTTCTGCGTCTTCTGTCAATGCTTTTAGCATCCTGCTTCCTACACCTCCATTTCTCAATATCGGATTGACTGCGAAATGTTCCACGTAAATAAAAGTTTCAAACTCCCATGCTGCAAAAAATGCTTTGATTTCCCGGAACTCTGGATTTTTTTCTATCAAAATTTGATACTCTGGATTTTGAAACAGTTCCTTCTGTTTCTGATAATCTCTGTATTCGTCTTTCGGAAAACTTTCTTCCATCAAGGTATACACCTGGTCAAACTCTTTTATTTCCATTTTTTTCAACATATATTTTTCTCCTTCGTTGTTAAAACAACCGATTTCTTTTCATTTTTCCATTATATTTACAAACGTCACGTGCAGTACCAGGAAGACCTGCCTCAGTAGATACTTTTACTCACATGACAAACACAATACAAGCATTATACAAAAGAGAATAACTTTTTTCAAATGATATTGAGATAAGAATACGAAGCAGGCATCGCCCGTACAGAGCATATCTCAATCGGAGATTGTACTCCCACTGAGAAAGACTTGTTATTACTCACCACTTGCAGAAGTGGGAGTCTTCTCGACTGAGATAAAAATCTACCATTTTATTCCATCGACAGCCGGAACTTTTTCTGATACGGATCTTCAAAGATCTGATCATCCAGCATTCCCTGGATTTTGGAGCGGATGTAGCGGCAGCCGAGCTGGCTTTCACTGGCCTCTTCCGCCAGCATCCGCCTTGTTTTCTCATCCAGAGAAATTTCGATGCCGTACTGTCCGGCAATCTGACTGACCGGAGAAATCTTGTTTTTGCTCTGCATGATCTGATCGAAGTCATCTGCACCAAGAGGCTGCAGCATCACGATCTTATCGATGCGGCCGGCAATCTCACGGCGGATGTTTCCGTACAGCACCAGATCTTCTTCGGTGACTTCAGAAGTCAGATCTGCCGTTTCTGTGCTGCTGGAAAATCCGATCGCAGAAGATCTGTCTTCTTTATTGTTTCGAAGCATTTCGAAACTTCCGCAGAAGACAAAGGAAATATTACGGCAGTCGATCTTTGCCGTCTGTGGATCTTTTCGGTTGTCCTCGTTCACGAACGTTACCTGATCTCCGTCGATCAGTTTCAGAAACTCATTCTGAATGCTTCTGGAAAAGTCCGTTCCGCCGGAGCCAACCATCGGCTCAAACAGTTTGTCCGCTTCATCAACCACAACGATCATATGCTCCCGCATCTGCGGTTTCTCTTCGAGGAAAATATCCTTGACGTGATAGCTTCCTTTCCAGCCGTCACACGACAGCTGCGGTCCGTTGATGATCTTGATGAAAGAGAACTTTTTCTGCAGGGTACGCCAGATCTCGGTTTTGCCGCATCCGGTCGGTCCGGCCACAAGCATATTGCGGCGATGACCCTGCAGATGATTATAAACCAGCATCGCTGCTCCGCGTTTTGCCTCTTCCTGACCGTAAACGTGTTCGCCAAGATACTGATAGATCAGCTTTGGTGTCCAGCTGTAGTCTGTGTCATCGAATGGTGTTTCTTCGTAGACACCTTCGAAACCGTATTCCGCTTCGATCCATTCTTTTTCCGGATAATCCGGCGGCACCGGCGGAAGTTTTGCTTTTTTTCGATCTGCCATCCTCTTTTCGGCTTCCTCTGCTCCCATTTCCTGCAGCATCTGCTGGGTGTAGTTGGTTCTTTCCGATGCCTCTGCGAGAATACCGGCGATATCCTGGATTTCATCCTCGTACAGATGTGTCCTTGAGAGTGCCTCGATAACAATATGTGCGACACTGTCTTTTGGACGCTGCTGCCAGAATACGGAAAGTTCTTCCACCTGATCATAGATATTCGCATATTCTTCATCGCTGACGCTTTCGTACCCGCCTTTAGCGACCGAATCGCGAAATTCTTCAAACGGATTGACAATGGTCGTTTCCTGACCTTTTCTTAAAATAAGTTTTAAATAAACGGACCAGAAGTCTTTTGCCTGTTGTTCTCTCATCGTGCATCCTCCTTCTCAAGTATGCCATCTGTTGTTTTTTCTTTTCTTGTCTTGATCTGGTCCTATCATACCGCACAGACGCACGAAGGCTGTAATTTCAATGGTACGGATTTTATTTTGTTCTCATCGGCAGGAAGTCTTTGCCGGTTTTTATCAAGGATTCCGTAATGCCCCGGCAGTTTTTCTGCATCCGTTTTTGCACCTCTTCATCGGAACTGATACGTCCTTCAATCAGTTTCTGCAGGTTTACCTGCCAGATACCAATGGTACGGTCTTTGTGAAGATCAAAGGCTGCTACTGCACAGAGTCTTAAGATCCCTTCTTTGTTTTTGTTTGTCCGAACAGTATCCCCCATATAATCCGGGAAAATCAGGGCGTTATAAATCTTCACTTCTTTTTCCGGTGCTTGCTTCGAATAGAGCTTCACAAACTGTTCCTGATAAAAGAACTGTTTATATATATCTGCGTTTCCCGGCAAAATATAAGATTCTCCATCCCAGCCGCAATATTTTGCATCCAGAATGCAGCAGATATTTTTCAGTTCCGAATCTTCTTTATCCATCTCGATCACGATATCCGGGATATTCTTTTTTTCCTGATTTTTAAAGACCGGCGTCCTGTCCTGAATGCCGTTTCCGCTTTTTCCATACACCTTCCAGGAATAGACATTATTTTGACATTCATTGATGTTGATCTCTTTCTGATCCAGGATTTTGCTTTCAAAAAATACTTTCTCGCCGAAAAGGCTGATCTGGTTGCCATACAGCCAACCAAGAAGCCACTCGTATACTTTCTCAAACTTCACCGCAGCAATGATCTGCACTTCTGCGGTATCTGCCTGCTCTTTTTCTGTCTGTGCACACCACTGTTCTACACTCTGACTGACCATATTCCATGGAGCTTTTTTCGGTTTGCATTTCTGATTTCGTTCTGCCGCTTCCCATACATCCGCCAAATAAAGATCCAGAAGCTTTGCATAAACCTTCAGCATTTCCAGTTTTTTCAGATAGCCTTCGCTCTGATCCAGTTTCACAGATTTTGGAAGTGACAGCAGCATTTTATCCGCCCATCTTACAATGCCGACAAAATTGCTGTAATAGTGTTTTTCGTTTGTATCCTGATCCGTCCGGTAGAAAATCAGATTTTCATTCTTCCAGTTTTTGTATTCAAAGCCAAAGGAGCGGTATTTCTCCTGCTGCAGCTGCATGATCCACTCTTCGCTTGTGATCTCTGCTCCGTCCTGTATATACTCGATCTGTTTGCCCATGACCGCATCTGACTCACTCTGCATCGCATCAGATCCATTCTGTACCTCATCCGTTTCGCTCTCTACTTCTGCCAAAATAATGGTTGTGTTGTCATCTGCTCCCATACGGATTGTCTCCTCGATCAAAGATGTCACGGCCTCTTCAACCGGCTGTTCCATCCGGCTTTTGATCTTGGATTCTTCCAGCATGTCTGTCAGTCCGTCTGAGCAGATCAGATATCTGTCGCCCTTTTCATATGGCACACAGAAAAAACTGTTCTCCGGAAATTCTGCCTGATGTTCTTTTCCGAGATACTCAGTCAGAGCACTTTTCATATGGCCTGGCCGGCGAAAGGTATGATCTGTTGACAGCTGTTCCAGTTTTCCATCATGCATGCGGTAAATACGGGAATCTCCGATCGACAGTCCGTAGATTGCTTCCTGCCCAAACTTCAATGCAGACACAGTTGTTCCCATTTTTGTGATCTTCCGGTCTTTTCTCCAGCTTGTGATATTATCATTTATTTTTTTCAGCATTTGCAGCAGAATGGTTTCGTAATTCTGCTCGTCCTGCTCCGTCCATGGCCGTTCTTCGTCCAGCAGCGTTTTGGCAGCCAGATAAGAAGCCTCTTCTCCACGTGGCAGACCGCCGATCCCGTCGAATACTGCGACCCACTGACCGCCGACTTCTGCTGTTAAATTTTCTTCCAGATCATCATGTACTTCCGGCATACCTATTCCATTAAAGCAGAAATTATCTTCATTCCGTTCCATAAGTGCTCCTGTAATACTCGCACACACTGCTTTTACGGAAATTCTATTATTATTCTTCATATGATTTCTTCCATACCAATGCAAAAGTATCAATAAGATCCTCCGAAACGACACACATCAGAATAAATGCTTCATATGGATTGACCGGATAGAGTTCCATCATATCCGCCTCCATAAGCAGTTCGTTTGTTTCTTCCACAAATGCTGAAAAACGCGGTCCGGCTCCTGATTCAAGTTTTTCATCATCTAATGCATAGATCAGAAAGATCAGCGTGATCAGATCAAAACGCTCCACCGGTTTTCCGGCTAGAACTTTGCTGATCCGTTCGCGACTCAGACGTTTTCCGGAAAACTGTTTTTTCAGGCAGGCAAATGATTTCATGTTGCCGTTTTTTGTTACCGGGACTTCGGTGTACAGCACACTTTCTATCTTTCCGGCACTGATATCTCCTGCTGTAAATCTTCTTGGCTCAACTTCTTTCTCATCCGGATAACGGTTCATATGTTTTGCAATGGTCTCTTTTGCTCTCTCATACAGACGCTCAAATACCTGTCTTGCTCTATTTTCACGTTTATCTGCAATATTTAAATTTTTAATATAATGCAGATATTTTTTCAGTCCGTCTTCCGTGCTTACATACAGTTTCGGTGTATTCTGCATGGCCTCCCACATATGATCTTTCCGTACAGATGTATCGGAAGGCTCAGCTGCATATTCTTCCAGCAATTTTTCTGCCGCGGCATAAGATTTCCCGGTACGTCTGCAATGCCAGTAAACAATTTCTTTCGGATCGTAAAAATCAAAATCTCCCTCTTTGAGCACGAGCGTCAGAAATTTGGAAATTGTTTGATCGTCCATATCCAGCCCGAATCCCATCTGAAAAATACTCTCACGTTTTACACTTTCTGCTGCGATCCAGCGGTTCGCCTTACGCTTCATCTCCTGCTTTGTTTTCGCCCCAACGGAAGCAAGACAGTCATTTTTTTCAAATCCATCCAGGATCAGAGCGACATACTGCTCATTGGTCACACTGCGAAATGCTTCCTGCATTTCATTTTTTTCATAAAGATATCGTTTCAACTGATCGTTAAATGGAACGATCTCCATTTCACCGGTCAGATATTCAAAGATCTTCTCTTTTTTTTCATCTTTAAACTGTTCCGAATCAATCGTATCATAAAATCTCCTGATCGCTGTATTTGTAAAGTTATAAGACTTGATTGAAGAAGAAGGATCAAAATCCATGATATTTATTTCAGACATAGCTCTTCCATCCTTTTATCTGTTTTCTAATGTGTTTTTTAAATGTTTCCGTCACTATGCATTCTGTTCTTTTCCTGCATTCAGCTGTTCCATCAGTTTTTTTAGATTCATGCGGTAATCGCAGGAATCCGGATTTCCTTTTCGGTATCCTGTACAGGCTACAAAGGCACCATACTGTCCCGGTTTTTTCACCAGAACTTTTCCGCATTTCGGACAAAGTCCATACGGATGCTTCTGGATGTTTTCCAATGCTTTTTTCATTTCTCCTGCCGACTGATAACGATCCTTTGGATCATAAGCACATGCTTTTAAAATAAGCTTTCGCATGTCCGCAAAAGCATTTTCAGGCTCCGGAAGCACGGCATCTTTTTTCATTCTGCGGTTGATCCGCTCCTCTGGATCTGCGACATCTGCAAATGGCAGTCTGAAATCATTAGACAGATAATAAAGCACCAGACCAAGGGAATAAATATCCGCTGTCTTATCATAAATCGTTGTCTCTTTGACCTCAGGTGCCATGTAATCCGGGGTGCCTGCGACTGTCATCGTTCCCGAAATCGGCTCTCTGGCAATGCCAAAGTCTCCCAGTTTAAACTGCCCCTCTTTTGAGACCATAAGGTTATCCGGCTTGATATCCCGGTGAATGATCCCTTTTTCATGGCAGATTTCAAGTGCTGAGCAGATCTCGATCCCAAATCGGATCACTTCTTCCGCATCCATTGTTTCATTTTTTTCCATGTAATTTTTTCCGAGGTATTCCGTGAAATCTTCCAGATACTCCATCTGAATATAAAGTTTCCAGAAATTCTCCTCCGGCATCTTTTCCAGGCAGCTTCCCTTGATCTGCACAATATTTTCTGCCCCTGCAAAAGATTCCAGCCGGCTGACCTCATGTGCCACTTTATCATTAAAGAACTGGGTAAAGTCTCTTCTGGCCTTTACCCAGTCATTTCCGTATTCTCTGTAAACCATTTTTTTATTTAATGTCCAGCTGATCATTTTAAGAGCGGAAATTTCCTCATCTGCCTCCCCTTTGTTTTTCACCAGTTTATATACACTTCCGGAAATCCCTTCGCCAAGCTTTTCCGTAATCTCATACCCATAATTTTTCCACTGCATCGGCAGTTCCGGAAATTCTGCCTTATACGCCCGGTCCTGATCTGCGGCGTTTTTTATCTCCATGTGATATTCCTCCAGTATCTTCTCTCTGCCTGATTATTTCATACTATTTCGTTTTTATTTGCATTTTTTACCCGAACATACAATACCAATCTTAATAATAGTTTTTACCCCTTCATTCAACAATTCCGTATCCTATCGTTTATCATCTATTTTCTTTTCTCTCCCAGATCACTCATCTCTGCAATCTTTCCGTCTTCCACCCGGTAAACTCTCCGGCACAGCCTCAGAACCCCCGGGCGATGCGTTGTCACAATACAGGTTTTTTCCGGTGCTTTTTCCAGTATATTTTTCAGAAGTTTTTTCTCTGTTTCTTCATCAAGTGCGGAAGTTGCTTCATCCAGAAGGATCACCGGTGCATTGCGAAGCAATGCCCGTGCGATGGCAATCCGCTGCGACTGTCCTTCGGAAAGCCCTTTTCCGCGTTCACCCAGTTTTGTCTCCAGTCCTTCCTGCAGTTTTTTGACAAATTCCCACGCACATGCCATCTCAAGAGCCGTCTTCATTTCTTCCCTGGATGCTCCTTCTTTGGCGATGCTCAGATTCTCGGCGATACTCCCAGCAAGAAGTGTATTGCCCTGCGGAACATATGAAAAGCATACTCTTGTGTCTGCATTTAACTTCTGCTCCGTTCCGTCCTGTGCCTTTAAGATTGCCTTTCCTGTATCCGGCTCGATCAAGCCGAGGATCAAACGCAGCAGCGTTGTCTTCCCTTCTCCGGATGTCCCGACAAGTGCCACAATTTCTCCCGGGCAGGCACAAAAATCAGACTCCCGAAACACCTGTTTTCCTTTTGTATACGAAAATGTCACATTTTCCAGACGAACTTCCAGTCCGCCCTTTGTCAAAAACAGATCCTTTTGATTTTGTATGCTATGTATTTCTTTGGGAAGCTCTGTCAGTTCCCGGAGGCGATGTGCAGAAACCGAACTGTTCAGAAAAGACGGAATGATCGACACGAGATTCTGAAATGCCCCAGACAGGCTGTTTCTCTGCTGCAAAAATAAAGTCATCGTGCCATAAGTGATCGCATGTGTCCATAAGCGGAACAGACAATACCCAAATGCAGTAAACTGTACTGCCATTCCAAGCACCGACAAAACTGCCTTTGTTTTGATGCTGAACAAATTGTAATCCAGAGTTATTTTTTTATACTGTTCCTGCAATTTTTTCAGACAGGTGCTGCAGTGCAAAGAAATGCCAAGCGATTTGATCATATCCATATTGTAAAAAGTTTCTGCCTCAAACGTCATCATCCGACTGCTCATTTCACGCACTTTCTTCTGGCAGTCCCGCTGTTTTTTCATCATAAACTGCGACATCAGAACAACAAACGGAGCACTTCCAAGTGCAATCCCTGCCATGACCTTATCGTAATAAAAAAGCACAAGAAATGTTGCCAGAAAATGATAGAATGCGATCACGACCGCCGGAAGCCAACTGACGGCATTGCTGCCCACTGTTTCAATATCCTGATTGAAACGGCTGAGCATATCGCCGTTTTGATACTTGCTCAGTTCCAGCCAGCTGACATCCAGAATCTGTTCAAAAAGATCTGCCCGAATATCATTGCTGATGTTCGTATTCAATTTTACCATAATACGGCTGATACCGCCATTCAGAATCAGGCTGACTGCAAAACTTCCTGCCATAACTCCAAAAATCATGCCCGCTTTGTTCATCTGATATCCGGTAACAATATCAATCAGATATTTTCCCGCAATGCTGCTGAGAAGTCCAAGAGAGGTACTTACCATTCCGAGAAATGTATAAAAAAAGATGGTCCATCGATATCTGACACTGTAATGCAAAATCCATTTCCAGTCATCAAAGATTTCCTGAAATGTCCCATCTTTCCATTTTCCTGCTGCTCTTACTGTTTCGTTATGTATTTCCTTACTGCTTTTTTTTAAATTCTGCACCTTTGAAGAAAAAGAAAACCCAAGTTTCCTGATACCACAAAAACGAATCCAGATATGTTCAAAAAATCTCCACCGAAAATTTTCCGGTCCGATCCATTTTCCCCGCACCTGTACTTTGGTGATTCTAGCAAAAATCTGCTCCTGACGGATTCCCGATTCCGGTACAATCTGACCGTCGCCAAGCAACGTATAACTTTGATCCCCGCATTTTAAAATCCGGTGCATTACATACTGCCCATTTTCACGGCGATAAAATACGATATCGCCTTTTCTTAGTTTCCGGTCTGTTTTTTTCATGCAGATTTTGTCCCGTCCATGTTTCAAAAACGGACGCATGCTGTTTCCCGTGACGATCATGCTGACTTCCTGTCCATCTTCCAGGAGTGTCCGTATCATTTCCATGTATTCCTGCGTGTCGACCAGCCTGACCGGTTTCTTTTCTTCAAAATATTTTTCACTGTCTTGTTTCCGAAATTTTTTCATAGTTTTATGCTCTGTTGGTTTCTCCTGGTGGCATATCAGATAAATGTTGTCGGACAATGTCCTCAAATAGAATCTTATGATTTTAATCCTATGCGAAAAATTTCGAATTTATGACTATTTCTCTTTTACATTATTTCTCTGATCTGGAATATTTTTCAAAAATCCGGATATACTCAGCTTCCACTTTTGCAAAAGGCTCTACGGTATAATCCAGCTCGATATGAAGCTTGGGCGGCTCCCCGTCCTGCTTTTCAAGCAGCCCGTCCAGATCATACCAGAGCATCGCATGGTCGATCTCTTCCAGCTGTGCCTGCTCCTGTGCTGTCAGATCTGATCCCAGAAATTTTTCGTAAATCAAATGCAGCAAATATGCTTCCTGCTCCTGATATTCCGGCAATGTTTTCTTAAAAGGAGACGGCACATCGGACATATAACATTCACTGGCGTCGTGAAGCAGACAGGCAAGTACCATGCGATCAGACAGTCCCCTTGCCGCCGCTTCTTTCGCACAGCAGATACAGTGCTGTCCCACTGACCAGAAGGTCTTTACATGGCCGTTTCCCCGACAGATCAACGACAATGCATGGGCAATATCCGGTATATCGATCAGCTCCGGATCTGGATCCGTCGGTTTAAAATGTTTTCCGGTATAGGTAGTGATAAATTCGCTCATCGTATTCCTGCTTTCTTTTTGCAATCAGCACCGGATTTTGGTGCATGATCTTTCAGACCAGGCACCGCTCCTCCGGCTGCTGCCCAGAAGTACAAACTTGCCACGCTGCAGTACGGACTTAATCTGCGGCGGTATTTTTCAAACAGTTTGCGGTCGATTTTTCTGTGATGGTAAATCATCCGCATCCCACGCTGTATCGCCAGATCACCAAAACTCAGCACATTCGGTCTTTGCATACAGAACAGCAGGATCATTTCCGCAGTCCAGACACCGATGCCTTTCAGTGATGACAATTCCTCAATCGCTTCTTCATCTGATTTTTTCCAGATGCCTTCAATGTCAAAACTGCCGTCTTTTACTTTTTCCGCAAAATCTGTGATATACTCCGCTTTCCGGAAAGATATCCCAAGCGGCTGCAGATGTTCCACACCTGCATTTAATATCGTGTCCGCATCGACTGTCCCAAGATAATCCTTCATTCTCTGCCAGATCGTAGCCTGTGCTTTGGTCGAGATCTGCTGACCGACAATATGATGAACCACCGATGAGAACAGATCATCGTCAACCGTTCGCTCAATCATGCCAACCTGATCGATCACCTCAGCGAGACGTTTATCTTTCTGTTTCAGATAGATAAGTTCCTTTTCTCCGTATTCAAAATACATATCCTATTTGATTCTCTTCAATTCATATTCTCTTGTTCCAAGTCCGATCTTTTCTGCCTGGTCAAGGGTTGCTTTCCACTCGATATTCGGATTGGAATCTTTGAAATGATCGTGGTGGCAATGCCATCCCGGCTCTGCCAGATGTTCTCCAAGCTGACTGTTTGCAATCGGTGTTGCATTCAGGCAGGCATCTGCACATGCCTGATCCAGTGCGACCGGATCAAAGCTTGCGAACATTCCGATATCCGGAAGGATCGGTGCATCATTCTCACCGT
>ENA-ORTB01002416-ORTB01002416.1-human-gut-metagenome-genome-assembly--contig:-NODE-2416-length-17306-cov-3.340386_pt1 | contig 17306 bp, 16 predicted proteins | sample MGYA00241905_ERZ509174 | MGnify/ENA primary metagenome ERZ509174 (study PRJEB26280, sample SAMEA2338851) | human gut metagenome | biome: human gut; feature: human-associated habitat; material: faeces... | reverse complement strand
ATAACTGCCCCCAGAAACGCGGCGTATGTTTGTCCGTAACCACGACTTCCCCCAAGAAGCCTAACTCCGCTTTGAGAAAGATCGCACGTGTGCGTCTTACCAACAAGCAGGAAGGTACGGTTTACATTCCCGGCGAAGGGCACAACCTGCAGGAGCACAGCTCCGTTCTGATCAGAGGCGGACGTGTAAGGGATCTTCCCGGTGTGCGTTACCACATCATCCGCGGAGCCCTCGATACCGCCGGCGTTGCGAAACGCGGACAGGCCCGTTCCAAGTACGGCGCAAAACGCGCTAAGAAGTAATTCGTTTTTAAGCTTTATCGTTTAAAATACTCGCGAAGCAAAACAAAGAGTAACAAAAGCTACTTGTAATTCGGAATATGCTTTCGAAAGACTGCCCGAAATAAAGTAGACAGTACGCGGAAATCCGCGTGAAAAACATTGTCCCCGAAGGTTCGGGCGCACCGTGCGTTATTATAATGTATACGGCGCGCGGAACGGGAGCGCAGAAACGCTGTAAATACGGCAGACGTAAACACGGCGGAAACGCGCGGGAGGCAATAATAACGCGGCGGAAAATACGCGGAAGGTTCGCCCTCGTTCGGGCTTCGGCGCTTTTGCGGCGGAGAAAGAACGCAGCGTGCGATAGTTGTACTAAGGGTAGTACCCTTACACTTAATATTATTAAAGGAGGATTTATATCATGCCCAGAAGAGGTAATGTTCCCAAGAGAGACGTTTTGCCCGATCCTATGTACGGAAGCAAAGTCGTTACGAAACTCATCAATCAGATTATGCTCGACGGTAAAAAAGGCACGGCGCAGACGATCGTTTACGACGCCTTTAAAATCGCGGGGGAGAAACTCAATCAGGACCCGATGGACGTATTCAAGCAGGCGATGGAAAACATCATGCCCGTTGTGGAGGTTAAGGCTCGCCGTGTAGGCGGCGCCAACTATCAGGTGCCCGTTGAAATCCGCCCGGAACGCCGTCAGACGCTTGCGATCCGCTGGCTGGTTATCAACACCAGAAAGAGAAGCGAAAGAGAGATGGCAAACAAACTTGCGGCGGAGCTGATGGACGCGTACAACAACGCGGGCGGCACCGTCAAGAAGAAGGAAGATACTCACAGAATGGCGGAAGCAAACAAAGCGTTCGCGCATTTCAGATTCTGAGAGGAGTAGATTATGCCCAGAGAATACGATTTACAACACACCAGAAACTTCGGTATTATGGCGCACATCGACGCCGGAAAGACGACGACCACCGAGCGTATCCTGTTCTATACGGGTAAAACACACAAAATCGGCGAAGTGCACGAAGGCGCCGCCACGATGGACTGGATGGTGCAGGAGCAGGAGCGCGGCATTACGATTACTTCCGCCGCTACCACCTGTATCTGGAAAGGACACCGTTTCAACATCATCGATACGCCGGGCCACGTGGACTTCACGGTGGAAGTGGAGCGTTCGCTCCGCGTTCTCGACGGCGCGGTGGCTACGTTCTGCGCGAAGGGCGGCGTTGAGCCGCAGTCCGAAACCGTATGGCGTCAGGCGGATACCTACAAGGTTCCCCGCATCGCGTACGTGAACAAGATGGACATCAACGGCGCGGATTTCTTCCGTGTGGAAAGAATGATTAAAGAGCGCCTCGGCGCCAACCCCGTTCCCATCGAACTGCCCATCGGTAAAGAAGCGGATTTCCGCGGTATTATCGACCTTATCCGTATGGAAGCGGAAGTTTACTACGACGACCTCGGAAAGGATTTCAGAAAGGAGCCGATTCCCGCGGACATGCAGGCGCTTGCCGACGAATACCGCGCGAAGCTTCTGGAAGAAGCGGCTTCCGGCAGCGACGAGCTGATGGAAAAATATTTCGAGGACGGCGATCTTTCGGAAGAGGACATCATCAAAGGTCTGCGTCTGCGCTGCCTGAAAATGGAATCCATCCCGATGCTCTGCGGTTCTTCGTACAAGAACAAGGGCGTGCAGTTCCTGCTTGACGCGGTGATTCATTTCCTGCCCAGCCCGCTTGACGTCGATCACGTGAAGGGCACGAACCCCGATACGGGCGAAGAGGAAGAGAGAAAGACTTCCGACGACGAACCGTTTGCGGGACTTGCGTTCAAGATCGCTACCGATCCTTTCGTGGGTTCGCTGGCGTACTTCCGCGCTTATTCGGGCGTTCTGGAAGCGGGTTCTTACGTGTACAACTCCACCAAGGAGAAGAAGGAACGCGTAGGTCGTCTGGTTCAGATGCACGCAAACGAAAGAAAAGATATTTCCGAGATTTATTCGGGCGATATCTGCGCGATCGTCGGCTTGAAATACACCACGACGGGCGATACGCTGTGCGACGAAAAGCACCCGATTATTCTTGAAAAAATGGTATTCCCCGAACCGGTTATCCAGCTGTCGCTGGAACCCAAGACGAAAGCCGGTCAGGAAAAGATGACGATGGCGCTTATCAAGCTTGCCGAAGAAGATCCTACGTTCAAGACGTACACCGATCAGGAAACGGGGCAGACGATTATCGCCGGTATGGGCGAATTGCACCTCGACATCATCGTAGACCGTCTGCTTCGCGAATTCAAAGTGGAAGCGAACGTGGGCGCGCCGCAGGTTGCTTACCGCGAAACGTTCAGAAACGCGGTGGACGCGGAAGGTATGTACAAGCGTCAGTCCGGCGGTAAAGGTCAGTACGGTCATTGTAAGATTCACCTGATTCCTCAGGAACCCGGCGCGGGCTATGCGTTTGAGGACGCTACCGTGGGCGGTTCGATTCCCAAGGAATATATCCCCGCCATCGACAAGGGTATTCAGGAAGCGGCGAAGAACGGCTTCCTTGCCGGTTACGAAATGGTGGACTTCAAGGTTATCGTGTACGACGGTTCGTATCACGAAGTGGACTCTTCCGAAATGGCGTTCAAGATTGCCGGTTCCATGGCGTTCAAGAACGGCGTTGAAAAGGCGCATCCCGTGCTTCTCGAACCGATTATGAAAGTGCAGATCATCACTCCCGAAGATTATTTCGGCGATCTGATGGGCAACATCAGCGGCCGTCGCGGCACCATCCTCGGCACCGACGACAGAAACGGCGCGAAGATCATCGACGCGGAAGTTCCCCTTTCCGAAATGTTCGGTTACGCCACCGAGCTGCGTTCCAGAACGCAGGGGCGCGGACAGTTCACGATGCAGTTCGATCATTACAGCGAAGTGCCTCAGAACATCGCGAAAGACATCATCGAAAAACGCGGCAAGAAAGACTGATTTCCGCCCGATTGCCGGAGTTTTTTGAAACGTCTGAAATAAGATGAATTTTTCCCGATTCGGCGGAAAAGGTATAAAAAACCGCCGATCGGGTGAAAATCAAGAGGAATTTTAAAAAATTTTTCGAAAACGCCTTTAAAATATTTGATAATTTCAAAATTTTAAGGTATAATGAATACAATCCGCGAAGCAGTGCGGCTGTATCGCGTATCGGAAAAAAGCGTTTTTTTCGTTTCGCAAAACGCGTTTTTTACAATGATCGGCGGTTTTTCCGGCGGCGTAAAGAGCGCAGAAAAAACGGAAACGGGCTTCCTGCCCGACGAAAACAGGAAAAAAGCAATATAAAAATTTATAAATAAAATCGGAGGATTTTAATTATGGCTAAGGCTAAATTCGACAGAAGCAAACCCCACGTTAACATCGGTACCATCGGCCACGTTGACCACGGCAAGACCACTCTGACGGCTGCTATCACGATGGTGATGGCTGCTCGCGGCGGTGCGGAAAAGATGAGATACGACGAAATCGATAAGGCACCCGAAGAAAGAGCGCGTGGTATCACAATCAACACCGCGCACGTTGAATATCAGACGGACAAGCGCCACTATGCGCACGTTGACTGCCCGGGACACGCCGACTACGTTAAGAACATGATCACCGGCGCTGCTCAGATGGACGGCGCTATCCTGGTTGTTGCGGCGACCGACGGTCCTATGCCCCAGACCCGCGAGCACATTCTGCTTGCCCGTCAGGTAGGCGTTCCTTATATCGTAGTGTTCATGAACAAGACCGACCTTGTTGATGACGCGGAACTTCTTGACCTCGTTGAAATGGACGTAAGAGACCTTCTTTCTTCCTACGGCTTCCCCGGCGACGACGTTCCCGTTATCCGCGGTTCCGCTCTGAAGGCTCTGGAGAAAGCTTCTTCCGACGCTTCTCCCGCCGAAATCCTTGCGGCTCCCGAATGCCAGTGCATCATCGAACTTATGAATGCGGTTGACGAGTATATTCCTACTCCTCCCCGCGACGACGCGAAACCTTTCCTTCTTCCCGTGGAAGACGTATTCACGATTTCCGGTCGTGGTACCGTTGCTACCGGCCGTGTAGAAAGAGGTATTGCGAAGGTTGGCGATCCTGCCGAAATCGTAGGCTTGATCGATAAGCCCGTTCCTACCGTTATTACCGGTCTGGAAATGTTCCACAAGCAGCTGGACGAAGCTATGGCAGGCGATAACGTAGGCGCTCTGCTCCGCGGTATCAACAGAACCGACATCGAAAAAGGTCAGGTTGTTGCGAAGCCCGGCACCGTGAAAACCGGTACGGAATTCGAAGCGCAGGTTTACGTTCTTACGAAAGACGAAGGCGGCCGTCATACCGCATTCTTCAACCATTACAGACCGCAGTTCTTCATCAGAACGACGGACGTTACGGGTGCTATCGAGCTTCCCGAAGGCGTTGAAATGGTTATGCCCGGTGATAACATCAACATGAAAGTTGTTCTTATTAAGCCGGTTGCTATGGAAGAAGGTCTTCGTTTCGCTATTCGTGAAGGCGGCAGAACGGTTGGTTCCGGCGTTATCGCGAAGATCCTTAAGTAAGTTTCGGCGATTGATTTTCGGTAAGGTTTTGCGGAGTGAATCCGTGAAATCGTCGAAAATAAGCGAAAAAATGCGAATTTGCACCTCCGACGAGCAATCGGGGGTGCTTTTCGTGATTAAAATTGCCGCTGCGGCGTACGCGGAAAAGGCGGAACGCACGAGGCGGCGTGAAGCCTTGGCATAAGACGGAGTAGAAAGTATGTCGGATTTTTTTAAGAAAGTTACGAAATCGGGGCTGCCCGTGGCGTTGACGGGAAAGGACGAGGGAGCGTTTTTTGCGGGATTTGTGGAAAACGCCGACGAGGAATTTTTGTTTATGCAGGCAGTTTCGCCGTCGGGGCATTTCGACGGCTGGGCGTGCGTGCGTATCGAAGAGATCGCCCGCGCGGACGTGGCAACGGAATATCTCGTTATGCTGGCGCGGGTGTTCGAATACTACGGCGAAGAATTCCGCGAACCGAAGATTTCCGCGCGCGACGTGCTTTCGTCGTTTATCGATCAGGCGATAAAAAACAAGTGGCTGTGCACCGCGGAGGTGGGCTTTGAAACGTTGGATAAGCTGACGGGCTACTTTGTGGAAAAAGATTTCGACACGGTACAGATGAGTCTGGTGAACGCGAACGGCAAGCGCGACGGCTTTACTTCGTTCGATTTCGAAGAGATTGTATTTATCACGGCGCAGGGCGAGCGGGAAAAATATCTGGAAACGGTGATGGAAATGCTTGCGTCCGGCACGGAATCGGTGTACGACGGCTTGCGCGGCGGCGCGGAGGGCAGAGAAAAACCGTCGAAAAAGAAAAACGGACAGGACGGCGTGCGGCAGGACGATAAACCGGACGAAAACGGGCGAGTGATTACTTTTCCGAAAAAAGATAAATAAAACCGGAAATCGGAGCCGACGGTAGGCGGTGCGAACCGAAGCGGTAATTAACGCGAAAGAAAAGCGGCAACGGAAACAATTGCGCAAAAAGGGAGTGCAAGAGTTGCACTCCCTTTTTGCATTATCCGAAAACTCTGAACGTAAAAAATGCTTGCAAAGCGGCGGAAATTATAGTATAATTGCAATATAAAACGGTTTTAAACCGAAAAAAAGAAGGGATTTGTTGCATGAATACTCAAAAAAATAAAGCGAAAATCATTAAGGAACTTCTTCATAGCACGGATAAAGAGCTGACCGACGAAGAATTGATGAGCGAAATTTTAAGTACCAACGTTTCGGAAAATTCCGAAAAAAACGAACGCGAAGAAAAAATAACGTTCGGGCAGAAAGCGGCGGACGCCGTGGCGAGGTTTGCGGGCAGTTGGGCGTTTATTTTCAGTTTTATCGCGGTGATGGTGATCTGGATGGTGATGAATGTTCTTCTTGCGGCAAAGGCATTCGACGCATATCCGTTTATTCTTTTGAATCTGGTTCTGTCTTGTATCGCCGCGGTACAGGCGCCCTTGATTATGATGAGCCAGAACCGTCAGGAGGCGAAGGACAGAAAGCGCGCCGAAAACGATTATCGCGTAAATTTAAAAAGCGAATTTGTAATAGACGCACTGTATAAAAAATTGGAAAGCGTATCGGAAATGCAGAAAAAAATTTTTAAAAAGTTGGAGGCGCTTTCCGGCGGAGAAACAATAAACGCGGCGGACGAAACGCTTTCCTATAAAGAGAAAACCGAAATAAATGAAAACAAAGATAAATAAAACCGCCCGTAACAGAGCCGACGGAAACTGTAATCTTTGACTTCCGCTTATCCGCATTTGCGCTGAGTATCTTTTTCAGTTTGGGAAAGGGCGGCGATACTTTTACAGGCGCCCGCAAATTTTTTTATGCGAAGTTTAACACTGAAAAAATTTGAACAAAAACGCCGTAAATGATTTGATTTTTCCTTTTTATTATGATACAATAGTTTTGTAACGCAAGTTACATATTATCATTTTCGGAGGGCTGTTATGGCTAAAAAAAGAAAAAAATCTACTTTGGGGCTGGTTTTTTCCGCCGGCGCGGTGCTTTTCGCGATTGCTGCGGTGTGCATGATGTTTTTGAATGCGGTTGAGCTGGTTTCCGGCGATACGGTGCTTAAAGAGTTCACAGGAACGCAGGTGGCATTCGGATATTCGGAAACGTATCCGCTTATCGGCGAAGTGAAGTTTCTTAACTTCTCGATCATGAATCTGCTGCCTTATATTCTTGCGCTTGCGGGCGCTGTGGTTGCGATACTTGCTGCGCTTAGCAAGAAATCGTTCCTGCTGAACATCATCGCCGTGGCGTGCTTCGCGGCGGCGGCTGTGTTCTTCTTCACCGCGGCTTCGTACGTTTCCGTGGCGGGTTCCGAAGGTTCCGGCACCTTGAACGTTCTGGTGAAAAACATCGTAGACGCGCTGAAAGACGGCGACAATCTGAAAATCGCGATCGGTTCGCTTCTCGGCGGCGCGTTCTCGATTGTTGCGGCGGCTTGCTCGGCGCTGAAAATTTTCGTAAAATAAGTTTTTCATAACCCGAGAAAATCCCGACTTTGCTAAAAAGGGCAAGGTCGGGATTTTTTTTACTGTTTGTTTGTATCGTTCGGCGCGGCGGGGGCAGCGGTTTCTTCGTTTGCGTTTGTTTCACCGAAAGGTTGCGCCGTTGGTTGCGGTTGCGTTGCGGCAGGGGCGTTCAAATCGTAAGGGGAATGTTGCAAGGCGGCTTCCATGGTCCGGCGATCTTCGTACTCGGCTTTTAAAAGCTCCGCTTTCAATGCTTTTTTTTGCTTATTCGTATAAAAATTGAAGCCGCAGGCGACTATGGCGAGCAGCAGCGCGAAATACCCCGCGGCGGCAATGCCCGAAATGTGCGAAACAAAAGAAGGCATTTCAACCAACGAACTTAACGAACGGAGAAAAACAGTATCATAGCGATAACAATCACGAAGTTAAAAGCCTGATATTGTTCGTAGGCGGATTTTTTCGTCTTTTTTTCGCTGCTCGTTTTTATATCGTTGAAAAATAATAACGTTGCGTTGCCGATGTCATCGACGAAAAGTTTTTTGCAACTTTTTACGATATTGCATGCGCACATAAACAGATAGGTTGCGCCCAAAGAGACGGGAATGAAAAGAACTATATTGAACAGGTAATCCGGTCCGGGAGTGCCGCTTTTTAAAATACCGATCATCAGCCTGATTTCTTCGACGAGCGAAAACGAAAACGTAACGATTTCGGGATCGTTGCCGTTTGCGATTTCGGCGCGCAATGCCTCACGCACTTTATCGTAAAAGATTTTTTGCTCGGCGTTTTCCGATTTCAACAGTAAAATATCCAAGCTTATGCCATCTAAGCTTACGCTTGCCTTGAAACACGGCAACACAAACAGAAAAAGTATGAAGAAAAACGTAACGGCGCTTAATATCAGTTCCGCAATCGTGAGCTTTTTCGTCGCGCCGTCGTACTTCTTTAATTCAAACATTTCGTTTCTCGCTCCTTGATGATAAAATATCGCTAACTGTAATTATTATATCATTACTAAATGTGGTTGCAACCACTTTTCGTGATATTTCTTTGATTTTAAATATTTGTATTTGAGATTTTTTTGCGCAAATATATTATAGAAGAAAAAGCATTTTCCGAAAATGCCTTGCAAGGGGATTTCGGACGAAGGCAAAGGCGGAACAAAATGAGTTTTTCCGAAAATCTGAAAAAATTGCGCAAATCTTACGAAATATCGCAGAAGGCATTTGCGCGGGAATTGAACGTTTCTCAATCGACGGTGGCTTCGTGGGAAACGGGCGCGCGCGAGCCGTCGATCGAAACGCTTTTAAGCTTATCGGCGTTTTTCAACGTTTCTGTGGATTATCTTTTAAGCGGCAGGCTTCGCGAGAACGTCTCGGACAATGAAAAAAACGCGTATGGCGCGAAAAAGAAAAACGCCGGAGGCGGGGCGAAACGGGTGCTGGAAATATATAAAAAGCTTTCTGAAACGGATAAAAACCGTCTGGAAAGCTTTGCCGAACAACTTGAAAAACTTGAAGCGGCGGAAAAATTATAATTCGGGCGCATGATTTTGCGCATCGTTCGAAGGCGTTTGCTGCATTTTTGTTTGTTTGTGTATGCGGCGCAGCAGAAACGCGCACGATACGGCGGCGGCGACGACTTCGGAAATCGGGAACGCCCACCATATCATTGCGGCGGCGTTTTTGCATAGCGTAAACAGATACACGAGCGGCAGCGTGGGAAAAATCAGCCTCAAAACGGAAATAATCAACGGCGTGTAGATTTCGCCGAAGCCTTGCAGCACGCCCTGTATCGCTACGCTCACCCCCATAAACAAATAGCCGAGCGTGGCGATATGCAGCGCGGTCTGCGTGGAAGAAATTACGTCCGATTTCGATACGGCGGAAGATTCGTCGAGCGTGAGCGCGAATAGTTTCGATACGGGTGCGGCGAAAATCTGAAACAGGACGGCGATAATGCCCGTGACGATCACGGAATATAATATGCCGAATTCGATTGCCGAGCGCACGCGCGCGTCGCTTTTCATGCCGTAGTTGAACGACACTACCGAAATCAGCGTGTTCGATAGTCCGAATGCGGCGAACAGGGCAGTCTGCATAAGTTTATAATAAATACCGAAGCTGCCCGAGAGCAGGTTGACGGTGTATTCGTTTTTGATCGTTTTAATGACGAGCAATACGCCGAACATCATTGCGGCGAGCATGCCTTGCATCAAAAACGCGGGAAACCCGATCGAGTACACGCTTTTTATGATCTTTTTGCTCGGTTTTACATACTTTAAATTACCGTCGATTTCTTTATTGAGCGTATAATGGAAAATAAGTGCGAGGACGAGCGAAACGATCTGCCCGATGACGGTGGCGTACGCCGCGCCCGCCACGCCGCCGCCGAAAGGGTAGATAAACACGTAGTCGAGAACGATATTCGTGAGCGCGCCAGAGACTTGGGCGAGCATGGAAAAGAGCGTTTTGCCCGTGGAAATGAGAAATCTTTCGGCGACGGCGAAGCAGATCGAACCGAAGGATAAGCAGCAGCAGATTTTTAAGTACTTCGCGCCCATTTTCACGACGGTTTCGTCGGCGGACATCAGGCGCATATACGGCGTGGCGAGAAATAACCCGAACGCGAGAAATACGGCATAGAATAAGGCGGCTAAGAATAAGCCGTTGCCCGCCGTGCGGTTTACCGTGAGCTTTTCGCCCGCGCCGAGATTTTGCGAAAGCATCGCGTTGATCCCCACGCCCGTGCCTACGCCGATGGCGATCATTAAAATCTGTACGGGAAACGCGGCGGAAAGCGCAATGTTGCCGAGCGCGCCGTCTGCGCCCATATTGATGACGAACATGGTGTCTACCACGTTGTATAAGGCTTGCAAAACCATCGATAAAATCATGGGCAGCCCCATCGAAACGAGAAGCGCGGGGATCTTTTGCATGCCCATGCGGTTTTGCGGTTGGCGTTGCGGTGTTTGTTGCATTGAGTTTTTGTATACCTCCGAAAAACAAAAAATTCGGCGTAAGTCCCGGAAAAGCTGGACTTACGCCGATTAAGCTACTCACTTGCAGATATTTTAGCACGTTTTTTTTCTTTTTGCAAATGTTTTTCGGTAAAATTACGGCAAAAAACAATAAAAATTGTAGCCGCGCATTGACATTCACGGCAAAAAATGATATACTGAAAAGCGGAACGGCGCCGTTTTGCAAGTAATCCGCGCAAAACGCGCAAACTTATTTCCGCGGGGTGAAAAATGAAAAAAATCACGAACAAAATCTTGTGGATTTTTGCCGTGGGGCAGTTCGGCTGGAGCTTGCTTTCCGGCATCATCAGCAGCTGGATGGTGTATTATTATACGGGCGAAAACGCCGTGTTTTCCTCGTACATCACTACAAATCCGCTGTTTCTCGGCTTAACGCTGTTCGGCATCATCACGGCGGTGGGGCGCGTGTTCGACGCCGTTACCGATCCGTTGATCGCGGGATGGTCGGACGCAAGCAATTTCAAAGGCGGCAGGCGCATCCCGTTCATGAAAGCCGTCGCGGTGCCGTTCGCGGCGATCACGGTGGGGGTATTTGCGCTGCCGCAGACTTCGAACACGGCGCTGAACGACGTGATTTTGTTCATCACGTTGATTTTGTTCTATCTGTTCATGACGGTGTACTGCACGCCGTATAACGCGCTCATCGCGGAGCTGGGAAATACGCAGAAAAACAGAATCAACGTTTCCACGTATATTTCTTTCACCTATATCGCGGGCTTTTCGGTGGCGTATCTGCTGCCGAATCTGGCGGGGATGTTCACTTCGATGAGCGAGGCGAACGCGGTACGGCTGGCGATAGCGATTCTTGCGGCGATTGCGGCTATCGCGATGCTGGTGCCCTCGTTCTGCATCAAAGAACGCGAATACATCGCGTCGGTGCCCGTAAAAACAAAGGCGTTTTCCTCGCTGTTCAAGTCGTTTAAAAACAGACAGTTCCGCAGATTCGTGTATTCGGACATCATCTATTTCTTTGCGGTAACGCTGTTTCAGACGGGGCTGGCGTTTTACATCACGCGGCTGATGCACGCGGACGAGGGAAATTCGTTTGTGCTTACGGTGATGATGACGGTAGTCAGCCTTTGCCTGTATCCTGCGGTGAACAAACTGGCGCCGAAATTCGGCAAAAAGAAAATCGTCGTGGCGGGATTTTTCTCGTATGCCGCGGTGTTTCTTATAACGGTGTTCTGCGGCGAAGGCATGGGTTGGGGATACCTGATCGCCGTAATGGCGGGCGTACCCATGGCGATTTTAGGCATCTTGCCGCAGGCGGTGGTGGCGGATATCGCCGAAGCGGACGCCGCGGAAACGGGCGAACAGCGCAACGGCATGTTCTTTGCGGCGCGTACGTTTGCCATGAAGATGGGGCAGGCAATCGCGTTGCTGGCGTTTACATCCATCACCGTTTCGCAGACGGAGCTTTCCTATCGCATCACGGCGATTGTGGCAACGGTGTGTTGCCTGATCGGCGCCGTGCTGTTCCTCTTTTATAACGAAAAGCAGGTAATGGATACCATCGTCGCGGCGAATAAAAATAAGGAGAGCGCGGAATCGGAAACCGCGGAAGAAAATGCGGCGCTTTCGTCGGCGGAGGAGAGCGGAGAATGAGCGAAAAGCGGGCATACGTTTCCGAAGCGGATTATGCGCGCCGGATGAAAGAAACGGTGCTGCCGTACCTGAACGCGCGCCGTTACGACGGCTATTTTGCGGGCTACGACGGCAATTTGCTGCATTACGTAAAATACGCCGCGGGCGGCGGCGACGGCGGGGCGGAAGCGGCGCAAAAAACGGCGATTATTTCGCACGGGTTTACGGAATCGGCGGAAAAGTGGCGCGAACTTGCCTTTTATTTTCTGCAAGAGGGGTATAACGTGTACATTCCCGAACATCGGGGGCACGGACTTTCGTATCGGAAAACGGCGGATAAAACGCTGACGCATATCGACCGTTTTTCGGAATATGCGGACGATTTTGAAATTTTCTGCGATACGGTGCGCGCGGAAACGACGGGAGAGATATATCTTTACGCGCATTCGATGGGCTGCGCGATAGGTATGCTGTTTATGGAGCGGCATCCCGCATTTTTCAAAAAAGCGTTCTTATCTTCGCCGATGGTGGTGCCGAATCCCGGGAAAGTGCCTCTGTGGTTGGCGCGGCTGCTTATGAAAATCGCCGTAAAAACAGGGAAATCGGAAAAGCGCGCGTTTATTTCTTCGACGAAAAATTCGAAGATTCTGCGCGCACTTCGCGGGCGCGGTTCGACGAATACAACAAGTTCAAGCGCACGCACGAAGATTATCAGAATTATTCTTCCACGTACGGTTGGGTGTACAATTCGCTTATCGCGGGGAAGCAGATATTAAAAAAGGGCGCGCCGGAACGGGTGGAAACGCCCGTATTTATCGCCGCGGCGGAAAACGATACGCTGGTATTGAGAAAGCCGCAGATCGCGCTTTCGAAACGGTTGAAAAATTGCAGATTCGAAGTCTTTGCGGGCGCGAAACACGAAATTTACGGCTCGGAGGACGGCGTTGCGTTCGGGTACTTCGATGCGATTTTCGATTTTTTCGCGGCGCCGTGAACCGCGGGAGGAAACATGCAACTTGCGAGAGAACACTGGACGAAAGAGGACGGCGAAGAATTTTCGCGGTATTTGAAAACACTTTCCAAAGGCGAAGAAAAAGGCGCGTGGGAACGGCGCATCGTGAACACGGCGCTGCCCGCGATTGCCGTGCCGTGCACGGAAACGGACAGAATCGTGCGGGAGATAGGAAGGGGGAACGCGCGGGAATTTCTGGCGCTGGAACTGTGGGAAAATCACACGGAAGTGCTGATTCGCGGCAAGCTGATCGGCAAAATCAAAGATTTCGAAGAATTTAAACGTTACGTTTTGCCGTATGCGCGGCGGGCGGACAACTGGGCGGCGACGGACTGCATGAAATTTACCTTCACGGAAGAGAATAAGCCGCTGTTTTTCGACTTCGCGACGGAATGTCTGCAAGATATAACGCACACGTTTGTGCGGCGGCTGGGGCTGATTATTCTGCTGAAAATGAGCTCGTTCGCAGAATACACGGACGGTATTCTGCGGGCGGCGGACAGTCTTGAAAGCGAAACGGAATACTACGTGAATATGGCGAACGCGTGGCTGATAGCGGAGTGTTTCACGAATTTTCGGGATAAGACTTTGGCGTATCTTACGGGTGCGCCGCATTTGAATAAGTTTACGATGAATAAAGCGATTTCGAAATGCCGTGATTCGTACAGGGTATCGGCGGAGGACAAAGAGTTTTTAAAAACTTTGCGAAAATAGGGGAGAAAATATAAAAAATAAGCCGAAATTCTCTCCGCCGCAAATATGGGCTTTTCCCCCCAAGGGGAAGCCAAGAAATAAGGCAAAAAAATATAGCCTTCCCCCGCGGGGGAAGGCTTTTCTGATGCAAAGTTTCCAAGGCTCTGAGATAGTTTCAAACGCAAATGTAACAGTCCGTTACGAAACAGGCGAAGCCTGCTGCCCTAAATATGCCGCCTGAATCGCGGGGTCGTTCAGAAGCTCGTGCCCAGTGCCTTCGCGCACGACGCTGCCCGTTTCCAGCACGTACGCCCGCGACGCGACGGAAAGCGCTTTTTTCGCGTTCTGTTCCACCAGCAGCACGGTGGTGCCCTGTTCGTTAATCTTTTTAATCGTATCGAAAATCACGTTTACGTACAGCGGAGAAAGCCCCATGGACGGTTCGTCCAGCAAAAGCGTTTCGGGCTTCGACATCAGCGCTCTGCCCACCGCCAGCATCTGCTGCTCGCCGCCCGAAAGCGTGCCCGCCGCCTGCGATACGCGTTCCGAAAGCCGCGGAAACAACGCAAACACGTATTCCAGCGTTTCTTTGATTTCCTTTTTGTTTTTCCGCGTATACGCGCCCAGCAATAGATTGTCTTTTACGGAAAGTTCCGCAAACACGCGCCTGCCTTCCGGTACCTGCGTTAATCCCAGTCGCACGATTTTATGCGCGGGCATTTTTAAAAGATTGTGCCCGTTATAGAAAATTTCGCCGCCGCGCACGGGCAGCAATCCGCTCATCGCGTGCAAAACGGTGGTTTTGCCTGCGCCGTTCGCGCCGATCAGCGCCACGATTTCGCCGCGCTCCACGCGGAAAGATACGCCTTTCACCGCGCGGATGGGTCCGTAATATACCTCTGCATTGTTCACTTCGATTAAGGACATTTCAATCTTCTCCCAGATACGCTTTCACCACTTCGGAGCTGGAAAGCACTTCTTTCGTATCGCCCTGCGCAAGCGTTTTTCCGAATTCCAGCACCGTGATTTCCTCGCATACGCCGCTTACCAGCTTCATGTCGTGCTCGATTAAAAGAATCGTAACGCGATAGCGCTGCCGGATCAGCGCGATGGTGCGCATCAATTCTTCCGTTTCCTGCGGGTTCATGCCCGCGGCGGGTTCGTCAAGCAATAACAGCTTCGGGCGCGTGGCAATCGCGCGCGCGATTTCCAGCTTTCTCTGTTTGCCGTAGGGCAGCGAACAGGAGAGGACGTTGCGCTCGTTCAGAAGCCCGAACACGTCTAAAATTTCTTTCGCTTCGGCGCGCATCGCTTTTTCCGTTTCGTAGTAGCGGTTGGTGCGGAATATGCTTTGCAACAGATTGCACTTGTATTCCGGGTGGTTGGCAAGCGAAATCAGCACGTTTTTAATCACGCTCATGTTGTTGAAAAGGCGGATATTCTGAAAGGTGCGCGCCACGCCTTTTTTGCAGACGGCAGCCTGCGAAAGTCCCGTTAAATTTTCGCCGTCGATATAAAATTCGCCCTCGGTGGGTTTATAAACGCCCGTAAGCATGTTGAAAACGGTGGTTTTCCCCGCGCCGTTCGGACCGATCAGTCCGTACAGCGCGCCTTTTTTTACGCGAAGATTCACGTTTTGCACCGCTTTCAGTCCGCCGAAAGAGATGCCGAGATTTTTTGTTTCCAGTAAATATTCCTGCTGCGACGGCATCATTTTTCTCCTTTGCGCTGTTCGCTTTTTCCGGGCTTATCCGGCGTTTCCGCTTCGCCGCCCGTATCGGGGGAAAGGTCGGTGGATAAAATCGCGTCCATCGGCACTTTGGTGGGAATGTTGCTCCAGTCGCCGGGTTCCGCTTTTTCCTCGGCGGGGTCGTCCGTCGGCGGCTTTTTGAAAAGCAGTTTACGGAAAAAGACGCGTAACTTTTCTGCCGCGCGGCGCAGGTTGTGCTTTTCGCGGAAAGACTTCAGACGCGGCGCGTTGTTGTAAATGACGATTCCGATTAAAATCAGCGCGTAAATCATATCTTTCAGCGCGGCGAGGTTGCCGGAAAGCGCCGTTTTCAGCTGCACGTTGATAAGCGTTACCGCCGCGGCGGCAAGAATGGAACCGTTGATCGAGCCCATGCCGCCGAGAACTACCATCACGAGGATGTTGATGGAATAATTATAGTTGAATCCGTCGGCGGTAATCTGCGTTGAAGACGCGGAAAGCGCCGCGCCGCCCGCCCCCGCGAGAAAGGACGAAAGCACAAACACGGCAAGTTTGTAAAACGTAACGTTTACGCCCATGGCGCGCGCCGCGATTTCGTTATCGCGGATTGCCGTTACCGCTCTGCCGTGCTTGCTGCGGATAAAATTGTTCACGATCGCCACGGAAACAATCGCCGTAATGAAAATCACAATGAAAAGAGTGGCGCGATCGTAGCGGCGGTTGGAAAGCCCCAGCGGACCGCCGAACAGGGGAATGTTGGTGAAAAGCGTTTTTACGATTTCGCCGAACGCCAGCGTTACGATGGCAAGGTAGTCGCCTTTTAAACGCAGCGCGGGCAGCCCGATGAGAAGCCCCGCCAGCGCGGCGACGACGCCGCCGAAAAGCATGGCGACGATAAGAGATAACAAGGGCGCGCCGGAAGTAAGTCCGCCCGCAAGATTGTTGCGGAACAGGGTACCCGCGTAAGCGCCCAGACAGATAAAGCCCGCGTGCCCCAGCGAAAGTTCGCCGAGAAAACCCACCACAAGCGAGAGAGAAACGGCAAAAATCACGTAGCAGCCGATTTGTTCCAGAAGCAGCTGGTCGCTCATTTTCAAGCCGCCCGTCAGCGAGAGAACGGAAAAAAGAACGGTGAACGCGCCGAGGATATAATATACGGCGTGGTTTTTCACTTTGTATTTTTCCTTTACGTTTGCAAAATAGCCTTTGATTCCGCCGCGCATATCACACTTTCTCCTTTCTTGTTTTGCCGAGAATCCCCGCGGGCTTCACCAGAAGTATGGCGATGAGCAGTGCGAATTCGATGGCGTCGGTGTAGGGGGCGACAGAGGGAACGGCGTTTAAAAAGCTTTCGGTTACGCCGAGAAGCACGCCGCCGAGCATGGCGCCGGGAATAGAGCCGATGCCGCCGATGACCGCCGCCGTAAACGCCTTGATGCCGGGCATGGAGCCCATGGTGGGCGTTACCGCCGTAGGCGTTTTTAATACGATGAAAAAGCTTGCCACGCCCGCCAGCGCCGAACCTATGGCAAACGTGAGCATAATAATGCGGTTTACTCCGATGCCGCAAAGCGTTGCCGCCGATTTATCCGCCGATACGGCAAGCATCGCTTTGCCCGTTTTCGTCTTGTTTACAAACAGCGTAAGCCCCGCCATGATGACTACGGCGGAAAGCAGGGTTACGATGGCGGCGCCGTCTACGGTAAGCTTGCCTATGGTAACGCTGCCGAGGCGGTTCAGCGGAATGTTTACCGGCTCCACGCCGAAAATCATCTGCGCCGCGCTTTGCATAAGGTACGAAACGCCGATCGCCGTAATTAAAACGGCGAGGGGCGAGGCGCCGCGCAGAGGGCGGTAAGCGAAGCGTTCCACGGCTACGCCCGCCAGCGTGCACGCGAGTATCGCCAGCACGATACATACGGCAAT
>ENA-ORTB01002408-ORTB01002408.1-human-gut-metagenome-genome-assembly--contig:-NODE-2408-length-17355-cov-2.608035_pt1 | contig 17355 bp, 10 predicted proteins | sample MGYA00241905_ERZ509174 | MGnify/ENA primary metagenome ERZ509174 (study PRJEB26280, sample SAMEA2338851) | human gut metagenome | biome: human gut; feature: human-associated habitat; material: faeces... | reverse complement strand
CCCCGGTTTTACCGCCGATACTGCTGTCAACCTGTGCAAGAAGACTTGTCGGAATCTGAATGAAATCGATTCCTCTCAGATATGTTGCGGCGGCAAAGCCTGCCATATCGCCCGTAACACCGCCGCCGAGTGCAACGATAAGGTCTTTTCTTGTCATCTTAAAATCTGCAAGTGTGTCATAGATATCTGCGATTGTGTTAAGATTTTTTGACTGCTCGCCAGCCTGAAAAACATGGGCGGTAGTCTGATAGCCCTGCTGTGAAAGAGAGTTGAGAACTCTCCATTTGTACAGCGGAGCAACATTTGTATCTGTTACAATAGTGATTTTTTCTGCATTTGAAAGCTTTTTGATAATCTCGCCGCAATTATCAAGGATACCTCTTTCAATCATAATGTCATAGGGACTTCCCGTGGAAACATGAATAGTTTTCATAAAAGTTCTCCTTCCTCTTTATTCTCCGAGTGCCTGTTTGACCTCTCTACCCTTTTCAAGAAGTGCCTTGAGAGCGTGGTCATCTTGGGCACTTTTTGCCTCTTTAATTTTTGTAATATTATCTATAAGTATATCAAGCTCGGAAATGAGCGGATCTTTGTTTTCAAGGAAAAGCTCGCTCCAAAGCGTTGAATTTATGTTTGCAACTCTCGAAACATCTCGGTAGCTTCCTGCCGAAAAGCCCTTGTGGTTCGGACAGCACGGACTTAAAACATATGAACACGCAAGCACATGCGGAAGCTGTGATGTGAAAGCAATCATTCTGTCGTGTTCTTCGGGAGTTGTGATTTTTACTGTGCCAAAGCCGATTGATTTTGCAAAGTCGGACAACATATTTACAACGATGTTATCAGCCTTGCACGGAACGATAATGTAGCTTGCGTTTTTGTAAAGGTCGGCGTCCGAAACATCAAAACCATTTGTTTCCTTGCCTGCCATCGGATGACTGCCGGCAAAAACAAAGCCGAATTTTTCGGAAAGCTCTGTCATCTGCGGACAAATTGCCCTCTTGATACCTGAAACATCGGTTACAACCGCACCTTTTTTTATGTATTCGCCGTACCTTGAAACATAGTCAACAACCGCCTGCGGATACATTGAAAGGATAATTAGGTCTGCGTTTTCAAGGCTTTCATGTGTGCCGATTTCATCAATCGCACCTTCTTTTAAAGCCTTTTCGGCAGTAGATTTTGTTCTGTTGATACCGATTACACGGTGGTCGGTGTACTTTTTTATCGCCTTGCAAAAACTGCCGCCGATAATTCCGAGTCCTACAACTGCAATATTCACTGCATTAGCCTCCGTTTGTGTATTCTTTAGTAAAGTTAATTAAAGTCCAAATCGGTACGGCTGAAAAACCGTACCGAAGGTAAAAATCTTAATTTAATTTGTCAACAGCCTTTTTTAAGCCGAAAACCTTCTTTGCAACTCCGTCAAACTGCTTTGGAGTAAGTGACTGCGCACCGTCCGAAAGTGCGTGCGGCGGATCGTTGTGAACCTCTATGATAAGGCCGTCTGCACCTGCGGCAACTGCTGCCATTGCAAGCGGTTCAACAAGCCATGACTTGCCCGATGCATGGCTCGGATCAACAATAACAGGAAGGTGAGAAAGCTTTTTGATAATCGGGATAGCCGAAATATCAAGAGTGTTTCTTGTAAATGTTTCGTATGTGCGGATACCTCTTTCGCAAAGGATAACGTTCTGATTGCCCTCAGACATTATGTATTCAGCGGACATGAGAAGCTCCTGAAGTGTTGATGAAAGTCCTCTCTTGAGAAGAACAGGCTTGTCGCTTCTGCCGAGAGCCTTGAGAAGTGTGAAATTCTGCATATTTCTTGCTCCTACCTGAACAACGTCAACGTCAGCAAAGCAGTCAAGATCAGAAAGATCCATGATCTCAGTAACGATAGGCAGACCTGTTATCTTTCTAGCCTGAATAAGAAGATCGATGCCCTCCTTGCCAAGACCCTGGAATGAATATGGTGAAGTTCTTGGCTTGAATGCGCCACCTCTGAGCATTGTTGCACCTGCTTCCTTTACAGCGATAGCAGTTGTGATTATCTGCTCCTCAGTTTCAACAGAGCAAGGGCCTGCAATGACTTGAAGCTTTCCGCCGCCTATCTTTCTGCCTGCAACGTCGATAACAGTATTATCAGGGTGGAACTTTCTGTTAGCATTCTTGTAAGGCTCCTGAACACGCTGTACATTTTCAACACATTCCTTAGCCTGAACTGCTTCTATATCGATCTGAGTTGTGTCGCCAATAAGACCGATAACATTTGAATGAACGCCCTCTACCAGATTCGTCGATACATGGAACTGGTCGAGCCAGTTCAAAAGCTCTTCTACCTGTTTTTCCTGTGAATTGTTTTTCAATACGATGATCATGTTACTTTCCTCCGAAAATCAAATTTGTATAGGCAATAAAAACAGCCGTGACATTCTTTTACAAGAAAGCCACGGCTTATAATAAACGCATATATAAAAACAGAAACTTCTCTATACGCCTATTCTGATCTCGTCGCTTTCTTCACACGCCAAAAAAACTCGAAGCCATAAAAGTAGCTCAAGCTCATAAAGAAGTATGTAAAGACTGCAGACATGATAACAGTAGACATATTCTGTTTTTTCCTTTCGATTTATTTGTTATTGCTAACCACGATTATTATACTCTCACAGGCAGGGCTTGTCAATAGCCATGCCGAGAGTTTACACTTTTTTAACGTTTGCAAAACACTTTATTCTTCACTTTTCACCTTATAGCTTTCCACAAGATGATAGACCTTGATATCCACAAGAGCGTCAAGAACGATACCCTCAGCGGTATAATCCTCGCTGAATATCCTGCCCTCCTGCCTTATGGTGTTCACAAGACCCGCCTTGTCAAAAGGCAAAAGAAGTCTGCATCTCACGCTGTTTTCGGGTAATGCCTTTTGTATAGCCGCAAGCAGGCTGTCAATGCCTGTGCCGTTTTTGGCGGATATCTTCACCGCTTCACCTGATGTGTCAAGCTCGTTTATATAAGGCACTTTGTCGCACTTGTTGAACACTGTCACCACAGGTATTCCCTCACAGCCAAGCTCTTTGAGCAGCTCAAGGGTAACTTTTGCCTGTTCCTCGCAGTCATCAGCCGAGGCGTCGCAAACATGGATTATAACGTCCGCACTTGCCGCCTCTTCAAGAGGATTTGAAAGCTTCCACAAGCTGATGCGGCAGACGTCTGATAAGTCCTACCGTGTCAATAAGCGTCACCGACCTGCCATCCGGAAGCTCTATAGCCCTTGATGTTGTTTCCAAAGTCGCAAAAAGCTTGTTCTCTGCAAGCACGCCCGCTTCTGTAAGATAATTAAGCAGTGTGGATTTGCCCACGTTTGTATAGCCCACTATCGCCGCTGTGAGAACACCATCTTTCTTGCGACGTTTTCTCATAAGCCCACGACGCTTCTCTATCTCCTTAAGCTCGTCTGAAAGTGCCGCAATGCGTGTTCTGATGTGTCGCTTGTCAGTTTCAAGCTTCGACTCACCAGGACCTCTTGTGCCGATACCACCGCCAAGACGTGACATATTAGTTCCCATGCCTGCAAGCCTTGGAAGTCTGTATTTGTTCTGTGCTATCTCTACCTGCAATCTGCCCTCACGAGTAGTCGCACGCTGAGCAAAGATATCCAGTATGAGCATAGTTCTGTCGATAGTGAAAACACCACACACGTCCTCGATATTTCTTATCTGTGTGGCTGTCAGTTCGCAGTCGAAAACTATCCTGTCAATATTTTCATTTCTGCATATCTCAGCCATTTCTTCAAGCCTGCCTGAGCCTATGCAGGTACCGCTGTCAAAGGACGGCCTTTTCTGTGTCACTCTCGCTATCACCTCGCCGCCTGCTGTTTCTGTCAGTTCTTCAAGTTCATCAAGAGAAAGCTCCACATCATACGAACCTGTGTCCACTGCCGCAAGCAGCACACGGTCTTTCTTTATTGTGTTGTCAAACATTTCTGCCATATTAATCACTCCTAATGTCTGTTATCAAGCCGCTCTTCGGCTTTTTCAGGCATAAAAAAACACACCCTCAGGCGTGTAACCAAAACGTTATACGGAAGAGTCGGAGCGGCTCGTGCCAATGCACCTGCCTGATATTCGGTTTAATAGTTTCTCACCCATATTCTTGTAATTCTCATGTCATCCGACGCTCCTTTCGTAAAATATGTTTTATTATATCACAGCCATGATATTTTGTCAAGCATAAAAACAAAAAGCAGGCTGCCTTTTTCAGACAGCCTGCAAATGTTATTCATAATCGCTTTTAAGTATGCTCCTCTTATGCTTTTTCTCCTCATAAAGCAGGATATCAGCATGGCTGAGAAGCTCTCCTATCTCAAGCGTGGCACTGCATACGAACGGATAAACGCCTACGCTCGTATGGATTATATATGGCTTATCGGCGGCATATTTAATATTGTATTCTCTTGTGACCGCTTCTATATGGTTTCTCATTGACGGGATATCTATTGCGTTATCAAGAAAAGCGCATACAACGAACTCATCGCCACCTATACGACCCACTATCTCACTGTTGCCAAAAGAGTGTTTAAGTATCTTTGCCGCAGATAGTATAGCAAAGTCGCCCTCCTCGTGACCAAACTTATCATTTATGGTTTTCAGACAGTCAAGGTCGGCAAAGACCATGATAGCCTTTTCACCCTCGTTTTTGTCATTGCTGAGTCTTTTACGAAGCTCCTCAAAAAATCCCCTTCGATTGTAGCAACCCGTCAAAGCGTCCTGCCTTGAAAGATCTCGAAGAAGCTCATTGTTCTCCTTGATCTCGATAAGGCTCTTTTTAAGCTGCTTCTGGGTAACAGCCTGCTGCTTCATCAAGGTTATTATTTTAAGTGCCGCACAAAGTTGAACTGTCACAGACTGCAAATAATTAAAATACTCATGCTTTATCTCACACATCAGTATTCCGTAATGCTCCTCGTTAGAGAACAATGGTGATACCACTAATGTATAACGTCTGTCTGTTGGCAGATACTTATTCGACAACAGCTCTGTATACTTTACAGCCTGCTCTTCATGTGGGAGCTGGATAGCGTCAGAACCATTGTGATAGGCTTTGAGATACATATATTCCGGCGGTTGCCACTTATCTGTACCAAAGTGAATAATGGCAGGCTCGAAGCTGAACAGAAAGCTTGATTCCATATGAAGCCTCATAAGCTTATCCACAACGGTCTCATATGCTCTGTCATCATAAGCTTCAAACACAAGCATATCCCTTGTGATAGAGTTTGCCTGCCATGCAAGGAACTCATTATCCTCAAGCTTTTCCTTACAGTAATTCGCATTGCGTTCTGCCAGTATCTTGTATATCTGAATAAAAGTCTGATTTAACTTCAAATGCTTCTCCACGTTATCAAAACGAGAGATAAGCTTTTGCTGAATATACTCAACAGAAGCATAAAGCTCATCAACGTTCACAAACCTAAAAAATTCTTCACTGGCAAGAGTTGAGATCATTTCTAATACTTTATCTTTTTTGACCTCATTATCAAGATTTTCCTCACGGGCATAATCATCAAGAGCATATATTATCTTGACATAATTTTCTCGCATTTTCGCAGTTGTTTCACTTGCACTGTATTTATTGAACAAAAACTGGCTCATTCTTCTTGCAAACGCTTCCGGATCATCTGATATGCGACCAAAAGATATGGTCTTTAATTTTGAGTTGCCCTGACAGCCGCAGGAATTTCTTCTTACCATTCCCGAAGAGATCTTATCGTTGTTTATAGCCTTATTTATAACATAGTTCACAGCCTCCTGAACGGCATGATAGCCAAGCTCAGAAGGGTCAGCCTTGACAGTCGTCAAATGCGGATTAAGCTCCTCAGCCACTGGATCGTCATCAAAGCCTGTCACAAGGATATCCTTACCAGGACGTATCCCACGCTCTTCCATAGCCTTATAGCCTGCAATTGCCATCTGGTCGTTTGCAAAAACGATAGCATCAAGTTCCGGATTATCGTCAATAAGCTTTCCGACTTCGTCAACACAGAATTTCGAAAAATTACCATATGCAACACGCTTTTCGTCATAGATGATACCATTTTCCTCAAGAGTCTCCTTGTAAACGTCAAGTCTTTCAAGGGCATCATCACTTGTTTTAGGTCCGCTTACCATACCTATCTTTTTACAGCCATGCACCTTTATAAGATGTTCTATAGCCTCCTTCATTCCCGTTCTGTTGTCGAGCATGATACAAGGATAACCATCAATACGTGCCGTTATAGTTATAACAGGCGTTCCAGCAAATTTTTTCAGAAACTGAACCTTATGCTCGTTGTCAAGATATGTTCCAAGTGTGCCGATAAGCACAAGCAGAACGTCGAACTTATTTGCCGCCGCCATATCGAACAAAGTATTATACTGATACTCATACACCGTTCTCAGCTTGTCGGCATAGATTCCATCTATATATCTGCCTGGAAAAATAACGAGGTCGGCGTCGCACTGCTCTGCGCCTATCATTGCGCCCTCCGCAACCGCATCGTCAAAATCATCTTCAAGGTGGCTCACCAAAAATCCTATTTTTATACGTCTGCGTTTAGCAGTATCATTCATCATCTCATGATCCTCCGTACAAATCAGCCGTGCTGCTTCAGACGATCTAAAGCAGCGTCACACAAGACACGCCTATGGGCTTTGCCTTATTTGTTTATCTTGATATCTTTCTTACAATCGACTACTGAAAGCGTACCATTCGGACTTCCAAGCCACCAGCCATCGCCTGTAAGGAACATTACGTCGAACTGACAGCTTTGTGCTGTCACGTCACCTTTACCGGTTTTATCTCCAATGCCTGAGACAGAACCGCCCTCGCAATAAAGCTTAAAGACAGTATTTTTAAGCTCACAATCCAGCTCGCCGTCCCTTGTTCCCACACAGTTGAGAGTTCTTCCCTTCATGGAAATGTTGAGCCTGCCATCAAGAATACATATCCTTCCAGTCCCGTTACTCATAACTCCCACTGCAGTCAGGTTATTTCCAGAAAGCTCACAACTCATGTTATAGTCTGAAATGCTTATATCAGCACTGCCCTTTACAGCACCAACGCCCACTGACATTCCTGCCGCAAGCTTTAGCCTGCAGCCACAGTTTGATATAGTCACATCTGCGTCGCCGTCGATGCTTCCAATACCAACGCACCTATCGCCACTGCAATTTACAGCTATATCACCGCCTGCAATGACAATACCATCTTTGCAGCCTCCTCCGCCTATTCCGACGCACTTGTCGCCATTTGCAGTTATATCAAGAATACCTGTCATTGCGACAGTTATCCTTCCGCAAGGCTGCTTGCTGTCAGTGCCTATTGCATAGCAATCCTTCGACTCTGATCTGACATAAAGCTCACCTGAGCCTACAAGCTCTAACGACGATTCCTCAGGGACATAAATGCCTCTGCCGTCTATATGATCTTCACCGCTGCACACTATCCTTACTCTAGAGCCAGTACCAAGCTTTATGTTCGGTAGTTCCCCATATGTAGTGAGCCATGCGTTTTTCAAGTGAATGACGCAATCAACGCCATTACCAACTGTCACAGACAGAGGAACTGCACGATCGTCCTCAGCCTTTCCTGAAAGAGTAAATGTACCTGTGCCGAGAAAAATGTCAGAATATCTTTTTTTATACATCTCAGCAAGGTCGATAACGTCATTATCCTCAGCGTGGAAGACCTTTTTATCTTTATCTCCAGCCTCGATACTGTAAGCCACTATCTCCTCACGGATATTTTCCGAGATATCGTGGATAAGCACAGGCTTCGGCTTAGAAACATAATAACCCTGAATAAGATCGACGCCGAAATATATCATGGTTTTAAGTTCTTCGCTTGTTTCAACGCCCTCTGCAAGTGCGGTATATCCGCTTGAATGGAAGTATTCCACCATTTTTGAAACTATCTTCTGAGCCTTAGGATTCTGGTCAATGCCAGAAATGAGAGAACGGTCTATCTTTACCACCTCAGGATCATATCGCAGAAGATTCGATGTATTTGAATAGCCTGTGCCGTAATCGTCAATAGCAAGGCTCATATTGTTCTTTTCAAGACGCACCCTTATTCTATCGAGGTCGTCCTCACTTATCTCTGTCTGCTCTGTCATTTCGATAACGACCTTTTCAAGAAGTTCGCCATAGTCATTGACGATCGCATAAAAATCCTTATCGTCAAGAGCATGAGATGATATTGAATTTATATACAGCCTGCGGTTTTCAAAATCGAGCTGATGCTTGCTGAGATATTTAAGAGTATTTTTCAGTGTAGCCTTCTCTATATCGTAAAGTCTGCCGAAATTTTTAGCACAGTTGAGTATCTGAAGCGGATTGAGTGCTATATTTCCCTTTGTTCTCATAAGCGCTTCATAAGCGACTATCTCGCCTGTTGAAGAACTAACGATAGGCTGAAAATGATATGTAAACAGATTTTTATCAAGAAGCTCTGAAAAAGCCCTGATATTCTCGATATCACTCTTCTGCTTTGCATATTTTTCAGGATCAAAACAACAAATACTGCCTGCACCCTTTGCCTTAGCTTCATAGAGTGCAAAGCCTGCTGCGTGCATGAGTCTTGCCGGCACTTCAAAGCCGCTGCTTATGCCTGCCGTCACAGACAGCGAATGATCCGAAGATGATCTCACTCCAAATTCATCTGGCAGGCAACACTCCTTCACCGCTTTACGTATATTGTCAGCAAACTCCTCAGGCTTACCTACAAAGCGTGGAACATATATCCAAAACTGACCGTCTGAATTGAATGCCGTCACAGTATTTTCAGGCAAAACCGCAAAAGCCGCCTTAAGTGCCTCCCCTATGCAGTAGTCTGAATCCAAAAGCTTCCCTGCTCCATCAAATCTTACAAGAGCAAGCAATGATGAGCGTGTCATTCCATCAAGAAGTCTTACAAGCTCTGATTGTGGTATAATGTCGAGCCCTTCAAAAACACTTTTTGACATATATTCTTTCGACAGATACACTATTCCGGCAGTAATGCCACTTGGAGTGTCAAGAAGTTCTATACACAACGGCAGGCCAAGATCTCGTCCTCCGCCGTTCAATGCAACTATATCTCTGAACTTGTCATAATCTGTGTTCTCTCTAAGTCCCATAAGAGCACGACAGTTTTCATCGGCATAAAACTCTCCGCTTTTCTCGTCCATAACAAATCCGCCGATATTGTGCCATATTGAACAAACCTTTCCCCAGACAGCACCAAAATAGCTTTGCCACAATTTATTTTCCATATCCATGATCTTCACCATGCCTGAATATTTGACTGTGTTCAGACAACCCTTCCTTTGGAGATTTGTTAATTTTTTATATTTTTATAACTAATTATTTATCAAGCCTATTATAACATAATCCCGATAAAATTACAATAGCGACTAAGGAAAAGATGTTACAAAATCGTGCATGGAATTTTGTATATCTGTTTGACTTAGCTGGTTTTTGGTAGTATAATATAAGCATACACACAATGGAAAGTTAGGATAAAATGACAGATTTTCGCAATAAGTATTCGGTGCTTCAGGACTTTTTCGGACACTCTCAGTTCAGAAACGGTCAGGAGCAGATAATAGACAGCATACTTGCAGGGCGTGACTGCCTTGGAGTTATGCCAACAGGCGCAGGCAAATCTATGTGCTATCAAATACCTGCTCTTATGTTTGACGGGATAACTATAGTTGTTTCGCCACTCATATCCCTTATGAAAGATCAGGTGAACTCGCTGATACAATCGGGAGTGAGGGCAGCGTATCTGAACTCGTCACTGACGGCGGCACAGTATGAAATGGCTATATCAAACGCCGCCCGTGGTATGTACAAGATAATATATGTTGCACCTGAAAGGCTGATGACAGGTTCGTTTCTGTCACTGGCTTCGTCGGTGAAGATATCCATGCTTGCGGTGGACGAAGCCCACTGCGTTTCTCAGTGGGGACAGGATTTCAGACCTTCCTATATGAAGATACCCGAGTTTCTCGGCAAACTTCCCTACCGTCCTATCGTCAGCGCATTCACCGCCACTGCCACCGCAGAAGTAAAAGCGGACATTATCAAAATGCTTGAACTCCGTGACCCTTTCACCATAACCACAGGCTTTGACAGAAAAAATCTCTACTTTGGCGTTTCTCACCCTCATGACAAATACAGTGAAACAGTGAGGATAGTTGAGAAATACAAGGACAACTGCGGAATAATCTACTGCTCCACAAGAAAAAATGTTGAGAGCGTGTGTGAAAAGCTCTGTGCCGACGGCTACAACGCTTCACGCTATCATGCAGGACTTTCTGATGAGGAAAGGCGTAAAAATCAAGACGATTTTATCTTTGACCGTGTCCAGGTCATGGTGGCGACCAATGCTTTCGGCATGGGAATAGACAAATCAAACGTGAGCTATGTCATACATTATAATATGCCTAAGAATATTGAAAGCTATTATCAGGAGGCAGGCAGAGCGGGACGTGACGGCAACGAAGCAAAGTGCATTTTGCTCTACAGCGGTCAGGACGTTGCGACCAACAAGTTTCTTATAAACAATTCTCATGACAATCCCGACCTTGACGATGACACTCTTGAAATGATACGCAAACGTGATCTTATGCGTCTGAAAAAGATGACCGATTACTGCAACTCAAACGGCTGTCTGAGAGAGTTTATCCTTGGATATTTCGGCGAGAAGCAGGACAAGCCTTGTCAGAACTGCTCAGGCTGTTTGGGTGATTTCGGAGAAACAGAAGAAGTTGACGTGTCTGTGGATTGCCAAAAAGTGCTTTCCTGCATTTATAGACTTCACCAGCGAAACCTTTCTTTTGGAGCAGGTGTCATAGCACAGATACTTAAAGGCTCAGACTCCGAAAAGGTAAAGCGTTTTGACCTTTCCACTCTTTCAACCTACGGCATAATGAAAGACTCCACGCAGGTCTATATCCGCAGGCTCATAGCTTTTCTTGAAGCTGATGATTACATCACACAGACTTCACACGGGGATTTTTCTGTGCTTACCCTTACAAGAAGGTCTGCAGAGATATTAATGGACAAAAAGACTATTACAATACGCCCTCCAAAGAAAAAGCCAAAGAGCGAAACGGTCACAAAGATCGGCAGAGACGAAGTTACGACATTCGACAAGGAGCTTTTCGGACGGCTCAGAGCTGTGCGGAGCAAGCTTGCGACACAGGCGAGTCTGCCTGCATATATCATTCTTACAGACGCTTCACTGCGTGATATGTGTATAAAGCTGCCTAAGACGCAGACGGAGCTTTTGAATATCTCAGGGGTGGGCAAGTCAAAGCAGGAACGTTATGGAAGATACTTTGTAGCCGAGATACAGAAATATCTCAAGGAAAATCCTGACGCCGCTTCGGGTTATAAATATATCCCAGCGGGCTATCTGCAAAAACAGATGGCGGAAGGCGGTCAAAGCACAAAGGAATATATAATCGCCCACGCAGGTGAGCTTTCAGGCAAAGAACAGGATATGACCCTTTCAGAAGTATGCGACAGCATTTTCTATCAGCTCGGCACAGACGGCGATATAAGAAGCATAAAACTTGCCATAAAAGAATGGCTCATAGGTGAAAATTATCTTGCAAAAGACGGAGCAAACGGAAGGGGCTTTCTTGAAACTACAATACTTTCCCCTGAAGCAGGAATAATAGAACGTGAAAAAATATCACAGCTTGGAAACAGCTACAAGACGATACTTTTCCCAAAGCAGGCGCAGGAATTTATTTTTGAGAACATAGAGGAGATACTCAGCAAAGATGCACAAAACTCATAATAAAATGCGGTTTTGCGGCTGTTTTCATTCATGCAGAAAAAAGGACGAACACAAAATGTTCGTCCTTTTATTTATCAGTTATAACCGCAGGCAAGCCGTTTTTCAAACTCAGCCGCAGGCAGAGGCTTGTCAAAAACAAAGCCCTGAACAGCGTCACAGCCAACTTCTCTGAGATAGTCAAGCTGCTGCTCAGTTTCAACTCCCTCGGCGATAGTTTCCTTGCCAAGCTTTTTAACCATTTTTATAATGTAATAGAACATTATAAGATCTTTATCCTTGCCCTCATAATCCTTTTCAAGAGGAATAAAGGACTTGTCTATCTTTATTACCTGCAGATCAACATTCTTTATCATATTGAGCGATGAAAAGCCAGTACCAAAATCGTCCATAGATGTGACGATACCATTAGCTCTCAGACCATTCACGATCTCTGTGATAAGCTCAAAATTCTGATAATCCTCGCTTTCAGTAAGCTCTATTTCTATAAGCTGGTGATCAAGCTCGTATTTGTCGATCAAGGCAACTATATTGCCTATCATATCTTTTTCTTCCAGGTGCTTCCTCGAAAAATTCACTGATATCCTCAGGGATTCAAAACCCATATCTATGCGTTTTCTCAGCCATTTGCAAACTTCTTCAAGCACATAGTAGTCAAGCTTTATTATGCTTCCGTCATTCGTAAGAAGCGGAACAAACTCCACCGGTGTTGATAACCTTCCCTTTCTATGCCAACGTACAAGGGCTTCTGCACCAAATATCTCCTTGGTTTCGATGCGTACCTTTGGCTGATAATACACCTCGAACTCACCTGCCATAAGCCCAGCCATGAAGTTTGACAGCACTCCCTGAATTTTCATCAGTTCTTGTTTTATATTTTCGGAATACTCCATTACATGGCCTGCACCAACTCGTCTTGCAGCAGCATATGCAATGCTTGCACGAGCCATTACTTCTCTTGGATATCTTATACCCACAGTTGACGAATATCCGATGGTTGCACTAAAAATAAAATCCTTTGATACTTTGCCATCGTCATACCTTATGTTCATAAAGCTGAGCATATCAATATATTCTCTGAGCGATTCGTTCTTTACAAGCATAACGAAATTATCGCCGCCAAGTCTTGTGATCATCTCACCATCTGAAAGATTTCGGTATATTGTCTTTGTATAATTACGCAAAACAACGTCGCCCTGTTCGTAATTTAATACCTTATTTACATATTTGAAATTATGTATATTGAAAAAGATTATACTGAAATCCTCTATCCTGTTTTGCGCTATAAGCATACCGGCGTGATTTATCAAAGCGTCTAAAGTTGCTGCACCTGTTTCGATATCCGTTTTTATAACATGAGTAACAAGCTCCTGCATAATTACCCTGTTAAATTGGATAAAAACAGTGTTTGCGATTATCTCTACGATATTCCTTTGCTCGTTATCAAAGCCATTGGAATTACCAGAATAAAAGGTCACTGTTATAAAGCCGCCTTCAAACAAAGGAAAACTTGCCTCAAAAGGCTCGTTTTCCACGTCCTTCTCTCTGTCATAAAGCACCATGAGCATATCTGCACCATCCTCACAAAGCTTTGTTGCAGGCATTTTCACTGCAAGCTCCGCTCTGACGATGTCAAGCTTGTCTGCCACAGCAGCCACAGCACTTTTCACCTTGGCACTGCATTCGTCCATATTCTCCGAATCTTCATATATCGTTCGGAAGAAAAGCATCAAATCATTATCAAAATTCATTTTTATCCCCACTAATTTTTTATTCAATGATCACGTTTAGGAAAACGTTTTCAAAAATACCTGTACTTACCTTATTTCATTTTACTACTTTTTATAAAAAAAGTCAAGCAAGCATAGCAAAACGCCGTCCTTTTCCGACGGCGTTTTATCATCTTAGTATCTATAGCTGCTCTCACCTACAAACTCCCTTGCAAGGGAATTTACAGGCACACTTTCGAGCATCACCGGCTCTATCTCCTCAAGGGCTTTTAGCATAGGCAAAAAGCGTTCAAACTCCTTATAGTTCCTGCTCTCACGTCGCAGTGTATCCAAAAGATAGTTCTTATACAAGGCAGGCTCATAAGCGTGAAAAGTATCCACTGAAAACTCAGCCCTGTGCTTGTATGGCATTATATACTTGTTCTCGCCAGCCTCAACGCTGTCGAACATATCTAGTGTTTCCGCTGCACTTCTGCCACGGAAAAATCCGTCCCTTATAAGTCTGCGCATAAGCCTGATATAGCAAGGATGCAGAAGCTCACCGTCTCTCAATTCAAGTCTGCTTCTTACACTGACATACATACATCTTGCATAATCCCCAGCCGCACCTGTGACCTCTGGATTGAGCGCATGGATACCCTCAAAAACAACTATGTCGTTTTTGTTTCGTCTGAGTCTTTCTCCATCACGCCTGCATTGTTCTGAAAATTCAAACTTCGGCAGAACGACTTCCTCGCCGCTGTTTATCTTTTCCATATGCTCATAAAGAAGCTTTCTGTCTATTCTGTCAGGAGATTCATAGTCAGGCTTGCCGTCCTCTCCTATAACAGCGGTGAAGCTGTCAGAAGGCAGAAAATAATCGTCCATAGAGATAGTGTGGGTGTGTATACCCCTGCTGTCAAGTATTTCCTCTATTTTCAACGCTGTTGTGGTCTTGCCCGCCCCTGACGGACCTGCCAAAAGCAATATAGGCTTCTCCTTTTGATGCTCCTCGATGCTGTCTGCAATGGCAACGAGCTTTTCATTATATTTTCTGTCGCACTCTTCAACAAAAAGCTTTTCGTCATCTCTGACCTTTCTGTTTATAGCACTGACGTGTATCTTTTTCATTGTGTGGTTTGTTCCTTTCGTATGCGTCAGGCAACACCACACATAAAGCGTGCAGTGTTGCCCTGTATCTCATATTATATGTGCAGCAAAAGCTAATCGTTCCACTTTGCACAGATATTATTTATAGTATCAGTGAGCTTTGCAAGGTCTTTATTCGTAAGACCTGAGCTTTTGTTTACCAAAGCCGTCAGCCTGTCAAGAGCGCTGAGCAGACGCTGATAATTAGGCGACGCACCTGTCTTCTTGACTATCTTTATAGGGGTCGTGTTTTTGAACTCGCCGCTTATAAGGTCAAGTTCCGCACCGCTGTATGGCGCAAAGGCGTTAAGCCCGAAATCGTTACGCAAATGCTCCTTATACGCCTCGGCAACTGAATCCTCGCCGTGGTTGACAAAGACTTTCTTAGGCGGCTTTTCATAGCTTTTTATCCACCTGTCCAGACCGTCAACGTCAGCATGACCGCTCACGCCTGGAAGCACAAGTATCTCAGCCCTGACAACGACTTCCTCGCCGAAAAGCTTTGCAGTTTTTGCACCCTCCACAAGACTTCTTCCAAGGGTATTCATAGCCTGATAGCCCACAAAAAGTATGGTGTTTTCAGGTTTCCATAAATTGTGTTTGAGGTGGTGTTTTATTCTGCCCGCCTCGCACATACCGCTTGCGGAAATTATTATCTTAGGTGTGTCGATAAAGTTTATGGCTCTTGACTCGTCACTTGTGACAGCGATATTAAGTCCGCTGAAAGTGATAGGATTTATGCCCTTGTTCACATAGGACATTGCTTCTTCATCGAAACAGGAATTTTTGTTCTTATTGAATATCTGTGTGGCTTCGATAGCAAGTGGAGAATCCACATACACAGGAAAATCCCCATGACCCGTCACCATATTCTCCGCCTTGATATGCCTTATAAAATACAGCAGTTCCTGAGTTCTGCCCACTGCAAAGGACGGTATAACAAGGTTTCCACCCCTGTCAAAGGTCTTTTGAATGACCTCTGCAAGACTCTTTGCATAGTCCTTCGGCTTATCATGGCGACGGTTACCGTATGTGGACTCCATTACAACATAATCTGCCTCCGTTATATACTGCGGATCTCTGATAAGAGGCTGATCAAGGTTTCCTATATCTCCCGAAAATACGATCTTACGTCCTTCACCGTTCTCTGTGAGCCATATCTCAATACTTGATGAGCCAAGCAGGTGACCTGCGTCGATAAAGCGTACCTTTATGCCCTCGGATATCTCCGTCACCTCACTGTATGGGTGTGGGCAAAGGCAGGCAATAGCCGCCTCTGCGTCTGCCATAGTATAGAGTGGCGACACCTCGCCTGTACCCTTACGTTTGCCCTTTCTGCTTCTCCACTCTGCTTCAAACTCCTGAATATGCGCTGAATCTCTCAGCATTATCTCACATAAATTACAAGTGGCCTCCGTTGCGTGTATCTGTCCAGCAAAGCCGCCTGCCGCCAACAGTGGAAGCAGACCTGAATGATCTATATGAGCATGAGTCAGCAATACAAAATCTATATTTCCAGGAGGACAAGGTATCTTCGCATTTTCAAAATAGTCAACGCCCTGCTCCATTCCGAAATCCACCAGAAATCTCTTTCCGCAGGCTTCTATATATGTACAGCTTCCCGTTACCTCATGTGTTGCACCGATAAAATTAAGTTTCATTGCCCTTATCCCCTCGTTTCGTTCATATTCCGTGACAGTATCTCTATCACACTTACATTATAGCACATTCCCAGTGTGATTTCAAGCATTTTGCATAAAAATATTTGATTATCGGCAATTATTTTGTAAAGTCTGAAAGAACGTCAAGTAATAATGAGGTAAGGAACAGCATATAGATTACTACAGAAAAATTTAATGGGGTGTGAACAATGAATGGATCCGAAAAGGAACGATGTGTGCTGCTTGGAGAATATGTTGCGGCACACAGAGCCACGGTACGCTGTGCGGCAAAGGAATTTGGCATAAGCAAATCCACAGTACATAAGGATCTGACAGAACGTCTGCCGAAAATCTCTCCTCAGCTTTTCAAAAGCGTAAAAGAGGTCCTTGAGGAAAACAAACGTGAAAGACATATAAGAGGCGGAATAGCGACCAAGCATAAATATGAACAGCAGTTCAAAAAGGCTGTAAAATGAAAAAAGGACGGTCTGAGCCGTCCTTTTTATGTTATCAGAATTTTCTTGCTTCCGCCCTTTTAGAGATAAGATCTTTCCATGCAGAGGGGTGGAAAAGTATCAGCAGAGGGAAAAGCTCCAATCTGCCTGCAAGCATATCGAACATGAAAACGAACTTTGAAAAAACAGAGAAGTTTGAAAAGTTGCCTGCTGGACCTACCTCCGCAAGACCAGGTCCCATGTTATTGATGGTTGTCAGCACAGCAGTAAAGTTTGTTACAAGATCTTTACCATCAAATGCCACCATAAAAACTGATGAAGCAAAAATTATCACGAATGTTACGATATAAACATTTATAGAACGCACTATCTCATGCTCAACAGGTTTGCCGTCAAGGTTTACCTTGCGTATGCTCTTTGGGTGTATATAGGAGTGAAGCTCCTTTATCATTGTCTTGAAAAGCACGATCACTCTTGATACCTTTATACCTCCGCCCGTACTGCCTGCGCAAGCTCCTATGAACATTATAAGTACAAGCACCGTCCGGCATA
>ENA-ORTB01002406-ORTB01002406.1-human-gut-metagenome-genome-assembly--contig:-NODE-2406-length-17369-cov-6.101132_pt1 | contig 17369 bp, 18 predicted proteins | sample MGYA00241905_ERZ509174 | MGnify/ENA primary metagenome ERZ509174 (study PRJEB26280, sample SAMEA2338851) | human gut metagenome | biome: human gut; feature: human-associated habitat; material: faeces... | reverse complement strand
TCTTTATGTTTTCAGCATTTATCCCATAACCCGATACTGACAGCGAGGGCTTTATCGATTTTCTGAATATAGGAATACGGCAGTCTGCCTAATCGGGCTTGCAGACGCTGCTTATACACGACATTTTTCGGCGATTTATAAACGGGGTAAAGGCGTTTATTTACAGATTGTTTACATTTGACGTGCTTATGAGGTGAAAATTTAGAATTTGACACGAAAGGAACCTGCATTCTCTAATTTCTGACGGAACATGAAATTATGAAACTCTTTGTTGTGTAGACGCTTGACCTTTTGTCTTGCAAATGATACTATGAAGCTACGATAAGACGTGACAAACGTTTAGAAATCATGTCTGGCAAAAGAACAGTGATCGCTGTATAACCCTCTATGAATTTGCCTTTGTAGCTGAAAGGTGAGTTCATATATAGCATATAATTATATTTCACCAATTTAAAGGAGGAAAATCTATGAAACGCAAATTTGCCATTCTTTTGTCTGCCATGCTGCTCATGCAGGCGGTCTGCGGCTGCGGCGGCGCGGCTTCTTCGGGCACGTCTTCCGCTTCGGCTTCAACGGGCAGCATCGCAAGCAAATCGAGCGAAAAAGCGGTGATCGTGACGGATGAGCAGGAATTTACACACGAAAACGGCATAACGCGGCTTGCAAAAGAAATCTACGGAGATTTGAACGTTGAGTTTTTCGTCCTCTCCGAGGATACGCAGGAGCGCGAAACGCAGATCTCCTCCCTGCGCGTGGAGATCATGGCAGGTGGCGGGCCGGACGGCTATCTGCTTTCTTCCCCGACCTCAAACATGACTTTCAATGGTGAAGGTCACCCGGCCACGTTGTTCCCGGATGTGCAGCGCACCATGCAGGTCGGCGCTTTTCTGCCGCTTGACGATTATATAAAAGAAAGCGAATACCTCCGCTCCGAAGACCACTTTGCCCCTGTTTTCGATACCGGAAAAACCGACGAAGGACAGGTCGTGCTGCCTATCACGTACTACGCAAGCGTTTTTCTCCTCGATAAAGCACAGCTTGCCGACCCCGATTTCACCCCCAAAACATGGGATGAGCTTGTAAACTGTGAGGACACGGCCGTTCTGAAAGTTGTGCGCAACAATCTCTACACTTGGTGCGGCGCCGGAATTCCTCGCATCGCAGATTACGCCACCGAAAAAACAATTCTCACCGAGGAAAACCTCACCGCGCAGTTTGAAAATCTTCTTGCTATGCCTGCGTCGGAAAGCTTTGACGAGGAGACCGCACTGATCCAAAGCGGATCCTATGCGCAGACTGATGAAGGCATGGCGTATTACGCACAGAATAAAGACACCGTGAACGCCCTTGCTATCCCGAACACCGAAGGCGGCGTGACCGCGTTTATTACCTCCTACGCAGCCATCAATCGCAACAGCCCAAAGGCCGATGAGGTGTTCCGCTTCTTCGAGCTGCTGTTCAGCGACGAAGCGCAAATTGACACGGAAACCGTGAACGATGCGCGCGGTACGCTTTTGATGCTCGGCAACCAAAACAGTTTCTTGACGCACAAAAACGCCTATCTGCAGCCCGAGCTGCTTGAAAGCGTGCAAAGCCGCGTCAACGCTGTGCGGTTCTACTCCGTGATGGACTACACCATTTACGATACCGCCACGACCCTGACGTGGGAAGAAAACCCAGATTGCGCTGCCGCTGCGCACAGCGTGATAGAAGCGCTGCAAACCAGACTCTCTGAATAATGCGTTTTACAAAATTTATGCAAAACTCGTTTATAAGATTAGAAAAGTATAGTAATGCCGACCTCGCGCCCATCATTGCCGAATGGTACAAGACCATGGAGCAGTGGGTGCAGGAATAAAATAAAAGGCGGTGCCTTATGAGAAAAGAATTTCACGGATATATCCTGATCGCCCCGGTGATGATCGGCTGCCTTGTGTTCACGCTCATCCCGTTTGGTATTGTGCTGCGCTATTCGTTTACGCAGGGCTACGGCGCCGCTGGCATGTTCGTCGGTATGGAGCATTATACGAAGATGTTCCAAAACGACCTTTTCCGTCTGGCGTTTTTCAACACGATGAAGTTTTTAGCCATAGGGCTGCCGCTCATCATGCTGCTCTCCTATCTTTTGGCACTCCTCATGCAAAAGCAGGCGGGCAAGCATAAGATATTAAAATCTGTCTTTTTGTTTCCTTATATCATGCCCGTCGCCGGAACCGTTCTGCTCATCGATCTGCTTTTCGGCGAAAAGGGCGCCGTAAACGGCTTGTTTGCCGCGTTAAATCTGCCCATCGTCGAGTGGCTGAACGGCAAATACGCCTTCTGGGTCATGATCCTCATGTACCTCTGGAAAAACACGGGGTACAGCGTTATTCTGCTGCTCGCAGGGCTCGTCACCGTCCCCGCGGAGCAGTACGAATCCGCCGATCTCGACGGCGCTTCGGCATTTCAGAAGTTCCGCTACATCACCACGCCGCAAATGTGGTATTCCGTGTTTTTCGCCCTGATCTTCTCCGTCATCAACGCATTTAAGTGCTTCCGCGAGATCTTTCTTATCGGCGGCGAGCACCCCGTGGATGAGCTTTACATGCTCCAGCATTTCATCAACAACTGCTTCAGCAACCTCAATTACCAGAAGCTCTCCGTGGCTTCGGTCTTATTGTTGATCGTCATTATCGTATTCTTTGGCTTATTCTATGCGTTTGTCAGCCGAAAGGAGGCGTTCCGCGAGTGAAATGGTTTTTCTCCGGGCTGTTTGCCGCTTTGGTCGTGGTGTTATCCGCTGCGCCGTTTTTGTACGTGTTCGTGCGCAGCTTTCTGTCGCCTGGCGGCGTTACGTTCCAGTATTATTACGACGTTTTTCTGGCTTCCCCAAAATATCTTTTCCGCTTTTGGAAAAGCATCGGCATGGCCGTGTGCATCGCCGCGGGGCAGCTTTTGATCTCCGTTTTTGCCGGGTTCGGGTTTGCAAAGTATAAGTTCCCGGGCCGCAACTTCCTTTTCTTCCTCTTAATGATCCTCATGACGCTGCCTGTGCAGGTCACGCTCGTGCCCGATTTCATCATGCTGGGCTACATGAACCTGCTGAATACCTACGCAGCGCTGATCTTACCGTCTATTATCGTGCCGCTCGGCACGTTTATTTTAACGCAAAGCTTTAAATCGGTGCCGGACACCGTTCTGGATGCCGCCATGCTGGACGGCTGCGGCGTGCTGCGCATGTTGCTTTACGTCGTCTCGCCGATGAACAAAAGCGGCCTTGTGTGCGTTTTGCTGCTCTCCTTCCTCGACGCATGGAACATGGTGGAGCAGCCCATCGCGTTTTTGAAAGAAGCCGAGCAGTACCCCGTCTCGGTGGCGCTCGCCTATACACCGCCGAGCGAGACCTCCGTGCAGCTCGTCTGCTGCATTCTGGTCGTGCTGCCCGCGCTGTTCCTCTTCACCTTCTTCAACCGCGAGCTTGTGGAAGGCATCGTTTTAGCGGAGGTGAAGTGATATGAAACGCCGCGTTCTCTGCATTTTTGTTTTGATCTTATGGGGCCTCGTTTTCTGCACGATGCTTTCCGTGCGCATTGAGCAGCTCATGATCCCGGAAGTGGTGCTCACGCAAGCGGACGAAAGCGAACTTTCCCCGCACATCGCGCTCGACTCCCTTTTCTTCGACGATACGGGCATGCACCTCTACCGCCCGAGAGAAGGCACCGGCTGGGAGACCGGCACGCGCATTTATGAAGAAGAAATCAATAATTATTCCGTAGGCGAAAATCAGCTTGATTTGAAGTTTTTCGGCAGCTATGTCCGTTACGCTTCAAAGCCCCTGCGCAGCGGCGACGAAATTTCAATCAAATCCGATTTGGAGAACCGGGACGACACATGGCTTGCCGTATTCCCGGAGGGCATCCCGCAGCTTCCAGGCGCCCTCACACCGACCGCAGAAGCCGAAAACGCATTGCTGTTTAACGTGACGGACACCCCGCAGCCGTTTATGGCAGACCGCGCGAAAAGCACAATTTTACCCGTGACGGAGCTTGCAAATGAAAACGCCGGCAGCTTTTACAGTCTTTCAGACGTTAAAAGCTTTCTTTCGCAGCTGCCGCTTTTGGCCGCATTGCTTTCGCTCTCGCTTTTCGTGCTGATTTTGTGGATCTACTCCTTTATCCTCTCGCGCAGAGCGAAAGAGAACCGTGCAAAGCTCATTTTCCACGGCGTTTTAGGTATTCTCGCCCTGCTCGCCGTGCCGCTTATCCTGCTGCACATCGCCCTGCCGTCCTCTCTCCTGCCGCAATACCGCATTACGGACGTCGCCTATTATATGCGGGAGTTTGGAGAGCTTTTTTCCGCATTGAACATACTGGCAAAATCGAGTAGGGAATCAACAGAGCTACTTCAATATGCGGGAAAAATGCAAGCGATGACTCTTGTAATTGTTGGGTTCGGTATATTTTTAGGCGTTATATTTATTTTGATAGAAAGATTGGTAAGAAATAAATCGGTTAAGAAAGAGAAACAATAACTATATTATCATTAGTTTTTAAGGAGCTGATCTATTCGGGAATCACACCTGATATTGCTTTTTTGGATGTCGAAATGCCGGGGCGAAGTGGGATTCACGTCGGTGCGGAATTGATGCAAAAAAACGTGTATGTTAAGATCATTATTATCACTTCATTCCCCGATTATCTCGATGAAGCAATGGATTTCCATGTTTATCGGTATTTATCCAAACCTATTGACGAAAACAGATTTTGCCGCAGCTTGTCGGCGGCGCTAAAGCAGCTTCATATGGAAACTGTATATATTCATGTGTGTACAGTGGACGGTGGTCTAAAGCTTCGCGCCGACGAGATCATTTGTGTTGAAAGAAGAAAAAATAAAGGGTCGTTCGCTAAAAAGACGGAAGCTTTCACGCGTTTTATGAAGATGAGAAAAGAAAATTTTATGTGATAATTGAAATTTAACATAGGTTCAATTAATAGATATTGAAGTTTAAGCAAAGAAAGACCAGCGTTAAAAACGCTTGTCTTTTTTTGTTTTTAAAAAATCAAATTTGCCAATAAATCAACCCAAATAAGCGCTTTTTTGTCGTTTCATGATAAATGTATTGACTTGTTTCCGTTAATATGATATTTTAACAGCAAGTTAACCATATGAAAAATTTTGAAATTTAAGGTTTGGCCAGAGTGTCATTTGACTTTAAAGGTAACGCGTTTTGTGATGGGATTACGATATCAGAAAAATTCGGAATGGTTTTCAACTTTTCCTTTAGTTTATGATATGGAGAAATATATATGGTGATTTTGAAAGAAATGAACTACATTGTTTTGCGCAACCGCGGGCGGACGGCGCTTTCTGTTTGTATTGCGGCGCTGCTTGTATGCTGCATGTCGTTTTACCTCGGCAGCATCCAGACGGCGGAGAGCGCGGAGGAAAATCTGGCGCAGGTCATCCCGGTGACGGCGCAGGTGGTCAACCGCAGCGGTGCGCGCACCGTGGGGTTCGAGATCGACGAAAATCACTTTGCGAACCTCATGAAGGCGGACATCAAAGACGCGGTGTACACGGCCTCGGCGTGCGCGAATTTTCAGGAGCAATACCGCGCGGAGGACGTGCAGGGCGCGGACACGTCCGTGACGGCGGTGAGCGGGCTTTCGGCGCTCGTCGGCGTGACGGAGGAGAACATCGCGTTTGAAAACGGGTATGACCTCTCGTTTTTGGAGCGCGCGGAGCCGCTGTGCGTGGTGAGCCAAAGCTACGCGGCGCAGTACGGGTTGAATTCGGGCGACACGCTCTCGATGCCGTTTTACGTGACGCGCTACAACGACGACGGCTTTTCGCTGCGGTACGAGCACCTCGGCATGCAGGGCGTAAAGATCATCGGCGTGTACGCGGACAGCGCTTCGGGCAGCGCGGTGCCGTGCAGCATGATCGTCTCTGTGCCGTGGCTGCAAACGGTCGTTAAGGAAAATAATCTGCGATTTTATTACAGCTCGTTCCGTTGTGCGCTGCGCGACCCGATGAAACTGAACGATTTTAAAGATGCCATGCGCGGCGCAGGATTTGCAAAGCCCGACCCGAACGCGCTTGATGAGCGCCACGGCGACACGCTTGTGGTGGACGACCAGCTTTTCATTGAGACGGCAGAGAAGTTGGAGCAGAATTTGAAGGTGCTGCGGTGGTTTTTAGCGCCGTTTTTCGCGCTCGTCATTGTGCTTGTCACGCTGGTGACGTTTCTTTTGCTGCGCAGCACGCGGCGGGACATGGCGATCTCGCTTTCGCTTGGGCGGCCGAAGATTTTAAGCGGATGCGCGTGCTTTTTCGGTACGCTCATCGCAAATGTGTGCGGCTGCGCGGTGGCGGTGCCCATATTGCTTTGCACGGCGGGGCTTGCGCTCGGGCAGATTCTGACGATCTGCGGGCTGTACCTTGCGTCCTCGTGCGTGGGCGTTTTGCTGGCGCTCATTTTGCTCCTGCGGTTTGACGCACTGGAGCTTTTGACAAAAATCGATTAACGGAAAGGCGGCGTGAATATGGCTGTTTTAGCAGCGGAAAATGTGAGCTATACCTACCAGAGCAAATACCAGAAGGTGCAGGCGTTAAAAAATGTCTCCTGCACGTTTGAGGCGGGAAAATTCTACGCGATCGTCGGGCAGTCCGGCAGCGGCAAAACGACGCTGCTTTCGATGCTCGCGGGTCTCGGCACGCCGAGCGAGGGCGAGATCATTGTGAACGGAAAAACGCTGAAAGAGATCGGAAGCGAACGGCACCGACGCGAGAACGTGACGGTGATCTACCAATCTTTCAACCTACTTCCCACTTTGAACATACTCGAAAATGTGATGTACCCGATGCAAATTTCAAAAAAGCCGACGAAAGAGGCAAAAATCAAAGCCAAAGAGCTTTTAAGCTCGGTTGGTCTCGGTGACGTTGACCCGAGAAAGCTGCCGGCGATGCTCTCCGGCGGTCAGCAGCAGCGCGTCGCCATCGCGCGGGCGCTGGCGTCCGACGCGAAAGTTATCCTCGCGGATGAACCGACGGGCAACCTCGATACGGAAAACGGCAAGGTCGTCATTGACTTGCTCAAAAAACTCGTGAAAGACGAAAATTACTGCGTTATTGTCGTCACGCACGACCCGGGCATCGCGGCGCAGGCGGACATCGTCTACAAAATGCAGGACGGAAGGCTGGCAGTAGAATGTTAAAGAGCCTCAAACAACTCCTTCGCACGCCGATGAAAACTTGCTTGTTCTTCCTCCTGATGGCCGCCGCCACGGCACTTTTGGTGATGGGGGCAAATTTGTGGGCACAGACACAGGCGCAAATGGATGCTGTGGAAAAGCAATTCACAACGCTTGGCACGGTAGAGCAAAAGCCGAACCGCACGCAGATGCGCACGGGGTGGGATGCCGCCGATGGGGCGTATTATAGCGAAGTCGAACCCGTGTATGATTCGGTGATCTCTGCCGATGTTCTGGATTTTGACGGCGCGAATTATTTGAAAGCGCCTGAAAAACGCCCGTATTACCTTGCGGATTTGCAGGGGCTTGCGGTGCGCGACGGCGGCACGGCGCTGTTTTACCCGGTGGTCGAATTCACGCCTGCCGAAACGGCGGTGCCGGATCACCCCATAAAAGTGTATGTGCAGCGATTTTTGTACCCGGAAGCGGAAAATCAGAACAATGAATACGAAATTTACGTTTGCGACCACTGGACGGAAAATCCCGCGCCACTGGAGGCAGGGAAAACATATGTGGCGTATACAAATGTGATCGTCAATCACCACGAAAACGCGAAAAGCTCCATTGAATACGCACTGATCGCGGCGGAGCGCTCCACACAGTGCGACGCAGGCGGAAATTTGCTTGAAAGCGATATGCAGACACGGACATTTGACGAAGTGACGGCAGGCTTTTACGAGACCGAGCGCGGGCAATATTGGCTGGAGCTTTCAAAGGCGCTTTCCATGTGGGACACGACCGCGCCCGTTTTGCCGGTTACAGATACGGCGCTGCTGCCGAGCTTTCACGACCGCACGGTGTATGTGCGGGAGGGGCGGACGTTTTCCGCGGAAGACCTTGAAAACGGTGCGGCGGTATGTCTTGTTTCCGAAGAATTCGCGCGGAAAAACGGGCTTTCCATCGGCGATAAAGTGGAGCTGCCGCTTTACGGCGTGAACGAAAAAGACTCGCCGCATAGGACGTTCGGCGACGGTAGCGGCCTGCGCGCGTTTTCGCTTTTAAACGCACAGAACCGGGCATACACGCCGTTTTGGACGGCAAAGTATGAGATCATTGGCACGTATTACAGTGTGGGCACATACGGAAAACCGGCGGGCTCCATCGAAATGGCGCTGAATTTGTTCCTCATTCCCGCAAATTCGGTCAAGGCAGATTTTGCCGGCAATATCGTAGACAGCGGACCGATGCAGCGCGCGACGACCTCCTTCCAAATCCCAAACGGCACGGTCGACGACTACATGGCGGCGTATAACCGAAATGTTCCGGCGGAGGTTCGGGAAAATTTAGAGATCACGTTTGACGACAACGGGTACAGCCAGATCATCGGCGGTTTATTCAATATGCGGTACGTGGCGATCATTCTGTTCGCGGCAGGACTGCTCTCGGCACTGGCAATTTTGGTGTTGCTGCTCTATTTCTTCATCGTAAAGCAAAAGAAGCGCACGGCAATTGAGCGGAGTTTAGGCATGAGCAAAAATCAGTGCCGCGTGTCGCTTGTTTCGGGCGTAGTGGTCTTGAGCGCTGTGGCGGTGATTTTGGGCACAGTTTGCAGTTCAGTGCTGTTTGACAAAGTGCAGACGCTCGATTTAACCGGGCAGAACGAGCACACATTCAGCACAGAATACAGCCTTTGGGCGCGCGACGAAAATGCGGTGGAGACGGAGGACGCAGAGAACACGGGCGTTTTGAAAGTCGTCATTCCTGCAGCGATGACAGTATTGACGGCGGGATTATCCGTGATTTTGGTCAACCGAAACCTAAAGCAGGAGCCGATAGAGCTTTTGAGCGCACGGGTGGAATAACATGAAAAACAGCTTAAAACAACTTCTGCGCACGCCGATGAAGACCGCACTGTTCTTCCTTTTAATGACCGCCGCCACGGCGCTTTTGGTGCTGGGGGCAAATTTGTGGGCACAGACACAGGCGAAGATCGACGCGGCGGAGGGGCTGTTCGTGACGCTCGGCACGGTGGAGCAGCTGCCGGACTATGAAGCGCCGGTGAAAACCAAAACGTTAGACAGCCTGTGGCTTGGCGCGGAGGAAACAGAGTCGGTATACGGCACGGTGTATGATGAAAGCGTGCTCGATTTTCCGGGCGCCGCATACGTGCACGGGCCCGAAAAGCGCACGTATTACGCGGCGCTTCTGCCGGAAGAATACACCGCGCCGGAGCGGCAGGACACACCGCCGTTTAACGGCAGCAGGTGCGTCATCGAGTTCACACCGCTTGAAAGCGGGAGGGCCGATCGCCGCCAAACCGTGCAGGTGAACCGCGTGCTGTACGGCACATACAGCGGCGACGAGATGAAGCTTTGCGACATGCTTTCTGAAAACACAGTGAATTTGGAAGCGGGAAAACGTTATCTCGCGTATGTCACGTTAAGTGCGGAAAGCTTGCAATCGTTTCGCGCGGGCGACATGTTTTTCGTGCCGCAGAGCATCACCGGTACGCCGCAGGTGGATGCCGAGGGGAACCGGCTGAACGACGGCGTAACGCTGCCGACAATTATGGAGGTCACGCCGGAGTTTTATGATTCCGAGTCGTGGGAGATCGTCCGAAACTGGGCGCAGGCGCTGTACACGCGGTGGCAAAGCTACCCCGTGCTCGCAGCGGAAAGCCTTGATCTGCTGCCGTCATTTCACGAAAACACGGTGTTTTTATCGGCAGGGCGAGAGATTACAGACGCGGAGTTTGCAGACGGTGCGGCGATGTGTATGGTCAGCGCGGAGTTTGCGCGAAACGCAGGGCTTGCGGTCGGCGACCGCGTGCCGCTCTCGCTGTACCTTGCGAACAAGGCAGAGAGCCCGCAGTGGGAATTCGGTTTTCAGGTGCAGTGGCGCGGCGGCCGAAGCCCCGGGCTGTTAAACGCGGCGGGCGAGCCGTATTCGGTCTTCTTCGAGCAGAAATATAAGATTGTCGGGCTGTACGATACGTTTCGCCTTGCGGGCAGCAAAAACGGCACGGGGGAGATCGCGCGGAACATGTTTATTGTGCCGACGGCCTCGGTGACAGCGTCCGATGCGGAGAATATAGGCGCGTTCGGTGCAATGAACCGGTATACCACTTCGTTTCAAATCCCGAACGGCACGATCGACGAATATAGGACAGCGTATGAGCAAAATGTGCCGGAAAGCGTGCGCACGCATTTGCAGCTGACCTTTGACGACAACGGGTACAGCCAGATCATCGGCGGTTTACTCAATATGCGGTACGTGGCGATCATTCTGTTCGCGGCAGGACTGCTCTCGGCACTGGCAATTTTGGTGTTGCTGCTCTATTTCTTCATCGTAAAGCAAAAGAAGCGCACGGCAATTGAGCGGAGTTTAGGCATGAGCAAAAATCAGTGCCGCGTGTCGCTTGTTTCGGGCGTAGTGGTCTTGAGCGCTGTGGCGGTGATTTTGGGCACAGTTTGCAGTTCAGTGCTGTTTGACAAAGTGCAGACGCTCGATTTAACCGGGCAGAGCGAGCACACATTCAGCATGGAATACAGCCTTTGGGCGCGCGACGAAAATGTGGTGGAGACAGAAGACGCAGAGAACACAGGCGTTTTGAAAGTCGTTACTCCGGCGGTGATGACAGTATTGACGACGGGATTATCCGTGATTTTGGTCAACCGAAGTCTGAAATATGAATTAATTGAAATGCTGAACAAATAGCGACACTGGATTTTGGGAGGAAAACATGACTATTCATGAAATGCAAAGCTTGAACCGAGCCACTATTGAACATGCTTCAAAAGTTATCGTGCCCGGCATGACGCTCATTGAGCTTCGTAAACTATGTGAGGAATATATGCTCTCCCACGGTGCGGATTCCTTTTGGTACTGGGATGTAGGTGCTTTTGTTTTCGCCGGTGATAAGACTACTGTATCCGTATCCGGTCGTGAGTATAAAACAGATGACCACATAATTGAGCCAAACGATATTATTACAATAGATTTAAGTCCACAGAGCAACTGCATTTGGGGCGATTACGCAAGAACTCTGATTGTAGAAAACGGTAAGACCGTCAAAGACGTAGAGCAAATACAGAATGATGAATGGCGAAATGGTCTTAAAATGGAAGTCTATCTGCATGAAGCTATGCTTGGTTTCGTGAATGAGAACACTAGTTTTGAGGCGCTATTCTACTACATAAACGATCAGATTAAAGCTCGTGGGTACGTCAACCTTGATTTTCTTGGAAATTTGGGTCATTCCATAGTTAAGGATAAAAAACACCGTATCTACATTGAAAAAGGAAACACGGAAAAACTGTCCGCTGTCGAAGCGTTCACTTTTGAACCGCATATCAGTTTGCCTGGGTCTTTATACGGATACAAAAAGGAAAATATATATGGATTCAACGGTGGTGTTTTGACCGAACTATAAACAAGAATGGAGAAGTGAAAATATAATTCAGGAGCTTCAATTACAGAACCAGTTATCGGGGCATTAGCAATAGGCGGTGGAGGAGATTGGTATGCGCTCCCTGTTCCGGGACAAAAGAATCGCTTTTATAATGGATTAGGCAGCTTCATAGGCATAGAAACGGGTGCAGGTGGAGAAATTCACACTGGTTGGAGCGATACAAATAATGTGTTTGTGTTTAACATATTTAAATTGCTGGATAAGATAAAGTCATAAAAGGAGTGTGACTATGAAAAGAATAAGCAAAGTTCTAGTATTTCTATTGATGACTGTGACCTTTTCGCTTTTATGCATGCCAGCGGAGGCTGCGCTTTCTGGGGATTATTATTTTGATTCCGATGCAAAAGAGTTTTATGATTCTATTTCTTTTCGGGAGATTGAGCCAACGGAGAATATGGGAAAAATCGTAAGTTTTGACGTTGCAAATCAAATTCTATTGGCATTTAGCTCACAGAAAATAGCAGTCTGTGACACAAGCGGAAAAATTTTAAAGGCATTTGAATTTCAAACATATGGCAATTATTATGTACAGTGGTGCGGAGACGACATTCAGATTTACTTTGTGCGAGGTGATTCTTTACTGACTGTTACGCAAGATGGAGAATTGGTTTCGTGCATAGCGGTTAACCCTGACAGAGCAACAAACGAAACGAGTATTCAAAAGTTAGAGCACAAAACAACATGCGAGATTTCAGGCGTAACTTACAAAATTCAAAAAGGCAGACCAATACTCGAGTTATTATCAGGGTACAAATATACCCAGATGGTAAAAATAGACAACACGGGGAGAGAGACGATATTATACGATTGTACTGCGCAATACAGTAGCGAGACACCCACAATAATTGTTTTGATTATCATGTGTTTCTTGATAATGTTTACGATTGTCATTTATTGGCAAAAGAATGGGCGAAAATCGCAATAAATCTCTGCATTGAAGGGAATCTTAAAATAAATCGACTCAGTATATCGATGTTTGCTATCTTTATAGTCGTTGCACTAACTTCCTGTGCGCAGGTGGGTAGGACATTGTTACGAATCCACAGCATTGTTACTGGCAGATGATTTGACAGGAGTAGGTGTAGTCAACGATTTTTTACTACCAGGAAGTGTAATGTGTGTGTTTTATGGTATGAATGTTGGATTAGAAAAACAAGTATGTGAAGAATGTGGGGCTGTAATTTATGTGGGACCGTAAAGAAAAAATTACTATAAATAAAGATAAACTTCTTTACATTTTGGATTTTTTTGATGTGTATTTGATGCAGTTTATACAAGAAATTTTGATGGATTCAAAAGAAGATCCTCATTTTTCAGCAGTTGCTGCCAATAATATGATTCTTTGCTATTTAGAAATTATGACTGAATTGGGTCAGAAATTACCATACAACAGTGTTAAAGAGTATTTCGAATTTCAAGGGTTTGATCCAGAGGAATACGATGCATTTGAAAGATCCAGAATAGAAGAATCAGCTTATTATAGAGGTCCACAATTTTGAAATTTACATGTTAATATTTTAAAAATTTATGCTTTTGAATGGTACCGGCGGCGAGAACGATTCAGTACGGGTATGCGCAGACAGGTTGGAAAGACCTGATGACGTCCTACAACGGGCAGAGCATCACGTATGATGAGATCGGCAATCCGCTGACCTACCGCGACGGCATGACGATGACGTGGACGGGGCGGCAGCTGACAAGCCTGACGCAAAATGGCAAGCAGAACACATATAAATACGACGTTGACGGTCTGCGTCTTGAAAAAACGGCGGGCGGCGTGACAACGCAGTATCAGTATGTGAACGGGCAGCTGTTGGGCGAAAAACGCTCGAACGGCGTGATTTTGCGGTATACTTACGATGCACTCGGCGTGCTGAGCGGCATCCAGTATAAAAACGCGGCAGGCGTTACAACAAACTACATCGTCCGCTGCACCCTTTCCGGCGACGTGGATCAGATTTACGACACCAAGGGCAATCTGCTTGCGCGGTATATCTATGACACGTGGGGCAACACACTCTCCGTTACCGATGCAAGCGGCAAAGCCATAACCGACCCGCTCCATATAGCCAGCATCAACCCCATCCGCTATCGCGGCTACTACTACGATGCAGAAACCGGGCTGTACTACTTGCAGTCGAGGTATTATGATACCACAACACGTAGATTTTTGAATGCGGATGAGATTTTAGGCACGAATGCAGGTGCAGCATATAACCTCTTTGCATATTGCGGAAACAATCCCGTTAATATGAGTGATCCAACGGGTCATTGGCCTAAGCTAAGTAAGGTGCTTGCAGTAGTTGCTGCAGCGGCTGTTGCTGTTGCAGCGGTTGCGGTTATAGTGGCTACAGGTGGCGCGGCAGCACCAGCAGTGGCAATAGCAGGTGGAGGTTTTATATCCGCTGGAGTGGCAGGGACGGCTGCATCCGTTGCTACCGCCGCACTCGCTACTGCGGGAGTTTCTGCGGCTGCTGCTGCAGTGGTTAGTGTAGTTGAAAGAACAAATTATCAAGATCCGATACGAAACCAAAGTGTTTATGTAATGCGAAATAAAATAACGAATGAAGTTCAATATATCGGGCGAACTAACAATCCGACTCGAAGGCAAAAAGAGCATGAAAGGGATCCTTCTAAAGATAATTTAGGGCCTTTGGAAGTCAAATTTAGTGGATTGACAAAATTTGAAGCTCGTGTTATGGAACAGATGTTAATTTCCGCTTATTCAATGGAGAATTTGTTGAACGCTAGAAGAGAAATAGCTAAAGGAAATATAAATGGCTTAACTGGAAAAATAGAGAATATAATCAACATATTTGGCGGAGCGGTAGAAGATGAATTTTTGAATCTGATGGGACGGTGATCAAATGGGCGCATGGGGCACTTCTCTGTATGCAAATGATACAGCAAGCGATATTCGTGCCGATTATTTAGATAAGCTAAAACGCGGCAAGACAAATGAAGAAGCCACGCAAGAACTTATGGACGAAAACCGTGATATCATGGGGGATAGCGAGGAAGAACCGCTGTTTTGGTTCGCCTTAGCGGACACGCAGTGGAACTATGGAAGATTGATCCCCAAGGTAAAAGAAAAAGCCTTGCATTTCCTTGCTCAAGATGAAGAATTGCAGCGCTGGCAAGATTCTGGGCAAAAATTGATGGCATGGAAAAAGACGCTTAATACGCTGAAAGAGAAGCTGGAATCGCCGCAGCCTGATATGAAAAGAGTGTCAAAATATCGGCTCTATCAGTGTAAATGGCGATTGGGGGATGTTTTTGCGTATCGCTTTTCCAGTGATTACAGCTGTGAAAAAGGGTTTGAAGGGAAATACATCGCTTTTAGGAAGGTATCGGAAGACACTTGGTGGCCCGGTCATATCGTACCGGTGGTTCAGCTGTATGACAGGATATTTTGGGAGGTTCCGACTATAAATGAACTTTCCGGCTTGAATTTACTTCCTGCGTCATGTAGATGCTCAAATCCGAATGAAAAGCAAGCTTATGAAATTAAATTGCTGTCAGAATCGGAAAAGTCAATTCCGGCAGAGAATCTCACTTTTCTCGGAAATTTACCCGGAAACGATCTGATGCCTTTTCGTGGGCATAATTACTGGACAGGTTATCGTGCTGTCGGCTGGGAATCAAGCAAATACAACACGAAATTTGAGCATTATGTTATTGATGTGTATACAGCTTGGCATGGTTGACGCGCTGATGATAGGTGTACGCAAAGGAGCATTTAAATGAATCGAACCATAATGATATGTTTAGCGGTTCAGCTGGTGGCTTTGGGACTGACCGCCTGCACGCAGGCGGTCAGCAAAGCCGCCGCAGAGCAAAGCGCGGTGCCGGGTGATGCGAACAGTGCGGAACAAAATGTACTGCCGGAAAGCACGGAACCGCCCGCGCCGGAAATGATTGATTTTGAAGTGAACCGATATGCCGTAACCGCCGGTGCCGCTGCGTATTTAGGCGGCGCGGAAGAACAATACAAGGCGCTTGTGGATGCGGTTTGCAGCAAAAAAGAAACGGAACCCTATACGGATGAAGATGTCGCAAAGCGTGCGGCGGAGTTCTTTGCCGGATATGTGGTCAGCATTGAGAACGATGCCTGGAATACCAGTTTCATTTCTGGTGAAGAGTTCACCCGATGGCTCACAGCAGCACAGGAACGCTCCCTGTTCAGCAGTGCCATTAACCCGGCTGAGTGCGACCGCATCATCACTCTTTCCACCTGCAGCAACGAGTTCTACAACGCACGATTTGTAGTCCTGGGAAAAATCTCTTGACTTGGGCCGTACATATGCTATCATAAAAGTAAAACAGAAGGAAAAGGAGTTATCCCATGAAAGTTCTTTTTATCGGCAACAGCCATACCTTTGTCCACTATGTTCCGGCCAGGACAGCGGAATTCTGTAAAAGTTACGGCCAGCCCATAGAGCCTGTCATGCTCACACATCCCGGTATGGGCCTGGATTGGCACCTGCGGCAGTCCCAGACTTACTTCAACCTTCTGTGGGGCGGCTATGACGCCGTAATCTTGCAGCACAACGCCCACCCCTTTCCGGGCAAGGAATCCCTGTTGGAGGCGGGGGAACAAATGGCAGCGATCACGCCGGAGGGTACGAAAATTTATCTGTACATGACCTGGAGCGAGAAAAGCAACCCGGCTGGGCAAGCGGCCATGAGCGCAGCTTATGAAGCTTTGGCAGAAAAGATCGACGCGACTATCTGTCCTGTAGGACGTATCTGGTGGCAGACCGCGGCGGCCCACCCGGATGAAGAACTCTATTTTGCCGATGGAGAACACAGCTCTGTGCTGGGCGCGTCCCTGGCAGCAGCGGTTATCGGGCGCACGCTGCTGGGCATGGAGGTCACGCCGGAGGGTTGCTATGCAGATGCCAAGAGCTTGGAAAGGATGCGGCTTGATCCCCGAATGATTGACTTGGTTTTGAAGAATGGAAAGCTGGACATGGCTTGAGGAGCAAAATTTATTTGGGTTCAACGCAAATTGTCCTGTTTCCCGAAAATACCGTAAAAGCACGCGAGGGTTTGACCTTGCGTGCTTTTTGTCAATATGATTTGGGCTCACGCCTTTCTACTGAGCGATAAAATACCATCGCTCTCCCGCTGCCTGTTCCTGCTCGCTTCCGTCCGGCAGCCGTACAAGAGCCCGGCAGTTGGCCGGTATGGTGACCTCAAATTCCAGGCCTTCACTGCTGCGCTTCCACCCGCAGGAGACCTTTCCATAATTCAAAGCTGTATGCCAGCCTTGAGCAGGAAGATACAAAGGTCTGGCAATACAGTACAGATATGCTGTATCTGCTTTTTAAGCAGGAAGAAAAAACGGGGAAAATTGAATTTCCCGATGTGTAAGGAGGAGCAAGCATGAGCAAAGAAGCTGCTTTTTCGGTGTTTTGCCTTGAAAACTATAAAGCATATAAGTCTCTGACGGGCAAACAGACGGCAGAATTGTTTCGCCAGTATGGCGTATTTGACTACTTGAACGAGTTTTACGATGTTCTTCACACAACGGGCTATCAGTATATCAACCACGATATTGATATCTATCTGAAGTCCCGAAATGCCGTGATCACAGCATAATAGATTCATAATATACCAAGTTGTGAGTCTATTATCGGTGTCACGCTCCGATTCCCAATGGCAATTTAATATTCGTGTAAAAATCGGTGAAATTTTCTTTCACAAGGAATGTTTCTGTTTTA
>ENA-ORTB01002404-ORTB01002404.1-human-gut-metagenome-genome-assembly--contig:-NODE-2404-length-17377-cov-4.722318_pt1 | contig 17377 bp, 14 predicted proteins | sample MGYA00241905_ERZ509174 | MGnify/ENA primary metagenome ERZ509174 (study PRJEB26280, sample SAMEA2338851) | human gut metagenome | biome: human gut; feature: human-associated habitat; material: faeces... | reverse complement strand
CATGCGGCTAAAGCCGATGCGGAACTGGTTTTGCAGCAGCTCGCCCACGCAGCGCAGACGGCGGTTGCCCAGATGGTCGATATCGTCCTTCACGGAGATGCCGCGGGCCAGACCGTTCATGTAGTTGATGGAGCAGAGGATATCGTCGATGATGATGTGCTTGGGCACCAGATCGTCCTTATGGAGCTTGATCTGCTCCTTCAGCTCCTCGCCGGAGTACTGGCCCAGCAGCTCCTGCAGCACGTCGAAGCGGACACGCTCCTTGATGCCGCACTCAGCCAGAGGATCGAAGTCCACATAGTGGCTCAGGTCGCACATCTTGTTGGACTGCACCCGCAGAGGCTGATCGTCCACCAGAATGACCACCTCGGCAACGCCGACGGTGTCCAGCAGGCGGGCATCCTCCTTGCTCAGCAGGTGGCCCTCGTCGAAGAGCAGCTCGCCGGTAGCGGGGTCTGCCACAGGCTGTGCCAGCTTGTAGCCGGTGACCCGCTGCCAGAGGGACAGCTTCTTATTGAACTTGTACCGGCCCACAACGGACAGATCGTAGCGCCGGGGATCGAAGAACAGGTTGTTCATCAGGGTCTCGGCAGCTTCCACCGTGGGGGGCTCGCCGGGACGGAGCTTGCGGTAGATCTCCAGCATGGCGTCCTCATACGTCTTGCTGGGGTCCTTCTCCAGAGTAGCCGCGATGCGGGGATCGTCGCTGAAGCGGTCCAGGATCTCCGCGTCGGTCTTGAGGCCCAGCGCCCGGATCAGGCTGGTGATGGGCAGCTTGCGGTTCTTGTCGATACGGACCCAGAACACCTCGTTGGCGTCCGTCTCATATTCCAGCCAGGCGCCCCGGTAGGGGATCACCGTGGAGGTGAGGATGGGCAGGTCGGTCTTAATGTCGATCTCCTTGCCGTAATACACGCCGGGAGAACGGACGATCTGAGAGACCACCACGCGCTCCGCGCCGTTGATGACGAAGGTGCCGGAGTGGGTCATCAGGGGGAAATCGCCCATGAAGATCTCCTGCTCCTTGATCTCCTCCGTCTCCTTGTTCCGCAGACGGACCGTCACCTTCAGGGGGGCGGCATACGTGGCGTCACGGGCCTTGCACTCTTCCACGTTATACTTGGGGGCTTCATCCATCCGGAAGTCGATGAAGGTCAGCTCCAGGTTGCCCTGATAGTCAGAGATCGCCCCAACGTCTGCGAAAACCTCCCGCAGACCGGTGTCCAAAAATTCCCGATAGGAGGTCTTCTGGATCTCCAGCAGGTTGGGCATGGGCATGACTTCCTCGTGCCGGGCAAAATTCTTTCGGAGGGTTTTGCCGTAGTACTTGTCCTTAGCCATCTTCACTTTCACCTTTCTTTTGCTCCGCCGCCCTGTCCGGCCGCGGGGCAAGTATTGTATCCGATACGCTCGGGTGAGTTGTTAAATTTATTTCAGTTTCCTATTGCCTTTCGTTGGCGGATGTGCTATCCTGTGTTCGTAATCAGGATGGGATTCTATCCGCTTCCGTTCATATAAGCGACTTATTTTATCACGAAATCTCTTGTCTGTCAAGGGATTTTTATTTTTTATCCCCCGAAAAATCGTTTTCTTGTCTTACATCCCCCGTTCAAACGCAGAAAATGACAATTCCCCCGCCGAACCGTCCAGCGTCTCCCCGGACAGCCCCGGTCCCTTTACAGTCAAAAAGCGGCACACGGAAATCCGTGTGCCGCTCTTTTCATTTGTCAATTTTATTTTACTGATAAAGCTCCTCATCGGCGTAATCTCTGCTCTCCTGCTTGCTCAAACGGCAGGCCCGACGGCGCTCGATCGCCTCATACACATCGCTCCAGCTGCCGACCACCAGACAGACAAACGCGCAGAACGCCAGGCCGGCGGCCACAGTCTTCAATACAAAACGGGCAGTTTTATTCATGGTGAACTCCTCCTTATCAGGTGCGGCATATAAACGATCCGGTGGCGGCGGAATATCCGCAGCCATGCACCGGCTCTTCCAAAACGTGCCGGACAGCGGAGATCCTCCGCCGCTTTGCGGTTATTATACACGGTTTTCCCGCTGTTTACAATCCTTTTTTCCAGTCCTCCCGCAAAGAATTTCCGGTTTCCCGCGGAATGATAGCGACTGATGTTCAAAGCCGCTAAAACCGTTGACTTTTTGTTCCTCACCTATTATACTGATGGCAGTAAGCAGCGCAAACGTTTGAGTTCTCTGATCCGACTTTATTTTCCCTTGTATCTCAGCAGGCGGTCCGTCAGCTTTTCTGCCCTGCGGACGGAACGCCCCATCAACTTCTTGTGCCGGCGCAGGGCGGCGGAATGGATGATCGTTATGGAAAAATTCGACTCTCTCATCATCGGCGAGGTTGCTCAGGACACCAACGTGGATTTTGACGGCACTGTCGTCCAGGCCGTCGGCGGCGCGGTGTATTATTCCGGCTGCGCGGCAGCCAATATGGGACATAAGATCGCCGTCCTGCCCAAGGCGGACCTCAGCCAACTGGACGTGACGGCAGCCTTCCACGAGAAGGCTCCCTCCATCAGCGTGTTCCCCCTGAACAGCCCCCACTCCTTTGTGACGAAAAACGTCTACCACACGGCGGACCGGGAGCGCCGGACCTCCACTGTGGACAGCCTCATCGCCCCCTACACCACCGACGAGGTGCCGGTGGATCAGATTGACGCCGCCATCTGGCATCTGGCCGGTCTGGCCGGCGGCGACATCCCCAATGAGATGATCCCCTTCGCCGCCAAGCATGCCATGGTGGCCATCGACGTGCAGACCATGCTGCGCTGGGTGGAAAACGGCGGCATGGTGTATCATGACTGGAAGGAAAAGAAGGAGCTGCTTCCCTACATCCGCTTCCTCAAGACCGACGCCGCCGAGGCGGAGATCCTCACCGGCCTGACAGACCGGGCGGAGGCCGCCAAGGTCCTCTACGGCTGGGGCGCCAAGGAGATTTTAATTACCCACAACACGGAGGTGCTGGTGTATGACGGTCACGAGATCTACACCTGCCCCATCAAGGCCCGGAATCTTTCCGGCCGCACCGGCCGGGGCGACACCACCTTTGCCGGGTACATCAACGAGCGGCTGACCAAGGACATTCCCACCGCTCTTCAGACCGCCACCGCTCTGGTCTCCCTGAAAATGGAGACGCCGGGTCCCTTCACCGGCACCCGTCAGGACGTGGAGGATTACATCAAGCTGATGTACTGATCCGGACCCGTGAACCAAACAGGCTGAGACTGCGGTCTCAGCCTGTTTTTCCGTTCCGCACTCCCCCGTCTCCGCTTGACATTCCAAGAAAAGCATAATAGACTACCATCAAGTTCACAATAAAATACAGAGTTTGGATCATCTGTCAGAAAGGAGCGCGCCATGCGGACTATTTTATCCAGAGCACTGGCGGAATTGAACGCCCACCGGAGTGTGGTGCTGGTGACCATCGTCGCGGAGCAAGGCTCCGCCCCCCGGGGCCCCGGCAGTCAAATGCTGGTGGGTGCGGACGGTCAGCTAACGGGCACTATCGGCGGCGGGCAGGTAGAGCGGCAGTCCGAGCTGCTGGCCCTGTCCCTGCTGAAGGAGCGGCGTTCCCAGATACAGCACTTCGCCCTGACGCAAGCCGGGGCGGACAGTCTCGGCATGGCCTGCGGCGGGGATGTAACGGTGCTGTTTCAGTTCATCTCCCCGGAGGACACCCTCTGGCAGAGTGTGTTGGAAACGGCGCTGGCCCAGCTCACCGCTGCCCAGCCCGGCTGGCTGATCCTGCGGACGGACGGCTCCGCCCCGGCGCTGCTGGACGGCGAGGGCATGGCCCTTTTGGGCAGCAGCGGTACAGCCCACCTCTCCAAGCGCTGCGTCCTGACAGAAACCGACTTTTCTCTCCCCCTCCCCATTGGGGAGCGGGCGGTGATCTTCGGCGCGGGACACATCGCCCGGGCGCTGGTCCCTCTGCTGCGCAGTGTGGAGTTCCGCCCGGTGGTGTATGATGACCGGCCCGCTCTGGCCGATCCCGCCGCCTTCCCCGACGCAGAGCGGGTGGTGTGCGGCGATTTTCGGAACATCGCCGGCACACTGCCCCTGTCCCCGGAGGATTATGTGGTGGTGATGACCTCCGGCCATCTTCACGATCTGGAAATTCAGGAGCAGATTTTGCGGCAGGAGCTGGCCTACGTCGGCGTCATCGGCTCCCGGGCCAAAATCGCCGCCGTCAACGCCCGGCTCCGGGAGGCCGGTATCTCCGAGGAAAAGCTCCGCACTGTCCACACCCCTGTGGGAACGCCTATCAAGGCCGTGACCCCGGCGGAGATCGCCGTGAGCATCACCGGGGAAATGATCTATGAGCGGGCCTGCCGCCGGGAGGACCCGGCTCATCACGCCTGCCCCATGGTCTGACCATACCATTTCAAATTCGGAAAAGAGGGATCTTATGCTCGTTGTCATCCGAGGAGCCGGAGATCTGGCCACCGGCATCGCTTTGCGGCTCCACCGGGCCGGGTATCAAATCGTTATGACGGATCTCCCCGCCCCCACCTCCATCCGCCGCACCGTCTGTTTCTCCGAGGCCATTCGCTTGGGAGAGATGACAGTGGAGGATATTTCCGCCCGGAAAGCCGAAACCCCGGAGGAGGCCCTGACTCTGGCTCAGTCCGGCGTTGTGGCCGTTCTCGCTGACCCGGCGGGAGCCTGTATCCCCACCCTCCGGCCCGGCGCGGTGGTGGATGCTATTCTGGCGAAGAAGAATTTAGGCACCGCCCTGACGGACGCCCCGGTGGTGATCGGCGTAGGCCCCGGCTTCACCGTGGGGACCGACTGCCACGCCGCCGTGGAGACCATGCGGGGCCACACGCTGGGCCGGGCGCTGTACACCGGCAGTCCTCTGCCCAACACCGGCATCCCCGGCCTCATCGGCGGACGCAGCGGCGAGCGGGTCCTCCGGGCCCCGGCGGACGGCATTTTTGAGCCGCGCATGGAGATCGGACAGTTGGTTCAGGAGGGAGAAATTGCCGCCACGGTAAACGGCAAACCCATGCGCTGCACCCTCACCGGCTGTCTCCGGGGCTTGCTCCAGGGCGGCTTGCAGGTCCACGAGGGCATGAAATGCGGCGACATCGACCCACGGGGCCAGCAGGCCAACTGCTTTACTGCCTCCGACAAGGCCACTGCCATCGGCGGCGGCGTACTGGAGGCACTCCTCCACTTCGGATGCCTGCCGGATTGACCTTTACAGTTGACATTTCCCCCTATTTTCCGGTATGATAGGAACAATTATGTAGGGAAACCTGTTTTTACACTTGAATTGAGAGGCACTTTATGGCAACAACATTTATCGACAAGGCCCGGATCACGGTCCGGGCAGGCAACGGCGGTAACGGCGCAGTGGCGTTCCACCGCGAAAAATATGTGGCGGCCGGCGGCCCGGACGGCGGCGACGGCGGCAAGGGCGGCTCCATTATCTTGCAGGTGGACGACAACATGTCCACTCTGATGGACTTCCGCTACAAGCGCAAATACGTGGCAGAAAACGGCGTGGACGGTCAGGGCGGCCGCAAGTCCGGCAAGGACGGCGCCAATCTGGTGATCCGCGTCCCCCGGGGCACGCTGGTGCGGGACGCCGAAACCAATGAGATCATTCAGGACATGAGCGGCAGCGAGCCCTATGTCCTCTGCAAGGGCGGCCGGGGCGGCTGGGGCAATATGCACTTCGCCACCCCCACCCGGCAGGTGCCCCGCTTCGCCAAGGCGGGCCTGCCCGGCGAGAGCCACGATGTATTTCTGGAGCTGAAGCTGCTGGCGGACGTGGGCCTCATCGGCTTCCCCAATGTGGGCAAGTCCACACTGCTGAGCGTGGTCTCCAAGGCCCAGCCCAAGATCGCCAATTACCACTTTACCACCCTCTATCCCAATCTGGGCGTGGTGTGGGTGGACGAGGGCGTGTCCTTCGTCATGGCTGACATTCCCGGCATCATCGAAGGCGCCAGTGAGGGCGCCGGTCTGGGCCACGATTTCCTGCGGCACATCGACCGCTGCCGTCTGCTGGTCCATGTGGTAGACGTGTCCGGCAGCGAGGGCCGGGACCCTGTGGCGGATTTTGACGCCATCAACGCCGAGCTGGAGCAATACAGCCCCGATCTCGCCAAGCGGCCCCAGATCGTAGCCGCCAACAAGGTGGACATTATGACCGACCCGGAAAATCTGGAGCGGCTCCGCGCCCACGCGGAGGCCAAGGGCTTCACGCTGATGGAGATCTCCGCAGCAGCCCATCAGGGCACCCGGGAGCTGGTGGGCAAGGTAGCGGAGGCTCTGGCTTCCCTGCCGCCGGTCACGGTCTACGAGCCGGAATATGTCCCCAAGCCGCCGGTGGTGGACACCAGCGAGCCGCTGGACATCCAGCGCTTGGACGACGGCCACACCTGGCTCATTCAGGGCCCGTGGCTCCAGCGCCTCATGGCCAACGTCAACTTCGACGATTACGAGAGCCGCATGTGGTTCGACAAGGCCCTGCGGGAATCCGGACTGTATCAGCAGCTGGAGGAGCGGGGCATCGAGGACGGCGACACCGTCTCTCTGGACGGCTACGAATTCGAATATCAGTATTGACAAAATGCCCCCGGCCAATGGCCGGGGGCGTTCCGCATTCCATTCGTTTTGATCAGCAGAAAGCAGAAGGGACCTGCGCAGATGCGCAGGCCCCTTCTGTTTCGTTTTAGAACATGCGCGTCAGAACTATGACCTTGGCTTACGTCTCAGCAGCGGTCTCTCTGGACTTGCTGAACGCCTCCATGGCTCTGGCATTTTCTGCCCGCTTAGCCTCGATAGCGTCCTTCAGGAGCATATCCTTCACCTTCATCAGCCGGGTGGTGGTGGAACGGTCGTTCTCGTCCAGCTTCATGGTGATATAGCGGATGGCCTCCTGGGTGTTGGGGATCATCACATATTCCAGAGCGTTGACCCGGCGGCGGGTCTTTTCGATCTCCTCCGCCATCAGCTGGGCGGATTTTTCGATCTGCGCCAGCTTCAGCATCTTCCGGAACACAAGGCCCAGGGCCTCTACTGCATCGTCCAGCTCACCGGAGGTGGCGGCGAAGCCGTAGGGGTAAATGTCGGAATCCGACTTCGTTTTCGTCTGGAAATCGTACACCGGCACATTGACGGACATGATGTTCTGGGTGGTGCGGGTGAGCTCCACGCTCTGCTTGGGATACAGCAGCGCCTGTTCCAGTGCCTCGGAGGACATGAGGGCAGAGGCCACCGTAAAGGACTTGTGGACCCGCATCAGGTCCTCCTCCACCTCGGCGCGGAGAGAACGCACCTCCCGGACCGTATCCAGGAACTGCTTCATCAGCTCATCCCGCTTATCCTTCAGCAGCTTATGGCCCCGCTGGGCGGTTTTCAGCTTGCCCTTGAGACGGGTGAGCTCCATGCGGGTAGGGCTGACCGTGATATTTGCCATGGTTCACCCCTCCTTACTTCTGCTCGTCCTTTTTCGGCCAGTATTTCTCGATCAGCTCCGGCTTGATCCGCTTCAGCTCGCTCTTGGGCAGGATGCTCAGCAGCTCCCATCCCAGATCCAGCGTTTCCTCGATGGAGCGGTTCTCCTCGTAGCCCTGGTTGACGTAGCGTTTTTCAAATTCGTCTGCAAACTTGGCGTACAGCAGGTCCGTGGGGGTCAGCGCCGCCTCACCCAGAATGCTCATCAGCTCCTTGTTGTCCTTACCGGTGGCATAGGCGGCAAAGAGCTGGTTCATGGTGCTGGCGTGGTCCTCACGGGTCTTGCCCTCGCCGATGCCCTTATCCTTCAGACGGGACAGGGAGGGCAGCACGTCCACAGGGGGATGGATGCCCTGGCGGTACAGAGCGCGGCTCAGGATGATCTGACCCTCGGTGATATAGCCCGTCAGGTCGGGGATGGGGTGGGTCTTATCGTCCTCAGGCATAGTCAGAATGGGGATCAGGGTGATGGAGCCGGGATTCCCCAGACGGCGGCCGGCACGCTCGTACAGCGTAGCCAGGTCAGTATACAGGTAGCCGGGGAAGCCGCGGCGACCGGGGACCTCCTTCTTGGCGGCGGAGACCTCACGCAGAGCCTCAGCGTAGTTGGTGATGTCGGTCATGATGACCAGCACCTGCATCCCCTTTTCAAAGGCCAGATACTCAGCGGCGGTCAGGGCCATACGGGGGGTGGAAATACGTTCCACGGCGGGGTCATTGGCCAGGTTGCTGAACAGCACGGTACGGTCAATGGCACCGGTGCGCTTGAACTCGCTGACGAAGAACTCGGATTCCTCGAAGGTGATGCCGATGGCGGCGAACACCACGGCGAAGTTGGAGCCTTCATCCCCCAGAACCTTGGCCTGACGGGCGATCTGCGCCGCCAGATTGGCGTGGGGCAGGCCGGAGCCGGAGAAGATGGGCAGCTTCTGGCCGCGGACCAGCGTATTCAGGCCGTCAATGGTGGAAACGCCGGTCTGGATGAACTCGTTGGGATAGTCGCGGGCGGCGGGGTTCATAGGCAGGCCGTTGATGTCCCGGTACTCCTCAGGGAGGATGTCGGGGCCGCCGTCAATGGGCTGGCCCATGCCGTTGAACACGCGGCCCAGCATATCGCCGGACACGCCCAGCTGCAGGGGGTGGCCCAGGAAGCGGACCTTGGCGTCCGCCAGATTGATACCGGCGGCGGATTCAAAGAGCTGGACCACGGCGGCGTCGCCGTTGACCTCCAGCACCTTGCCCCGGCGGAGGGAGCCGTCATGCAGCTCGATCTCCACCAGTTCGTCATAGGTGACGTTTTCCACCATGCGGACCATCATCAGAGGGCCGCTGATCTCCTCAACGGTTTTATATTCACGGATCATTCGTCGTCCCCTCCTTTGGCTGCAATGGCAGCGATCTGCTGCTCCATATCAGACTGGATCTGATCGTAAACCGCCGCGTATTCCTCAGCAGGCACGCTCTTGGCGCGGCCGATCTGCTCACGGGCCGGGATCTGGAACAGCTCCTGGGCGGAAGCGCCCTTGGCGATAGCGTCCCGGCAGAGGACGTCATAGCTGAGGATCATGCCCAGCAGCTTCTTCTGCCGCTCGTAGTCGGAGAAGCTATCCACATCCATAAAGGCATTCTGCTGCAGGAAGTCCTCGCGGACCATACGGGCCACCTCCAGCGTCAGCTGGTCGCCGGCGCCCAGAGCGTCCTTACCAACCAGCTGAACGATCTCGTTCAGGCTGGCCTCGTTTTGCAGGATGCCCATAGCCTTAGTGCGGTCCCGCATGAACTCGGGGCCGAGATTTTCGTCAAACCACGGCTTCAGGGAGTCCAGATACAGGGAATAGGAGCTCAGCCAGTTGATGGCCGGGAAATGACGCTTGTAGGCCAGAGAGGAGTCTAGTGCCCAGAACACCTTGACGATCCGCATGGTGGCCTGGGAAACCGGCTCGGACAAGTCGCCGCCCGGAGGAGACACGGCGCCCACAGCCGTCAGGCTGCCCCGGCGCTCGTCGGAGCCGATGCACTCCACGCTGCCGGCACGCTCGTAGAACTGAGCCAGACGGGAGGCCAGATACGCGGGGTAGCCTTCCTCGCCGGGCATCTCTTCCAGACGGCCGGACATCTCACGGAGGGCCTCGGCCCAGCGGGAGGTAGAGTCGGCGATAACGGCCACATCATAACCCATGTCGCGGAAGTACTCCGCGATGGTGATACCGGTATACACAGACGCCTCACGGGCGGCCACAGGCATATCGGAAGTGTTGGCGATCAGCACCGTCCGCTTCATCAGGCTTTCGCCGGTGCGGGGGTCCTTCAGCTCCGGGAACTCCCGCAGAACGTCGGTCATCTCGTTGCCGCGCTCGCCGCAGCCGATGTAAACCACGATGTCCACATCGGACCACTTGGCCAGCTGGTGCTGCACCACGGTCTTGCCGGAGCCGAAGGGTCCGGGGACTGCCGCCGTGCCGCCCTTGGCGATGGGGAACATGGTATCGATGATCCGCTGACCGGAGCACAAGGGCCGCTTGGGGGGATACTTCTTTGTATAGGGACGGCCCACACGGACGGGCCACTTCTGGAGCATGGTGAGGGGGACTTCCCTGCCGTCCTCGGTCTTGAGGGTGGCGATGGTCTCCGTCACGTTGAAGGAGCCGCTCTGGATGGAGGTGATGGTGCCGCGCATGGTAGGCGGCACCATGATCTTATGGAGCACAACGGCCGTCTCCTGGACCGTACCCAGGATGTCGCCGCCGATGACCCGATCGCCCACCTTGGCCACCGCGTTGAACTCCCACTTCTTCTCGTGGTCCACGGCGGGGACCTCCACGCCGCGGGTGATGCAGGCACCCACCTTCTCCACGATCTTCTCCAGCGGACGCTGGATGCCGTCATAAATGCCCTCGATCATGCCGGGGCCAAGCTCCACGCTCATAGGCGCGCCGGTGGTCTCCACCTCGGCGCCGGGGCCCAGACCAGAGGTCTCCTCATAGACCTGAATGTTGGCGGTGTCACCCTTCATGGTCAGGATCTCACCGATCAGGCGCTGGGGGCCGACACGGACCACGTCGGACATATTGGCGTCCGCCAAGCCCGTAGCCACCACCAGCGGCCCGGAAACTTTAACAACTTTACCGCTCAAATTCGATAACCTTCTTTCTTCAATTTTACAGAAGGAACAATAGAACTTTTCTGCTCCCCCCCCGCCTTGGGCGGTGACGCCCGTTTGCGAACCGGCGAGAGAGAATCTAAAGGGGAAACAGCCGCAGCGCCGCCTGCGGCGGAACAAGCAAGGCTGTTTCGAGGCAGGCTCCCGGTTGCCGGGTGCAAAGCACACGGGAATCGGATGGGCCGACGGTGCAAAATGAAATCCCCTCTTTAAGTCCTTACAGGATATCCGCACCCACAGCCCGTTCGATGGCGCTCTGGATGTTCGATTTTCCGATGCCCAGAGACCCTTCCCGGCCGGGGATCAGGATAATGGCGGGCTGGATATTGTCCTTATAACGGTCCAGCACGTCGGCCATATCCTTGGCCAGGGTCTCTGTCAGGTAAATCACCGCGCAGTCGGTTTTGGCCAGGTCATGGACGGTTTTCCGGGCCTCCTCCACGGAGGTGACGGGATAGGTGTCCAAGCCCAAGGCCCGGAAGCCCATGACGGACTCCCAATCGCCGATGACGGCGATGGAATAGGTTGCTGCCATGTTCTCCCCTCCTTACGCGCAGGTCCGCCGCAGGCGGGACCGGATGACCTCCGGGCTCAGCCCGGCGGCGCGGCCCATCAGCAGGATGCGGATGTTGGTGTACTCCGTCTCCCGGGCCGCCAGATAAGCCAGCAGCGGAGCTTCCCCGAAGGGGATCATCTGTGCCCCGGCCAGATAGTCGCTGACAGCGTCATCGCAGCGCTTTTCAAACTCCGTCAGGGAGCCGCCCTTCAGGGCCGCCTCCCCTGCCTCCGCCGCCTGTGCGAACTGGGTGGGGCCGTAGATCTCGTTCAGACCGCCGGCGGGGTGATTCGCCGCCGCCAGGATCGCCGCCGGTTCCACGGTGCCGCTCTCAAAGAGGACACCCGCCAGAAAATCGGCGTTTTTTCCCATCCGCAGCGTCCGGATCAGCGCCCGGAGATTGGCGGCATCGATCTGGGTCTCCACATATCCCCGAAGGAACTGGCTGCCGGTATCCTCTGCTACTTGGGCCATGTCCCGGTACATCCAACGGTCCAGCACGATGTCGCTGAGCTGGGGGTCCCGGGTGGTATCCAGTACGGACTTGGCCTCCGCCACCGCCGCCGGCAGAGCGCCGGGCAGTTTGTCCAGTTCTCCGCTTTCCACGGCGGTTTTCAGCTCCGCTGCTCCGATGCGACCCATATCCATCAGCATCCGGTCCGGGCTGGTACCCATAGCGGCTGCCTTCAGGATGGCCTTTGCATTGTGATAGTCGTATTTCAGCTTGAATATGTCGATATATCTGGGGTCTGGCGCGCCGTCACCAAGGTCAGTGAGCAGCTCCTCCCGGGCCTGAGACAGCGCCGCGTCCATAGCCTCCGGCCGGGCGGCGTCCAGCTCCGGATAGCCGCAGTCCTGAAGAAGCTTGGAGACTTCCTCATCGCTGCGGGCCTCCAGCAGACGCTCCATGCGCTCCGCCGTCAGCAGCGTGGTCTCCATGGCCCGGACACGGGCGGAGATCGCCAGATAATCCGTATCTTTGATTTTGTTAGCCAAGGTATGACCTCCCCTCAGCCGAACAGCCGCTGAGCCACCTGTCCCGCCGTTTCCGCCTTCTGCAAACGAACCAGCGTATCAAAGGCACAGTTGACCTCAACGTTGCCGTCCTTGAGGATGAAGCCCCCCTGAATGGGCGCGGTCTCGCCGGAGAGGGTCAGCTTGCCGCCGGATTTTCCGTTGGCAGCGTCCACTGCGGCCTGCCCAACCGTTTCCCGATCCTGGGCGGAGAAGAGAACTTCTCCCACACCATGAGGCGCGGCCTGAAGCAGCAGCTCCGTCAGCACCTCTACGTAACGGGCCTCCGGCAGGTTCCGCAGCTTTTCCAGCGCCTTGGCGTAGGTCTCCTCCATGACCGCCTGCTTAGCGGCCAGGACCGTTTTCCGGGCCTCCATCTGGGCGGCGCTGATGAGACGTTCCTCCCGCTCCGCCGCCAGACGCTCGTTCCGGGCAGCCAGATCGGCCGCTTCCTTGTCCGCCTGGGCCTGATAGCGGGCGGCGACCGCCGCCGCCTCCTGGCGGGCTTTTTCCAGCAGGGCGTCCGTCTCCGTTTTCGCGTCGGTATTCAGCCGCTGGATAATGGTATCAATTCCGTTCATCATTGAATCCCCTTTCTTACAGGGATCAGGCGCTGATATTGATGATCATCAGCATGGAAGCCAGCAGGGACAGAATGGCGTAGAACTCCACGGTGATGCAGAGCACCATGCCCTTGGACCAGTCATCCGGCTTCTTGGCCAGAATGTTGATGGACGCAGCAGCCACGCGGCCCTGCGCGATGGCGGAGAACAGGCCGCCCAAAGCCATGGGCAGGCAGGCCGCCAGATACTGGAAGCCCTGGGCAATGGTCAGCTCGGGCAGGGAGCCAGACAGCAGGCCCATGCGGAAAATGGCGAAGAACCACACCACCAGGCCATACAGGCCCTGGGTGCCGGGGATGACCTGCAGAATCATGACCTTACCGAATTTGCCGGGGTCCTGGCACAGCAGGCCAGCGCCGGCCTCACCGGCCATGCCGGTGCCCTTTGCGGAGCCGATGCCGGAGAGAACAGCCGCCAGGCCAGCGCCCAGCAGGGCCAGAGCCAGACCGCCCCAGCTGCCGAAGAAAGTAGCACTCTGCTGCAATTCAAACATTTGAGCCAACTCAGTCATAATAGGGTTCCTCCTAAATAATGATTTATTTTGTAATGTCAACGTATTTGGTGTCCGCCATCAGGGGCTTGAAGGGCTTGCCGCCGTCCTCGTAGAACTTGCCGAAGTACTCCAGGCACTGGAGACGCAGGTCATGGACGTAGCAGCCCAGCAGGTTCAGCGCGAAGTTCAGGGCATTGCCTGCCAGCGAGATGATGAGGAACACGATGATGTTGCCGGGAATGGCGCCCAGGGTGTTGAACACCTGCGCGATGACGCTGCCCGCCAGCATCAGGGCCATCAGACGGGAGTAAGAGAGGATGTCTCCGAAATACCCGGTGATGTGATTGTACAGAGAACCGAAGATCCCGGTAATTTTGCCGAAGCCCTTGTTGGTCAGCACCGGTCCAAGGACCACCATGGCAAGGCCAACATAGAGGACCACGCTGGTCATGCCGGCGGCCATAAGGCCGATCCCGGCAAACACGACCCACCAGGTCAGCTCTTCCCATACGGCGTCCATCACCTGACCGTTTTTCAGCTTCCGCACGAAGCTGATGGCCATACCGGTGATGATCTGCACCATGCCAAGTGCCATGGCTCCGATGAGGATCATCAGGGTATCATCCAAGGGCGTGAACAGAGCCGGTAGAGTGAAATCGCCGCCGGTGGTGAGCTTGACCACCTGGGTCAGGAAGTCTCCGAAGAAGCCGCCGGTGAGAGCGCCCATGATAAAGGTGCTGATGCCGCAGAGGGTCATCAGTCCGAACAGGTTCCCCGCCGTGCCCTTGGGCGCGTACTTTTTGCTGATGAGGAATCCCGCCAGGAACATCAGCAGGCCGTAGCCCATATCCGCCATCATGATACCGTAGAACAGGATGAAAAACGGTGCCATCAGGGGGTTGGGGTCCACATTGTCGTATCTGGGGAGGGAGTACATCTCCGTCACCATGTTCAAAGGTTTCGTGAGCCAGTTGTTTTTCAGCTGCACCGGCACATCGGGGATCTCCTCCTCCGTGGGGTCCAGCGCTTCCCAGGCGCAGCCCTTTTCCGTCAGGAACGCGCCTACCGCCTTTTCCTGCTCCGCCGGGACCCAGCCCTGGAAATACAGCACCGTTTCATCCGTCAGGACGCTCTCGGCGCACTGCTCCTTGGCTGCCTCGGCCCGGAGCCGGTCGGCGTAGATCCGAAGTGCGTCCCGGTTTTCCGCACTGGCCGCGATGGCGGCAGCGGCGTCATCCTGAGTCTTTTTGTTTGCCTCCAGCTCCCGTTCCAGAGAACGGATATTCTCCGCCGCCGTTCCGGTCATTCCCTGGAAAGTCACCGCGCTGAAGCCGAAGGGCCGCAGCAGCTCCTGTGTTTTCTCCTCATCGCCGCGGTGGACGATCACAAGCAGATACTTCTGTAATTTGTCGGCGCTGATCTCATACAGCTCCGCCGCCAGGCCCTCCGCTTCCATCTGAACGCGGATGGCGCCCACATCCGTCTGACCGGGGCAGACCCCCAGACGGAAGATGGTGTGAGCGGTGCCGGATCGCTCCAACGGAAGGTCCAGCGATTCCCACGGCTTCAGGGCGGCAGCGCGGCTCTCCAGCCGTCCAGCCTCGCTCTGGGCCTTGGTCAGGATCCCCAACTGCTCCCGCACCGCGTCACAGGCTGCCTGAGCCTTTTCCGCAGCGCCGGCATCCAGGAATTCCGCTTCCGTGATGGGATGGCGCTTGATGAACATGCCGTTCTTCAGCTTGGCGTATTGTCCGATGGCTTCCAGCGCCGTGTTGACGTCGGTGAGCTGGCCTTTTCTCTGGGCCAGGGACGAGGTCCCCCGCCGGAACAGCGATGCCCATTGGGGGTCCGACAGGACCTCCTTCGGCTCGCTGATCTCCACGCAGCCCAGGTGCAGCAGCCCTTTCAGAAGTTCTTCCCTGCGATCCGCCATTGCAATGACATGGAGCTTTTTCATTTTGACAATGGCCATCTCAGTGTTTCACTACCCTTTCTACGATAAACTCGGCAGCCGCTTCCAGACGCGCCTCTGCCTGCTGGCGCTGGCGTCTGCTCTCCGCTTCCGCCTCCGCCGCGATCTCCTGTGCCCGGGCCGCCGCCCGTTCCTCAGCCTGCCGGAGCAGTGCTTTTCCCTGCTCCGCCGCCTCGGCCCGCGCCTGCTTTAAAAGCTCCGTGCCGTTCCGCTCGGCGTCCAGGACCAACTGGCGCGCCTCCGCCTCTGCGGCGGCTCTGCTCTGCTTGTTGGCCTGTTCCGTTTCCGTGACTTGTCTGATCGCCTCTATGGACATCTCTCGTTCACCCTCCTTCCTGCAAAGTGCTACAGCAAATACCAGAAAATACTATCTGCCGGAAACCTTCCAGAAGAATAGATTTTCTGAATTTTCGGCTTTTCCCTCAAACCGATGCTGTTTTTTTCCTCATTCATTGTTACGTTTACCAGTATAGGAGATTATTTCCAAGAAAACAAGAAAACAAAATTAAATTCTGGCACTTTCCCTTTTTTGTACAAGAACCGCCTGGTTCAACCACCATATTTCTTGGTACTTTGGATATTACTTTTTCTAACTTTTTATGCTACAATGAACCGGACAGGAGAAAGTGCTTCTGTCTTTTTCTTTTTTGCCCGTCTTTTTGTCAATTTCACCAGACGTCCTTTTGTCCTCCCCACGTTTGTTTGTTATATATCAATCAATTTTCGTCTGCATCGTGTTAAAAAAATCACAGGAGTGGAAGTTCACCCCTGTGATTTTTTTAACAGCATTTTGTTACTTTTTGTCACTTTTTGCATCAGTTTCCTTTTCCAGAGCCGATGCCAGCCGATCCAGTTCCACGCCGGTCTGATCCATGGTCCTGGGAAGCTGTGCCAGCGTGACTTCCATTTTCCGCAGTTCCGCCGTCATGTGGCTGGAAGCCGTTTCAAATGTGCTCATCAAAATCTGGTACTGCTGCCGGAAGAGGTCCAGCGCCTTGTGCATCTGTCCCGCCGTGTGCTCCTCCAGCTCTGCTGCCCGCTGCCGGGCCTCGCACTCGATAGCCCCCACCTGACCGCGCAGCATGACATGGGCCTCCGCGTCCGGACGCAGCGCCTCCACCTGTTCCTTTAACTGGGCATTCTCTTTCTCCAGCGGCGCAAGACGCGCCATCTCTGCTGAAAGTTCTTCTCTGGCCTTGGTGAGTTCCTGAACCTGAGTCCTCAGTTCGTCTGCTTCCTTCTCCAAGCAGTCTGCTTTTTCCTGTAAAGCGTCCCGTTCTTCCCGGAGTTTTTCCGTCTCCTGTGAGAGCTGCTCGATATAGCGGGCAACATCTTCCTTGTCAAATCCTCCGAACGCCACACTCCTGATTGCGCTTCGCTCCATATCAACACCGCATTTCCGCGTTTTCCGCTGTATTTTTCAGATATTATAGCAAATTTTCTGTTGATTTACAAGGCCCACAAAAAAAGTGAAAATTTTTTTAAAAATATGTTGAATTTTCCTTCTTTACTTTTTAGATTAAATTCCTATACTTTATGAACATGACCAAGTACAAAGTTGACGCGGTGGAAAACCATGTTGGCTCTGGGATAAGCATCGCTAGAGCCTTGCGCATATCGGATTATATCGTACGTGTTTTCCCCTCGAGTAGATCCTTTTTGGCTTCCTTTGAATCGGATCCCCCTGATCTTGTCATTCTCGATTTGAATATGCGCGATATCTCCGGAATCGATGTGCTGCGCACAATCCGCATGTCCAAAGGAGATAAACGCGATACCCGTGTTCTTTGCGTGGGGAAAGGGGTTTCGACCAGACAAAAGTGCGATGTCTATAATGCTGGGGGAGACGGGTTTATGGAATCCCCTTTCGATATCGAAGAATTCACCGCGATGGTTCGTGCTCAGATGCGTCGCGTTGCCAAGAGGAAAGAAATCATTCATTACGGCCCGTTTACCTTGGATAAAGTGGAACACGAAGCCAAAAAGAACGGGATGCTTGTTCCCCTTACGAACTGCGAGTTTTTAATTTTCCAGACCTTGATGGAAGGACAGGGGAAAACGGTG
>ENA-ORTB01002374-ORTB01002374.1-human-gut-metagenome-genome-assembly--contig:-NODE-2374-length-17561-cov-2.690506_pt1 | contig 17561 bp, 21 predicted proteins | sample MGYA00241905_ERZ509174 | MGnify/ENA primary metagenome ERZ509174 (study PRJEB26280, sample SAMEA2338851) | human gut metagenome | biome: human gut; feature: human-associated habitat; material: faeces... | reverse complement strand
CTCGGAAAAAACATAGGCTACATGCGGGTTTCAACATTTGAAAACGCCGTTGGCAGCGGCAACGTAAGCGAAATGCTGCGCTACTTTGCCCTGTGCAAAGCCTTGATAATAGATGTCAGGAACAATGGCGGGGGCATGATAACCTCTGCCGAAAAGCTGGCGTCCCATTTTGTGAACGCCAAAGCCCTTGCAGGATATATCAGTCATAAGAACGGCAAGGGACACAGCGATTTCTCATCGCCCAAAGCCGTTTACCTGACCCCCGCAACGGGAATACGCTGGCTGAAGCCCGTTTTCATACTCACCAACCGACAAACTTACAGCGCGGCAAATACATTTGTGATGTATATGAAGAACCTTGCGCATGTGAAAACCGTTGGCGACAAAACGGGAGGCGGTGCGGGAATGCCGTTTAACTCCGAATTGCCCAACGGGTGGAGTGTAAGGTTTTCGGCATGCCCCATGTTTGACGCGGAAATGCAAGACACGGAAGCAGGAATAGACCCCGACATAAAAGAAAACATTACAACCGAAGACTACCGGCGCGGAATAGACACGATAATAGAAACCGCAATAAAGGCAGCCAACACCAAATAAACGGCGCGGGGTTTTGTCATTTGCCGATGTATTGTTAAATTTGCAACTCCAAACATCGCGCACCTGTGGCGGAATTGGTAGACGCGCCAGACTTAGGATCTGGTAACTTCGGTTGTGTAGGTTCGAGTCCTATCAGGTGTACATAAAAACCGATCGCATTGCGGTCGGTTTTATTTTTGTTTTTCCAACCACAAAATCCCGTTTTTTTACGTTCTTGCACCATGCAAAAAAACACATAAGGCATGTTGTAAAAAATACAAGCCATATATTTTAAAATACAAGGCACTTATTTTAAAATAAGTGCCTTGTATTTTTCGTCTTTTCAAGCATCTTATTTTCAATGTCTTACAAAAGCCCCCAAAATCGTTTTTTTGCGACATGTTTTTCCGCTGCTTTGGGGATAAAATTCCTTGTTTTTTACCCCTGTGAGCGATATGTTTTTCGCACTGCGGCATGCAAGGCGAATCACATCAGAAACAGAATTTCTTGTAAGCCGCTACGCAAGGATAAATCAGAAAACAGTCCACTTTAGTCCCAAGGAAATATTTATTATGTCCCAGAGCGAAACGTAGCGATTTGTAGAAAAAGAGGCTATGTCGAAGTCGCAGGTATTGAAATCGTAATAGATAATGACTTCGCGGAATATTCTGCGCTTTGCCTCGGGTATGTGCAAACGCAAACGCTGACCTACGGAAATTCCTGCACGCATGCCGGAAGAAAAACCATAGTATTTGTGGGGATATCTAACCGGTTCGCTCATCCAGAACTCGTGTCCGGTAATGACATTGAAGTACATTGCCACCGCGAGGGGCTGAAAATTCACGTCGCCATACACTTTTATGTCGAAAGGCACGTAGGTTTCGCGGGCAGTAATGGTGAGTTTTCCTCTGCCGGTGGTATATGGCGGCACATATCCGAGCAAGAAATCGGTTTCCCACGAATTGTTTTTGCCGTACATCCAGCCAAGCCCCGCCGAAAACAGACCAATTCCGCCGGCATACTGTGCCACTACACGCCTTGGGGTTAAAGAGTGCCAGAAAGACATGAATTTTTCGGCACGTTTCTCATAACGCGCTATTTTCATGCTGTCTCTGACGGAATCGGTGCGCAAACTGCCGGCGGGCAAAACCGCACGGGATTGCACAACACAGAAAAGCGCAACCAACAATGCCGTTTTTTTACAATTCCACCACATTGCGCGTATATCCTTTCCTATTTACAGTGAAAACAAGATAGGTGCGCTTCATGGCATTGGCGCAACCGTAATAAACATTGCCGTCGTTGAAAATATCACTGACGGTTGTGTGATGAGTATGTCCGTGAAGCGATAAAACAAGATTGGGAAATTTCAGAATTTCCCTTTCAAAAAGACTGCTGATATTGTTGTCAAACTGCTCGGAACCAGGAGGAGCATGCATGGCAACTATCGTGTGGGTGGCTTGAGTGGGAAAGTTTTCGATTTCATTGCTTATGAATGCGAAATCGGGCACTGCCGTGGTGTGGTCATACTCCCTGCTGTTGGTGTTGAGGCACACAAAGCGCACAAAGCCCGCCGTGAAGGCAAAGTTCTCCTCTCCGAAAATGATTTTATAGACTTTCTCGCCCGTTCCGAGGCAATCGTGATTGCCTATGAGGGAAACACATGGTTTCTTGAGCTTTCCAAGCACGTCGCGCATCCAGATAAATTCTTTTGTCTCGCCGAAATCGGTGAGATCGCCCAGGTTAATTACGAAATCAACCTCATGGCGGGAATTTATGTCGCTTATAATTTCGCGCGTATCATCGTAGCGGCGTTGGGTGTCGCTTATAACGGCAAAACAAACCGTGTCGCGACCTTGACAAACGGTTTCTATTTTGCTTATGTTCTTTTTGTTGAGGTTCGTGTTGCCATGTATTCTCCCGTCATAGGGATGATATTCGAACTTGTTGCAACACGCGAATAAAAACAATACAAACGCGCAACACGCCAACAGTCCCGTTTTTTTCATGGCGAGGAGAATTTTATTTGGAAATGCGCACGCCGATGTTCGAAACTCCCGGAATAATTTCGCGGCGCATGATGTGGTGAATGGTAAACCTTCCGGTCTGTCCTTTTTGCAAGTTCACATCGCCAAGATTGAAGTCGTACTGATACATGTCCGTACCGTTGCCGCTTCTGACTCCGTTTTTGTCGGCAAAAACACAAGCCACGGTGTCGGTAAACACTGTGTCGGGATTGGAAAACTCGGCTGCAATCGAAAGCCAAAGCTTCTGGTAAGGATAATCATTGGTTGTTCGCACGCCGATATTTATGTCGTAGAGTCCGCTCTCCTTTACGGTGTCCACAGGAAAGGAAAGCGCATCGCTATGTTCCCAACCCTCTACCGGTACATTGCGGTAAAAGTGCATGACAGTGGAGCGTTTGCACGACAAAAGCGTTATGCAAACCACCAACACATACAATATTATTTCAAGACTTCTCTCCCTCATTTTTATTTTCTGCCTGATTGTCGTCTTGCGGGCGGTTGGGTTTCTGATGTTGGGGACGGTTCTTGCGATGCTTCTTCTTGCGCATTTTGTTTTTGTCAAAACGTGTCAGACTCTCCTGTTCTGCCAAATCGGTAGGCACAGAAGTAGCAACAGCACTGCCGTCCTCGAGTTTATCCGGCTTTTCGCCACGACGATTCATGGACAAAACTTCAAACGCACGCTTTGCCGTAATGGTTACGAGGTTCGAACCCGTGTTTTTGTCGGTTGTATATGTAAGAAGCCCCGCAAGAGGGTCGCTTTTCAACAAATAAAACGTGCCGCTAATGGTATCGAGCGTAACATCCCTGCCCGGAAGTTTTTTCATAGCTTCGACATAAGTGTTCACTTCATAGTTCATGCAGCACTTAAGTTTGGCACATTGTCCCGCAAGCTTCTGAGGATTCAAAGAAATATTCTGAACTCTCGCCGCACCTGTGGACACGGAAGCAAAATTCTTCATCCATGTGGCGCAGCAAAGTTCTCTGCCGCACGGACCAATGCCTCCTATTCGTCCGGCTTCCTGTCTTGCGCCGATTTGTCGCATTTCTATTCTCACGCGAAACTCTTCTGCAAAAACTTTTATGAGTTGCCGGAAATCCACTCTCTGATCTGCGATGTAATAGAATATGGCTTTGTTTCCATCACCTTGGTATTCCACATCGCCAATCTTCATTTGTAAACCAAGTTCTTTGGCTATTTGACGCGAGCGAATCATTGTTTCGTGCTCGAGCGCCTTTGCCTCGTGAAACTTTTCCATGTCCACCTCGCGCACCTTGCGGTAAATGGAGGAATACTCCTGCGGTTCCGCATTCTCCTTGATGAGGCGGCTCGCGATGTAGCTGCGCAACTGTCCCGTAAGCGTAACCGTACCTACATCGTGTCCGGGTGAGGCTTCTACCGCCACCAAATCACCTTTTACAAGCTGAAGTTTGTTGCTGTTGTGAAAATAAGCCTTGCGCGTGTTCTTAAACTGCACCTCCACCAAATCGGTAGTATCGTTGTTTCCCGGAACATCGGCAAGATAATCATAAGTATTGAGTTGTTTGTCCTGCGGTCCCACTCCTGCGGTGCAAAGTCCGCGAAGTTTTCCGCAAGGCAGGAAATTGGATGAATCTATATTCTCGTGCATACTATTGTAGTCGTATTAATTTCTATTTTCTTAGGAGTATTATGACTTTCATGGTAAAGTCAAACAAAGCAATGCTTGAATTTGCATTTTGCGATATGTCCTTGGAGGTACGCTCAAGCTCTTCTATGAAGCCAAGAACATTGCGTTCGTTTATGAAACGGGCAAATTTCGTGGCAAACCCCGCTTCCTCTTCATTCATATAGTTTAGCTGCGGAAGACGAAAGTTGTACATGAAATTTTCCCTCACAAGTTTCAGCGCGTATGCCATGAAACTTTTTTGCTTTTCCCTTCCCCAACCGGCTATTTGCTCGCTCCATTCCAAAAGACTCTTTATGTCTCGCACATAAGCCTTTCTCATCAGCAGAACAAACATATCAAAGAATTGCCGTTCGCCGCTATTTACTTTCAACACGGAGAGTGCTTCGGCGTAGCTGCCTCGTGTTTGTCGCGCAATTCGTGATGCTTCCGTTTCGTCCAAGCCGTGGAGTTTCACAAGTGCCTCCTTCATGTCTTCATAGCTTATTGGCGGAACATCAAAACGCTGTGTGCGACTAACAACCGTGGGAAGAAGCATTTCAGGAGCATCGCTCACAAGAATGAATACTGTTCCCTGCGGCGGTTCTTCAAACAATTTCAGCATTTTGTTTGATGTGGCATCGTTCATACGCTCCGGCAGCCATATTATAACGACTTTCTTTCCCCCTTCACTTGAATGGAGCATTAACGCCTGCTGTATTGCATCGCTTTCTTGGGAGTATATTACCGGCTGTTGGTTTTCCGCACTCATTTCCTCAAGCCATGTGTCGAGCGTAAAGTATGGTGACTCTCCTATCATTGACTTCCACTTTTTGAAGAGGCTGCTGCAAGTTTGCTTCTTCACTGTGGGGAATATGAAATGAAGATCGGGGTGTTCGAGAATCCTTGTTTTCACACACGAAGGGCACACGCCGCAAATGTCATGGTCCGAAGGATTGTCGCAAAGCAAATATGAAGCGTAGGCAAGGGCTATAGCAAATTTTCCACAGCCTTCCACACCGCAGAAAAGCTGTGCATGAGCCACACGGTCCTCTTTAACCTGCATAAGAAGCCTCTTGCAAGTTTCCTGTTGCCCTACTACCTCGCTGAATTTCATTGTCTTTTTTCTAATATATCTTTTCGGCTATCCTGCGAATGCTGTTTGCCGCGCCCATTGTGTAAAAATGAATGCTGGGTACGCCGTGCGTCATAAGTTCTTTGCATTGCGCCACACACCATTCCACTCCGAGTTCCTTAAACTCATCGTCATTTTTGCACTTTGCCGCTTCTTTTACAAATTCTTCGGGAATGTCGCAACGGAAAGTCTTGGGCACAACCGTTAGTTGCGAAAGTTTCGTAAAAGGTTTTATGCCGGGAATGATCGGTGCTTCTATTCCCGCCTTGCGAGCCTCCTCAACAAAAGCAAAATACTTGGAATTGTCAAAAAACATCTGTGTTACGCCGTAATTTGCCCCGAGTTCTATTTTGCGTTTGAAATATTCCATGTCGGTCTTCATGTTGGAAGCCTCTTCATGCTTTTCGGGATAACAAGCCACGCCGTAAGTGAATTTTTCGCCTATAAATTCTATTTTTTCTCCGTTTACAAATTTTCCGTTGTTATAGTCGTTAACCTGAACTTCCAAGTCAGTGGTATGTTCATGTCCGCCTTCAGTGGGGCGGAAACGCTTATCCTCTTTGGCTTTATCGCCTCGCAGAAGCAGAAGATTGGTTATTCCCAAAAACTGAAGGTCTATAAGCAGATATTCAGTCTCTTCTTTCGTAAATCCGCTGCACAACACGTGTGGCACAACAGGTATGCCGTATTTGTTTTGTATTGCTGCGGCAACGGCAACTGTTCCGGGGCGGCGGCGCAGGCGTTCAACCTGATACAGACCGTTTCCCGCATCGCGGAAATACACTTCGCTGTGATGGGTTGTTATATTTATGTATTTCGGATCGAATTCTCGCAGCAATTCTATGGTGTTGTTTATGGTGTCGAGTCCCTTACCTTTCAAAGGAGGAAGCACCTCAAACGAAAACGCTGTGGATTCGTTGTTTTTTAGCAGGTTGGTTATGTCCATATTTACTTATTGCGGTTGACATTGTGCATGGCGTGCGCCGGTGTTTATATCCTTGCGTCCACTGCATTCTATGCCTAATTTAATATAACCACAAAAGTACGATTTTTTTGCCAATCGTTTTCCTCAATATCGGGTATTTTACAAGCCACTATACATATTTTAGCATCGGACATAGTGCTTATGTGTTAAAGAAAAAGTATTTTCGTATTCTCAAAACTCAAAACCAACAAAACAATATATGAGTAAAATAAGAGCAGCAGTAGTGGGATATGGCAACATAGGACACTACGTTTTGGAGGCACTTGAAACTGCCCCCGACTTTGAAATTGCGGGCGTTGTGCGCCGTAACGTCGGAGAAAACAAGCCTGAAAGCCTGAAAAACTATAAGGTTGTAAAAGACATAAACGAACTTGGTAAAGTTGACGTGGCTATTCTTGCCACACCTTCGCGTAAGGTTGAAGAAAATGCCAAGAAATATCTTGCCTTGGGCATACGTACCGTTGACAGTTTCGATATTCATACACAGGTTCCGGCTCTTCGCCGCACACTCGACGCTGTGGCAAAAGCCAACAACTCGGTAAGCATTATTTCTGCGGGATGGGATCCGGGCACAGACAGCATTGTGCGCGCCATGTTGCAGGCTGTGGCTCCGAAAGGTCTGACCTACACAAATTTCGGTCCCGGAATGAGCATGGGACACACCGTGGCAGTGAAAGCAATAGAGGGAGTGAAAGCAGCACTCTCCATGACAATCCCCATAGGTACGGGATTGCACCGCAGAATGGTGTATGTGGAACTGGAAAAAGGCGCAGATTTCAAAACCGTTGAGAACGCCATAAAGACCGACCCCTATTTCGTGAACGACGAAACCCATGTGCAACAGGTGGCATGCGTGGATGATGTGATTGACATGGGACACGGGGTAAACCTTACCCGCAAGGGGGTGAGCGGAAAGACCCAAAACCAACTTTTCGAGTTTAACATGCACATCAACAACCCGGCCCTCACGGGACAGATACTTGTTTGCACCGCCCGCGCGGCAATGCGCCAGCAACCGGGCTGTTACACACTTATCGAAGTGCCGGTCATAGACCTCCTCTACGGAGAGCGCGAAGACCTTGTGGCTCATCTTGTATAAAAACAAGCAATTATAAATTTGCAAAATCGGTATTTCCGCATGGAGATACCGATTTTTTATGCTCTTCCGTAGTTATGGCGCACGCGCTTTTCCTGTTTTTCGGAAAACACGGGACACGCCCGGAAACCGAATAATTATGCGCCGGACACCATGCGCAACGTCTTTTTTACAAGTCTCTAAATATCAAACATTTACGGTATTTTACAAGTTCTTTGTAAGTCATTGTTTTTCAAAGACTTGGAACAACGAAAAATACAAGCCATATATTTTGAAATAAAAGGCACTTATTTTAAAATAAGTGCCTTATGTTTTTTACGACAAGCCACGTGTTTTTTCGGAGAACCCGTAAAAAGAGAAATAAAACCATGAAAAATTCATTTTGCAACCATAAAATTCGCAACATTTGCTGCCCGCGCGGATGTTTTCGCTATTACCCTGCGCTCATGTCCCGGCATCACGGATTTTCTTCGGTCTGCCTCCTGATCCACTCCGTTATAAGACTCACGGCATAGCCCTGCTCGGATTGCGAAAGCCTTACGCCTTTGGGAATGCCGTGCCATTTTTCAAAACAACCGCGACAGCAACACGCCGTGGCGTGCTGCGCAATGAACACCGGGTGAAGTCCGTGGCGCATGGGCGTTTGTTTTCCGTCGTTTCTTATTTCCGCCGGTGCCAGTCGCTTTCTCACAATTTCGGCGGCATGTTGTTTTATCACCGCCATGCCTTTGGTTCTGACGTATTCCTTTTCTTTTTCGTTCAACGAAAAACGGCTGCGAAACCGCGACATTCCAAGTCTCTCCATAGCCTTGTCCACGCTTTCGAACTCCCGCTCCGCGCCGTTTTCCTCTGCCTCGGCTTTCCAAAACGATGCGAACAAATCCTCTTCGTTTCCGCCGCTGTTTTCTTTCATGTGGGTAATGCTTGATAAAAACAACAGTTCCGCCACTCAACGCTCGGGAGCGCATGCTGACGGAACTGCCTATATTTGTGTTTGTAAGCGCAGAAGAGCTTTATTTCATACTCTCGCGCAAAATTGTAACTACGTCGTCTTTCGTAAGAACCCTGTAACCGCCGTCAAGAATTATGGTAGCCTTGGCAATAGAGGGGATGTTCTCCTCGGTAACGCCGAGTTCTTTCGAATTGGTTACCACACCTATTTTATTCATCCAATCTTCGAGAGCGGCAATACCCGCAAGTCCCGCATCATGGTCGCTCATTTTTGAAGTATCCAAGCTCCAGACATTCTCGGCAAAGCGACGGAACTTCGCAACACCGCTGTCAAGGATAAACCTATAGTATGGTCCTGACACGGCAGCCAATGTCATTCCGTGGGTGGCGTTCGTAACAGCTCCTATAGCCTGCCCTATCATGTGAACTTCCCAATCCTGAGTTTTTCCACACCCTATGAGTGTGTTCAAAGCCCATGTGGCTGTCCACATAATGTTACTCCGCGCCTCGTAGTTCTCTGGATTTTCAACGGCATCAAGACTTGATTTCACCAACGAGCGCATCAGTCCTTCGGCTAAATAGTCGCTCGTGTTGTCATCTGCCCCGCTGAAATATTGTTCCATGATATGGCTCATAATGTCAAAGATTCCCGAAACCATTTGATAGCGCGGAACGCTGAATGTGAACTTAGGATTCAGAATTGCGAACTTCGGCATCATTTCTTCGCCAAACACTTTTCCGATTTTAAGTCCCTGAGCGTGATTTGTAATAACAGATCCGCCATTCATTTCGGAACCTGTGCCCACCATTGTCAGCACCGCACCAACGGGAATGAGCTTTTGCCCGGGCAGAGGATTGTTTTGTTTCAGATAAAACCAGTCCCAGGCATCGCCGTCATAGTTTGCGGCTGCGCCGACTCCCTTGGCGTAGTCAATGGTAGAGCCTCCGCCCACGGCAAGAATGAAATCAACATTATTCTCGCGCACAAGTTTCACACCCTCATTGAGTTTTTCCACCGTAGGATTGGACATAACACCGCCGTCTTCGACAATTTTCTTTCCCTGTTGCTTCAGGACTTCCACAACTTGATCGTAAATGCCATTGCGTTTGATGCTGCCTCCGCCATAACTGAGCATTACGGTGGAACCTTGGTTTTTCAACTCATCGGCAAGGAATTTCAAAGAATCATCGCCGAAATAAAGTTTTGTTGGATTTGAATATTTGAAATTGCCAATCATATCTTTTGTTTTTAGAGTTTTCTTTTATCTATTATCGGGGGGCAAAGCGTTCCCGAAATCATTTCACGGCAAAGAAATAACCGCCCTGTGTGGCAAGACGTGCCTGATAAACTCCCTCGTCATTGAGAGCGAAATCCATGACATTGCCTTTAACGTCGGCTTTTATGCTTCCGTCGCCGTTAAAACGGAAAAGTTCCTTGCTCTGTCCGTCTTTTATCTGTGTCCACGAGTCGTTTTCGTCGTTATGTATGAGTTCAGTTATCGCGCCATCGGGAGCGGTGATACGGTAACCGTTTTTAAGATATGTCAAAGCGTAATATTTGCCGTCCTTACCCATAATGCTCTCGGTCTGACCGGCTTTGTATGCAATGGGATTGCTGCCGCTCCAAAACTCAATAGTGTTGAGCACCAACACATCAACTACGCCGCAAACCGCATAGGCGGGAGATATGAGAAGGAATATGATTTCGTTGAGAAATTTGGAATTTGTTGCACCCTTGTTCCAATGTGCGAGCTTGCTGAACAGACTGAAACTACCCACACACGAAGATGTTATCAAACTTGCCGCCATGAACAGTGCGGCAACTTTAAGATGCTTGATTTTCATAAGTCTTACAGTTTTGATTGTTTAGTATGAATTTGATTTCCGATGTAAAAGTAAGAAAATGCTCCCATGCAGATATACAACATGCACCATTTTAACTAAAATATAACCATTGCCCCAAATAGCGCATGCCCGTGCCGGCAAAATGCAAAGGCATCCTACTATTATTTTTCAGATTATAAACCGTGTTTTTCGGGATGTATTTTTCGGGAAATCCGCCACGCAAAAAAACACATGGCTTGTTGCGAAAAATACAAGGCACTTATTTTAAAATACAAGCCATATATTTCAAAATATATGGCTTGTATTTTTGCATTTTCCAGACCTCTGAAACACAACAACTTACAAAAGTACCTCAGCAGCCTGTTTATTTTCCGTTTTTTGCAGGTACGGACACCCCGTTTTCGGCTCTCGTTTTTTCAAAAACAGAGCTTCGGACTGCACTTCACTTTGCGCGAAACCGGCATTACTATTCCTCGATCATTCCAAGCTCGCGTATTTTTGCGAGCAAGGCAACAACGTCTTCACGTGCCTGAGCCTCGTCAACTTCATAGGCATCGGTGAGAGCCTTTACCAAATCGTCCACCTCAAACTCGCCCTGTGTCATGCGTTCCCACACCACAGCCGCAGTTTCATTAAGCGTAAGGAGATTGGTAAAATCCACGTTTTTCAATTTTCCGGGCACAACTATGCTCTGACCCGCAAGAGTTTTCAACTCAAAACTTCCGTCTAATTTCATATTCCTTTTGTCTTTTCTATTTTCATCCATTCGGGCTTCGCCAAAAGCCACAACATTTTGAGATATACATGATGATGGAACGCCAGAAACAGTCGTCGCACCCACGGATTGCGAGGCCACAACGTCGTGAACAGTTTCCATTTCCACGAATACATTTTCTTGAATTCGCCGTTGCCGCCCGTGCGGCGATAAGCAGTGATTATGCCCACGATATTTTCCTGTTTGGCATGTTCCTTTCCGTACACATTTCCGTCGCCGCGCATTATAATTCGTTCTTCGTCTGCATATACCACTCTGTGAGCCACATATCGCCCCTCGTCTGTCAGGGCAAGAACAAAATCATTAGCCTTGGCTTTTTCACATTTCTCAAGTTTCACATCCTCGCGATAGCCCTCGAAAAAAGGTTGCATGCTATGTCCCACAACAGTAAGGGTTACGTCATGCCCCTGATCTATAAGTTGTTTGGCATGAGCAAAGAGAATTTCGTTTGGAACGGTAACAGGTTCTAAGGACATACCACCGTGGATTTGCAAAGTTTGGCAGCATCGTCATCAGGCAGGTTCTCGAGTTCGTAAACCGGCACAAGTTCGGCAAGTCGCAGCATTGTGGAAAGAATGGATTGGTACGATTCACCATGACACATGAGAGTGCTGACCGAAGAAAAGATGCTTACGAAACCTTTTACATTGTCGAGCTTGCGGATTTTGTTGTGTTTTGCCTGAACAAGCGAAACCAACGCGCCAACCGGAGCTTTGAGCTGTTTATAACAGGGAGTTTTACCGCTCCAAGGCGAACCGTAAACAAATACCCCCTCATCGGTAATGCGTATTATGGGATTGTCATCATTCATAAGTTCGCATCCAGGAAAGTTCCTCAACCACGACTGCGAATGAGTGCTTTTGCCCGTGCCGCTTTTGCCAAGAAACATGTAACCTTTGTTTTCGTAGAGAACTGTTGAAGAATGTATGGCAACAGTATTGAGACCGCTCGTGGCAAAAGCATAAGCCACCATAACGGAACTCGCCAAAACACGTATGTAACGCCTGTCCTGCGGAATGATTGAGACATGAACCGTTTTAAGATCGGGTTCCATGTCAATAACAGCCATAGGACTGCGGTCATAATCGCGAAATGCAAAAACTACTCCCTTGTCGCTGCGTTCAAACATACTGTATTCCGCATCGTTCGAAAGAAAAGTTCCTGTTTTCTTAAGATTTTCGGTATCGGGACGGTATTTGCTGTCGGCAATAACATGAAGAACTACATCGCCTTTACCATTATTTTCGGTTAGAAAAGGCTGAAACGACGGCGCAACCTCAACCGCACTCCTCGGAGAATCCACAAAATCTATTCTGACTATGTGTCCCGCTATGTCATAAACCTGTGTCTCTGTCATGTTATTCTTCATAATCCACACCGAAAGCCTCGTCAATTTTCTCGTTGCTCTCCTGATGCACGGCATTCGAGACAGAAGCAAACTTAAAATCCTCTGCTGTAAGTTGCTTAAGCAATGCGCCCTCGTCAAGATAGTTCTTGCGAACTTTCATAAACATCTTGTTGGCTTTCTTCTCGCTTTTGGTATAATATATAATGCATAGGCGGTTGGGATCATTGAGAGTTTTTGTAAAATGAGCCTTAAGCTGCAAAGAGAAAAACGGACGATCGAGCAAAAAGCCGGTACGCTTTTGTAAATTTGCGTCATCTATTTTCTGCACAGTAGTCATGTAAACCGTGGAATCGCGCATAGAATCTCCGACACCAAAGACATAAACCGCACCTTGTGTGGCAAGATTTTTATTTTGAGCCATACAAACGGTGGCAAACAGCACCGATATTATTGCAAGAAAGGCTTTTCCGATTTTATTCATGAGCGTATGTTTTGTAATGATGCAAAGGTAAGATAATTTTGCCAATTACCTGTTGGTTTCAGTCTATTTTGCTACAAACCGCAATGCATTACTAAAAAAGAAAAACCGGAGGCACCGACATCATAATCGGTTCCTCCGGTTTTTATATTTGTCCTTTGCTAAGGCAAGTTTTATTTCTTGCCCGGCTTTTCGTCTTTGCTTCCCAAGTCAACGGTGAAGCTCTTCTTTATACCACTCTTGGTTATTGCGCGAATCCACAAAGTTCTGTCGCTTGACATATTTGCATTCTTCACTGCCTCATCAAAATCGGAGCGTGTGCGCATCTGTTTGTCATTAACTTGTAGAATGATCAAACCTTTAGTGATGCCGGCTTTCTGCATTGCGCCGCTGCGAATTGCGGAAACCTCAAGTCCGTATCCGAGATCCAACTGCTGTTTCAATTCGTCTGACAGCGGAGTAAGGCTAACGCCCATTTCGTCAATGTCAACCTCTTTCACTACCGACGTTGTGCCCTGCGCGTTCTTCAAGGTTATAGATTTTGTATAACTCTTCTTTTCCCGCAAGTAGGAAATCTGAACTTTGTCGCCCGGTTTATGGAGAGAGATGTTTTCTTGAAGCTCTGCCATTTTCTGTACTTTCTTACCGTTTATGGCAGTTATGACATCGCCTTTCTTTAGTCCCGCTTCGGCAGCAGCACTTCCGTCTTCCACGTCGTCAACATATACACCGTTTACAGTTCCAAGGTCTGGAGAATTGCCTTTGTCTTTTTCGTTGTCGATGTAATTTGACACATCTGTGCCGCGAATGCCTATTATTGCACGCTGAACGGTTCCGAATTTCTTTATATCTTCCACAACTTTGTTCATAATTGACGTAGGAATCGCGAAACCGTAACCTGCATACGAACCTGTCTGAGATATTATCATATCATTGATACCTACGAGCTCGCCTTTGGTATTTACGAGTGCGCCGCCCGAGTTTCCCGGGTTAATTGCTGCGTCGGTCTGAATAAAAGATTCTATACCGTTGGCACCGACAGTGCGAGCTTTTGCACTTACAATGCCCGCCGTAACTGTTGAAGTAAGATTAAACGGATTTCCAACGGCTAAAACCCATTCGCCAAGTTTTAAGTTTTCGCTCGAACCTATTGTTATTGCAGGGAAATTGCTTCCTTCTATTTTTACAAGGGCAAGGTCGGTGGTTTTATCCGTTCCTATGATTCGTGCCTTGAATTCGCGGTTGTCGTTAAGCTTTACATTTATTTCGTCAGCCCCTTCCACGACGTGGTTGTTTGTTACGATATATCCGTCAGCTGATATAATAACGCCTGAACCTGATGCTTTGCGTTGCGGAGTCTGATACTGACGTTTTTGAGTCCCTCCGTTTCCACGTCCGCCAAATATATCGCCGAAAAAGTCCTCAAACGGATCGTAATAATCATAGGTTTGGGTTTTGGCATTCTGGGTAACTTTTATGTAAACCACGGAATTCACCGCTTTTTCTGCGGCTACGGTAAGATCGGGAGTAACTCCGTTCACGGCAGAAGCCGTTTCATTGCTTGCACATGCCACATTGTTTGTGGCAAATACGGCTGTTGCCAAAAGGGCTGCCGATACAATGACCGAATAACTTAGCATTCTGTTTGCTTTCATATTACCTGTATTTTATTTGTTTTTGTTCTTTGCTTTAATTCACGGCAAATGTAATGCCGAAAGCGACAGGTGAAACCGAAAATGCAGATTTTTTTTCGCTGCGTTACTAACTTTTAACCGTATTCACTTCCTGCTTAACAGACCTTGCCATAATTTCAGCATCGGTTTTACAGTTTTTAGGGACATAATTCCGTTTCTGACAAATAAAAAGGTTCGCCGCCACGCTTTTGTCGGATTTTTTTCTTCCTATACGTGTCGGCGAACCAATGATTCTGCATAATGCGCCAAATTATCTCACCATTATTTTGCGCACTCCGTTTTTGCCTTTCAATATATACACTCCCTTTTCGGGCATGTCCTTCACTTTTTCCGCCCTCACCTTTTCGGCTACCTTTATGCCAGATATGGTGAACACGTCAAACAATTCCGCATCTTCCGCATTCTTTATGTTCTCCACGCCAACGGGATTTTCAAACTCTATGCTTGACATGTCCGAATCCATATAGTCATCGGCAGTTGCGCCAACCGTTACTTTCAAGTTCTTTACGCTTTCAAAGCCGCCGATGTCGAGTGTGCAATTTTCCGTTTGCCGTGTCAGCAATGTTTTGTCCCCGTCCCAAACCGACACATTGTACGCCTTGGCATTCTCCACTGCATCCCATTGCGCAGTCAACGAAGTTACATCGGAATTGGGAATCACTTTCAGATTTTCAGGCTTGGCAAGAGTTCCCTCAGCCATGTAAAGAAACGAAACTATTCCGTTGTCCTCCGAAATGCCGGTGAGAAATTTTCCCATTCCTGCGCCTTTGTACTGCTGAAAACCCGGAACGCCGTTATCGCGAAGCACTTTATTTCCCGTAAGTCCCGGGAATAAGTCTCCCTGATAGTCTTTCGGTGCGGATTCATTCTCCGGTTTTATGTCGTTGTCCGCCGGAACATACGACATACGCCTGTGGTTTTTAACGATATTCACCGTATTTCCCATCCAGGCGGCTGCGTTGTAGTCCACATGAATCACAAACATTCCCGAACCCAGTCTTTCGGGATACCAAGCCGATGGCTGACGATTTTCGAGTATATAATATTCGCATCCGGTGGCATCGCTGTCGTTCCTTATATAATATGCGTTCTCGCTTTCGCTTCCAAGTGCGTTTATCTTCACCATCTGTTTTTCGGTTTTCAGGGTGTCAATGTCCAACCAGCCCATAAAATTCTTTTCGTATGCGCTGTATCCCATTGGCACCGTGCCGTTTTTCCAATATTGTCCGTAATCCATTATCGACCACCAGGACATTCCCACAAGACTTGAGGAATCGTAAGTGTTATAAAAGTCGGGCAAACCGAGGAAATGCGAAAATTCATGACAGAATGTGCCTATGCCTTCTATATTATATAATGTATCGACCTGCGCATCCGTTCTGCGTATTGTTGGAAGAAGTTCGTTCACCACCAGAAACGAATTAATCTTACCGCCGGTGAAATTTGTAATTGCGGTATAGTAACTTGCCCACACGGCATCGTCTTCCCACGAAGAGTTTTCCCCCACTCCGGCAAACACAACGCCCACAATGGGCACACCGCCTGCGGCTGTTTTATATTTCGAGAAATTTACACCCTGTTTTTCGGCAAGGTTCACGGCTTCTCTCACCATTTCGCTCACATGCGAATCGTTAGAATTTCCCACACGTGCGCCATAGTAGGCACGCGATTTTGAAAGCGTAACCTCACACACCACATCGAACGAAGGCGAATACTTGCCGCGACTCTGAGCCACGAAATAATCGCGCACGCTTCCCGCTGCGCCGCCGCCCGAAAAGCCTTTTTCGTTAAATTGCCTGTTGAAAGTATCCACGGCATTGGTTATGGAAAAAGAAACATCGCTGAAATTCACGAGAATCACGGGATATGTAACCTCGCCCTGCGGATTATCGCTCGTTCCCAACGCTCTTGTTTCAATGGCAGCCCTGCTTGATGCCGCGAAAGCCATGAAATTCTCGCTCGTGGTTCCGTTGGCATTCAGCCAAAGTTCCTCGCTCAAACCGCGCTCATCCTCATTGTGCGCCCACACTCCCGAATCACCACTTCCGCTCACATCAAGAGCGGACACATAGCAATAGCCGTTGCTGCCTTTCACTACCACGTAGCCGTCGGTAGTGGCAAAAAACGACCTGTACTCATCACCGCATTTAACAATAGTGAGCAATGAACCGTCTGGTTGGCAAACCGTTTTACGCAAACGCAGGGCAGGCGAAGCAAATGCAATCGCACTCATAAAAGCAAAGACTAAAGCAAGGGATAAAGTTCTCATATAAACATGTTTTGCTCGCAAAGGTAATGAATTTTATCCAAAAACAATAATCCAAATGCACAGCCGTACCACGCTATGCCAAAATACGGGAAAGCCACCTCTTACCCCTTTCAAACGAGCGCAAAATGTCTTCAAAATGCCCTCAAAAAACTGCCCTTTATAAAACATTGTTTATCAGATATTTGAAAAGACGAAAAATACAAGGCACTTATTTTGAAATACAAGGCACATATTTTAAAATATATGCCTTGTATTTTTTACGATAAGCCATATGTTTTTTTCGGGGTACGGAAAATCGTGTTTTTATGGCGCATCTTTTGCGTTTTTCTCGCGCTGCATTTTTCGTTTTTAATGATAATGATGTTTTCTTTCCGCCCTGACGCACAATTTTTACTTTTACACGCACTCTAAACCCGCATTGCGGGGCATGCAAAACCTGTTTTTCTTTGAAAAATCGCATTTTCGCAAAAAATTTTCTTTTTTGCTATTGTCATTTGAATTATTGTTTGTAGTTTTGTGATTGGAAAAAGGGAAATATGCTGTCCGGGGGTTAGGAAACCCACGGATTCAGCAGGCAAAACTTGCGAAAGCATTGAAAACTTCCCCGATTCGTAAAACAGAATACACTTCCGCTCCCAAAGGAGCTGGGTATAGGACATAAATTTTTTTGTTTTATTTAGTACTTGTGGACTGGGTATTAAGTTGGTCTGTGAAGATAGGCTTGCATATTTCAGTC
>ENA-ORTB01002360-ORTB01002360.1-human-gut-metagenome-genome-assembly--contig:-NODE-2360-length-17707-cov-10.998470_pt1 | contig 17707 bp, 20 predicted proteins | sample MGYA00241905_ERZ509174 | MGnify/ENA primary metagenome ERZ509174 (study PRJEB26280, sample SAMEA2338851) | human gut metagenome | biome: human gut; feature: human-associated habitat; material: faeces... | reverse complement strand
CCAAAATTCCTTGAAAAACATATTCCTTTGATACAGGAATCTTCTTCCTTAATCTTTAGTATTTTGTCCCATGTATGGTCTTTCGACCCATCGTTTACAAATACCAGCTCATAGGGTATCTGCTCCCTGCTCAAAATATCTCCTACCACCTTGGCAGTTTTCTCAATCATCTGTTCTTCGTTATACGATGGAAGAACAACTGATAATTTCTTACCCATTCTACCTCTAACTCCTTAATTTTCTATTCGACAGTGATTTTCGCACTTACATTATCTTCGATTGTCATGTTCTTAATCTTTGTTAATTGAATCTGTACGGTATGTGTTCCCGGTTCATATAATCTCATATCCAGTTTTGGATTCAGATCTTTGACAACAACCTTATCGATAACTGAACGTAAACCACTGATCTTCACTTTAATCTCCTGATCGTCAAATGTCACAGCATAATTCTTTGTATTATTGATCAGTGCAATCTGACTTGTCGGTATCGTAAGTGTACGACTCTTTTTCTTTTCTATGTTCGCACGTATTACCACATTCTTAATCTTATCTACGGATTTCACAAATGAAATTCCATCTGGAAGCTTGATATCTGATGCTTTGATCGTCTTTTCAATGCTCTTTGTACTGTCACTGATATCCAGCTTCACCAGTTTGGAAGGGCGGAAACCCGACTGATGGTAGTCAAAGGAAGCATATCCTTTCGAGATACTCTTCAGCTTGTCATAAAAGTCAATCACGATTTCACCCAGCGGCATCTTGTAGTGAATCTCCACCCGGTTGCCCGACACATAATTCTGCCGCACCAGTTCGCCGCGCTTGCCCAGACACAGTGTCATGATAGGGCCGATGTAATCGGTGGCGGTAATGATCGTGGCATCAATGAAAGGTTCCTCGATGTGGTCAATCAGCGTCGGATCGGGCATACCGCCGGGATTATGCACCTCGTTGGCATGTCCCTGCTTGTCATACACCATGTACGACACGTTGGGCACGGTCGTAATCACATTCATATCAAACTCGCGGTCCAGACGTTCCTGAACAATCTCCATGTGAAGCAATCCCAGAAAACCGCAACGGAATCCGAAGCCCAGAGCCAGTGAAGACTCCGGCTGGAAAGTCAGCGAGGCATCATTCAGCTGAAGTTTCTCCAGCGAAGCGCGGAGGTTCTCGTAATCTTCCGCCTCGATAGGATAAACCCCGGCAAACACCATCGGCTTCACTTCCTCGAATCCGGCAATCGCCTTTTCACACGGACGGGCGATGTGAGTGATGGTATCCCCCACCTTCACCTCGCGCGAGGTCTTGATGCCCGAAATGATATACCCCACATCTCCTGTGCGCAGTTCCGCACGGGGAATCATATCCATTTTCAGCACACCGATCTCATCTGCATCATACTCCTTGCCGGTATTGAAGAATTTTACCTTGTCCCCTTTGCGGATCACACCGTTCTCTATTTTAAAATACGCGATGATTCCACGGAAAGAATTGAATACCGAGTCGAAAATCAAAGCCTGTAGCGGCGCCTCTTCGTCTCCCGTCGGGTGCGGGATACGTTCCACCACCGCCTTCAATATCTCCTCCACACCCATTCCGGTCTTGCCGGAGGCACGGATAATATCCTCATGTTTGCAGCCCAGCAGGTCGATGATTTCATCTTCCACCTCATCGGGCATGGCACTCGCCATATCACATTTGTTCAGCACGGGAATGATTTCCAGGTCATGCTCCAACGCCATGTACAGATTCGAGATAGTCTGCGCCTGCACTCCCTGCGAAGCGTCCACAATGAGCAGCGCCCCTTCACAGGCGGCTATGGAACGGGATACCTCGTATGAAAAGTCCACGTGTCCCGGAGTGTCAATCAGATTCAGTACATACTTCTCTCCCCCATACTCGTACTCCATCTGGATGGCATGGCTCTTGATTGTAATACCTCTCTCCTTTTCCAGGTCCATATCGTCAAGCATCTGCCCTTCGGTTACCTGGATGGTTTTTGTAAACTCCAACAAACGGTCGGCCAAGGTCGATTTCCCGTGGTCTATATGTGCTATAATGCAAAAATTACGGATATTCTTCATCTTTAACAGCTATCTATTTAAAAACAAACAAGTTTCTTGCTTTTCGGGCGCAAAGATACGCAAAAAGAACAAGATTTTAAAGACTACAATAAATTTATAGCAGACAATTCCCTGCTCAAAGACTGTATGCCTTTCTGGATCTTTTCCAACTGCCGCCTGCGAGGTTTATGCACTCCGGCTGCATAATGCCACAACTGGCGTTCATTGATTCCGGTAATCCGGCTCAAAGCAGCCTTGGTGAAGATGCTGCTATAATAGTTGATAAAAGTAGCGGCATCTATCTTAAATTTCAATTCAAACTCTCCCGACAAGACTTCACAAGGATTCGGATTATCTTCCAGATACAACTCTATTGCCTCCTTCATGTTATCCTCAATCTCCTTCATGTCATTGCCTACGGTAATAACGGGAGCACCTTCGATATAAGCACTCAAGTTCTTTCCTGCGTGTTCTACAATCACTTCCACTGTTTTCATATTGCCTCCTGTCCTAAAATATCAAGAGAACAAGGGGGGCTACTTTAACCCCGCTTGTCTCAGAATGCTGTAATAAGTGCCTTTCTCAACGCCTTTGCTGTTGTGATCCGGTACGATAACAATCATGCCATCCTTCTCAAATTTCATGTGGCTACCCTTCTGACTCTTCAATACAAAACCGTTTTCCAGCAACATCGTTACAACGTCTTTCACTGATTTGTAACTCATAACGTTTTGGACTTAATTACCCTGCAAATATAGTAATAATATGAATACTATTCAAAAAGATGATTCATATTATTACTATAATACAAAAAAAATGCGTTGACAACATACCAAACGATGTGCCAACGCATTTTTTTATGAGTTTAAAATCTTCTTCTTACACCAATTTTACAAAGATCTCGCCTTCCACTTCAGAAGTAACGACCTTATCTTCTCTCAGCAGCCAGCCCAGCCCCAGGAAGAAATCCTTGTCAGCTTTCAGTTTGGTTGCTTTCTTGATTTGTTTTTGTGTCAAACCTTCAGTTCCATTCAATGCTTCCCAGATTTGTCCGGCCAAAGCACCTGCTTTTTCTTTCAACATTTTCAATTTGCTTTTAGTTAAACGTTAACCGCACCCACACATTCCGATGTGAATGTTTGTGTTTCTTATCGCTTGCAAAGATACACAAAATTATGTTATTCAACACTTTTGCATCGAAAAAGTTTGTATTTCTATAAGAAAAAGCGATTTTTCAACCTATTTTTTTTGTTTTTCGAGGTGTTCGCTCCAAATCCGGGCCGCTTCCTCCACCATTCTTGCACAAGGACGCTTGGCGTAATACCGTTCCGTCCTTGCTTCCGGTGTGGATACTACCGGCTCTTTTCCGGACAATCCCAGCAAATCGGCACACCGCAGGGCGCCGTTCCGCTTCTTGAATTCTTCGGCCAGTTCCTGCACCAGAGCGTAATTCGCCGCCTTGCTCTCACGGTCTTTCCCCTCGATGGCGCACTTCTCCAGCCCGGCCAGCAGGAACATGCCGCAAGCAGCACCGCAGGTCTCACGCATCCGCCCTATGCCGCCGCCGAAAGAGGCGGACATGTGCAGGGCCTGTTCACGGGTGAAACCATACAGATCGGCAAAAGCCGTCACTACGGACTGGGAGCAGTTATATCCTTCCTTGAACAAGGCAACGGCCTTTGCCACCCTGTCCTCTTCCCTAACTTCCGTATGCAAATCCAACGTATTCTTGTCTTCTTCCATTTTTCTTACCTCCTTCTTTTCTTTCCGTCTTTTCCTTTGTTCTCATTCCGCCACATTGTTTACAATCTCACCCTTGATGAATCCTTTCAAGTTCCCCACCGCAATCCGCATCAGCCGGACACGGGCTTCTTTCGTGGCCCAGGCGATATGCGGCGTAATGAAGCAGTTCTTCGCCGTCAGCAGGGGGTTGGTATATTGGGGAGGCTCGGAAGAAAGCACGTCCAGTCCGGCAGCCGCTATCACACCCTTGTTCAGTGCGTCGGCCAGGTCTTTCTCGTTCACCAAGGGACCGCGGCCGGTATTTATCAGAATGGCCGTCGGTTTCATAAGGGCCAGGCGGGCGGCATTGACCAGCTCTTTGGTATCGGGTGTAAGGGGGCAGTGCAGGCTCACCACGTCACATTCGCGGAACAGCTCATCCAGCTCCATTTTCCGGATTCCTCCGGGAAGTTGTGACTGCGGCTTGGAAGTATAGGCGCATACCTGCATTCCGAAAGCGGCAGCGATGCGCGCCGTCGCCTGTCCGGTGTTTCCCAAGCCGATGATTCCCAGCTTCTTCCCGTCCAGCTCCACCAGGTCGGTATCCCAGTAGCAGAAGTCGGGATTGTTCGCCCAACGCCCGTGACGGTTGGCATAGGCATAATGGCCTACACGCTGGGTGATGTTCAGTATATGCGCAAAGACCATCTGGGCAACGGAAGCGGTGCTGTAGGCAGGTATGTTGGTGACAATGATGCCCCGCGCTTTCGCAGCCTGGATGTCCACAATATTATATCCCGTAGCCAGCACGCCGATGTATTTCAAGGCAGGCAGAGCGGCCATATCCTCCGCCGTAATCACCGTTTTATTTGTAATCAGCACTTCCGCTCCGGCAGAACGCTCCAATAACTCGGCAGGGGCTGTGCGGTCGTACACCGTCAGCTCGCCCAACGCCCGCATCTCCTCCCATGACAAATCACCGGGATTCAATCCGTAACCGTCTAAAACTACTATTTTCATATGCTCAAAAGTTAAATTTCATATTTTGTTCATTTATTCGGTTAGATTGGAACGCGAATGACGCAAATTAACAGCTGCACAGCATGGATATAAACCGGCCGGAAGGTTGGATTTATGTCATTTGCGTTCCAATTTTTAATTTTATAGCACAGGATCAATGCAATTCATTTTCATTCCTTGAACCGTTCCCCCCAGAGGCTCTGCATCCGTTCCTTTATCTTCGCTTCCTGCGCATTGTTCTGCGGATGCCAGATGCGGCTGTCCTTCACCTCGTCCGGCAGGAACTGCTGCTGCACGAAATTGCCCTGATAGGCATGTGCATACTTGTAATCCTTGCCATAGCCCAACTGTTTCATCAGCTTGGTGGGTGCGTTGCGCAGATGCAAGGGAACAGGCAGGTTGCCCGTCTGCCGCACCAGTTCCAGGGCACTGTTGATCCCCTCGTATGCCGAGTTGCTCTTAGGGCTGGTGGCCAGATACACCGTAGCTTCCGCCAGCGGGATACGCCCCTCAGGCCATCCTATCTTCATCACGGCATCAAAAGCAGCGTTCGCCAGGAGCAATGCGTTGGGATTGGCCAGACCGATATCCTCGGCTGCCGAAATGACTAGTCTGCGGGCTATGAAAGCCGGGTCCTCTCCGGCCTCCACCATACGCGCCAGCCAGTAGAGCGCCCCGTCCGGATCACTTCCGCGGATGGACTTGATAAAGGCGGAAATGATATCATAATGCATCTCCCCGTCCTTGTCATACGCCAACGGATTCTGCTGCAAACGCTCGGTCACCTTCTCATCCGTAATCACCACGGGGCCGGCATCCGCATCCGCCTCCACCACCAGCTCCAGTATGTTCAGCAGCTTGCGGGCATCGCCTCCCGAAAAGCGGAGCATGGCATCCGTCTCCTTCAGCTCTATCTTCTTTTCTTTCAGTATCACGTCCTTTGCGATGGCATTATGCAGCAGTTCCAGCAAATCCTCCTTCTCCAATGATTTCAGCACATACAGCTGGCAGCGGGAGAGCAAGGGCCGGATCACCTCGAACGAGGGATTCTCGGTGGTGGCGCCTATCAGGGTCACCACTCCCGTCTCCACCGCCCCCAACAGGGAATCCTGCTGGGACTTGCTGAACCGGTGGATTTCATCAATGAACAGGATGGGGCTGGCCTGAGAGAAAAAACGGTTGCTTCTCGCCTTCTCTATCACATCGCGCACATCCTTCACACCGGAGGTGACCGCGCTCAGTGTATAAAAAGGAGTTTCCAGCTTGTTGGCTATGATCTGCGCCAGCGTGGTCTTCCCCACCCCCGGAGGCCCCCAGAGGATAAAGGAGGAGATGCGTCCCGCGTCGATCATCTTGCGCAAGACAGCCCCCGGCCCCACCAGGTGTTTCTGACCTATATAATCGTCCAATGTCTTCGGACGCAAACGTTCTGCTAAAGGTTGTGCCATATCTTCATCTTTATTTCGGATAACAAAAATACAGCATATTTTCCTATGAACAAAGCCCAGGGCAACAATATAGGATTTATTTTTTTTGAGGCAGAAAAATAAAAGAACATAAAAAACAGGGACTCATACAAAATGAAATACAGGTTCTTTGTCCGTCTGATCCAAAACAATTATTTTTGCAACCCTTTTCCAAAAGAGTGATTATTTCAAATTTAAATGTAATTCTAATAAAGACAGACGATGAAAAAACTTTTTTCCACCAGCCTGTTGATTTTAGCAGGTATGCTTTTACTGCTGGGCAGCTGCAAAGAGGACGAACTTCCGGTTTCCGGAGAAGGAAACGTGGCAAACAACGAATTGCCCGTCCGGCTGGCCGAAACGGATTATAACCCGGACAACACGTATTACCTGCTGAATGACAATGAATCCCAGGATGTTTATTTCGACTCCGGCCAGCGCAGCTTCTACGTCAGCCGGCCTCTTCAGTTCGGAATGGACGACGAGCACTGTTTCCAACTCCGTTTCTATAGTCCCAGAGCCTTGAAAAACGTGACTTTCTGGGCCAGGATAGACGGTTACGAGGAAGAATTCAAGTTCATGTCGCTGGAAAAGATCATGCCTTTCCAGCAACTCCGGGTACACATACCGTTCGCCACCAAGGACCTGACCGCCTATACCCGCAGCGGAAAGAAAATACGGATCATGGCAAACCCCTACCTCACGGAAGAAAACCTGACCTTCACCGTAGAGTGTGACGACCCGTACTGGGCAAGGCTGCAATCCATCCGTTGCAAATGGTACATCGCCTTCGGCAGATACAGTGACACCCAGGACAGCTGGAAGTACAAGATGAAGGCTTCGCACACGCGTGAGGCGGTGGCCATCGCGCTGAACATGGCGTATATGTTCTCGTCGGAACGGTTCAAGACCGCCCTGTACGAGTTCGGCCCGCTGCACAGCAACAATGACAAGACGGAAATAGACAAGACCGCCCTGCTGGCCAACGTGCTCAACCACCGCGGACTGACCTTCGGCTATACCACCGGCGTGATGGGACTGGGCGGAGGAACCACCTTCGGCATGCATGAAGTGTGTTATCTGGAACACTATGCCGATGACAAAAGCATCACCGAAACCATATTCCACGAGTTTGCCCACTGTGTGGGCTACGGCCATGCGGGAAACATGACCTACGAACAGACGGGTCCGGGATGGATCACCCTGTGCAACAACGTATATGTGGCGCTGTCGCTGGACAAGGAGCTGCCCGTCTATTCCCGCCGCTTCCTGCACACCCGCTGGAGCAGGAACCGTTATTTTGATGATATATACGTGGCTTCGAAACACATTATCGAAGACCCGGAACTCGATGCGCTGGACGGTGGCCTGTCTCCCCTGCGCGGAGAGACCGACCGGGGAGGAAACGACGGGGAGCCGGTGGCGTTCAAGCTGGATTATACCGACTTGCCCGGCGCTACGGGAACCACCTTCCGCCCCAAGGATGTATATGTGTACGGAGATACCCTGTATGCCGTGAACGATGCGGACAACCAGTACAGCGTAGAGGTGTTCGGCCTTGCCGGCGGCGGCAAGAAGCACTTGGGAAGCATCAAGGAATGGAAGCACGGAGAAGCTACCGGGAAATTCGGCGGCCGCCCGAACGGTATCACCCGTGCCAACGACAAGATTTATGTCACCCACGAAGGAAGCCGTACCGAGATTTTTGATGCGAAGAGCCATCAGTTCCTTACCTGCATAGGCAATGGAAGCTGGGGAACAGGGCCCACGCAGACCGTACATGCCTTCGATGTGCTGCTCTACAAAGGGCTGGTCATGATACACGACAAACGCTACGTCAACTTTGTAGAAGAGCAGGCTATACAGTCCGGAGTGACTCCGCGGATTTATGTACGTTCCGAACATCTGGGCGAGACAAACGGCACTTACGGCATGGCGGTGGACGAACAGACCGGCCTGCTCTACTCCACCCATCCCGCCAAACGCATAGACCTGTTCGCCCCTGACGGGATACGGGAAGGAGTTTCACCCAAACGCACCGGGCAACTGGCTTATAAAAATGTACCCTACGACTTGGATTTCTACGAAGGAAGGCTGTTTGTAAGTTCCAACGGCACAGAAAAGTTCTGTGAGGTCAATCCCCGGACGGGAGAGATCGTGAAGGACCATACCACCATCGGCGGCATCACCCTGCAAGCACCTGAGAAATTCTGCATCCGCCGCCACACGCTGTTCATCACCGACCGCGTGAAAAACGGGACATGCGTTTACGCCATCCCCATGAGTGAGCTGAAATAAATATATACCTATATAATATAGTAAGAACAACATGAAAATATACGCTTATATCCTGATTGTGCTGTCCGGAGTCCTGACGGCACAATGCAGCAAAGTCACCCTGGATGAAATCTGCGGCTACCCCTCCGCTCCCGGCGGAGGAAACGGGGAAGGAGAAGGAAACGGGGATTATAACAGTTACTGGTATTACTCGTATGAGGCGGCGCAACTGATTGATGCGGAAACCCTGGGCATGGAAACGGCCGAGGATTTCACCCCTTATACCGTCGCTCATCTGGGGGATACCCTTTTCATCGCAAACATCGGAAAGGCAGGCAGCAGCCTGTTGCTGTTCAGTATAAAGAAAGGTGAACGGCTGGGAACCTTGCAGAGCTGGCAGCACGACGGCGGGGAGAAGAGTTTCGGAAGTCAGATAGAAGCCATCGTGCCGTCGGGCAACCGGCTGTATGTGGCCGAACGCCAGTCGCGCATCCATGTATTCCGGTTGCCGGAACTGTCCTACCTCACCTGCATAGGCAACGGGCAATGGAGCGGCCCCGTATTCCAGGCACAGGCCATGACGGTAAAGGACGGGCTGATTTTCGCACGCGACAAGAACGGAATGGTCAGCATTTACAAAGAGGAGGATGCCACCCCGGAAAATTACCAGAAGGTGAACCGCTACCGCCGGGCATCCGGCAACGGCAGTCCGGGCAACAACGGCTTTGCCAGCCATTCCATGCAGCCCGATGCGGAAGGGCATCTGCTGCTCACGGATTATGAAGGGAAGAAAATACGGGTGCTCGATCCGGCACTGGTCAACGATGATATGGCAAACAACGCTTCCATCGATCTGGACGACCTTTCCCTGTCGCCCGGCTTCAAGCCCAAGACACTGGCGTTGTGCGGCGACCGCTGGTATGCTACCGGTGACAATGATGCCATCAACATATACGAACGCCAGTCCAACGAATGGAGCAAGAAAATAAAAACTGTAAAAGGATATGCTTTTTCCCAGCCTGCCCGCATCTATGCGCAAAACGACTCTGTGCTATGGGTTTCGGACACGCACAGTTCCAAACGGACACTGGTGAAAATGCTGGTGCATAAGGGAGAAATACGGGAATAGAGGTTCTATTCCGTTCTTTATCCAGAATGTGAATGACACGAATGGCGCAAATTGGGTCTATATCTCTGATTGGCGTCATTCGTGTCATTTTCATTCACATATATCAACCTTGCCAATCTTTCAATGCGACTGTCAACAGGAGCCGGTCGTTCACTTGCCATATCGATTACGCAATCGGGGAAGCCATTCTTTTTATCTGGCCGCACTCCATCACAATCCCCTTTCAAGGCTCCCCTATCGCCCCCACAATCAGCTGTACCTGAGCCGGCATATAGGTACGGCAGCTCAAGCCACTGCCCATCTTCTCCAGTTGCTCCCTGAGGTGAGGATAATAGTCAATCCAATACTGCAACTTACGGTAAGCCACCTGCGGATTCAAATCCGGGAAATAACACAGGGCCAGTTCGGTGCGGCCATACGTGCGTATCTCAAAATTCTCCATACATTCCATACTTTTTATTTACTTCCATAAAAGTACGAAAAACGGACGAGAAGAAAGAATGTTTTTCCAACAATAATCAACTAGAATCAACTGTTATCAACTACAATCCACCGGAATCAACTTTCCGGAATCCGCACATCGTATCTTTGTAATGTCGGGACGATGAAGGCGAAAGATCTATAATCTTACAGCTGTAAGATATAGGATCTTACACGTGAAAGATAGGGTTCTTTCAGCAGTCGGCAACCAGTGGCTGACGGTTAATGGAAAGTGACTGACGTCTGACTGGCTTCATTCCCCGGCAACAGTGTTTCTTAATTCTCAATTATCAACTTTTAATTTTAACAGACTATGGTAAATTACAGTATCGTTATGCGTAGCAATCCGATGGACGCGGATGCCGCCAAGAAGGCTTACGCCAGTGCACAGTATGCTGAAGTGATGGACATCAACCGCTTTGCCGAGCACATCGCCAGCCACGGCTGTGTGTACAAGCGCGCGGACATCGTGGCCATCCTCACCATGGCGGTGGACTGCATGAGGGAACAGCTTCTGGGAGGACAGAAGATACAGCTGGGCGACTTGGGGGATTTCTCCATCAGCATCAACAGTATAGGAGCGGAAAGCGCTGCCGACTACAACCCTGCCATCCATGTCAGAAAGCTGAATGTGAACTGGAGTGCCGGAACACGTTTCCAGAACTTGCAGGAGGAAGCCGTGTTCAACCTGGTGGCCACGCGCAAGGCGGCCCGACTGGTGGTGAAGGCGCTGAAAGCCGGAAAGACCAGTGTGGATCTTACCGGAGAGGCGAAGGAGCCGGAAAACGGAGGACAGGCCTGACGGAACCCCTGTATGACGCTAAAGGCACGACGCTAAAGGCACAACGCTAAAGGCTGAATGTGCCCCTGTGACAAGCCGTTTTCATTGGGGTACATTCAGCCCTTGGCTTCCATTACAATTCATTTATTATCAACCTCTAAAACAAAATTCCAATGAGTTCAAAAACAAAGAAAAACACCTGGACACTGATTCTGAAAGTAATTATCACCGTAGCCACCGCCGTTGCCGGCGCACTCGGCCTGAACGCCTGTATCTGATGATCATGAGAACCATTACCCTGATTATTATCCACTGCTCCGCCACCCCTGAGGGGCGGAGGCTGGATTTTGAGACTTGCCGCCGGGACCACATCCGCCACCGGGGCTTCACGGACATAGGATATCATTTCTATATCACCCGTGACGGAGAGATTCACCGCGGACGACCTCTGGAAAAGGTGGGAGCGCATTGCAAGAACCATAACCGGCATTCTATCGGCATCTGCTATGAAGGAGGACTCTCGGCGGACTGCACACCTGCCGATACGCGTACTCTGATGCAGAAGGGAAGTATGCTGGCACTGCTGCGCGAGCTGCGCCTCCTGTTCCCCAAAGCGTTGATAGTGGGACATCATGACTTGAATCCCGTGAAGCCGTGCCCTTGTTTTGATGCTGTGAAGGAATACCGCTTTTAAGGGAAGCTTTCTCCAAAGATAGGGTTTCCAATGAGAACCGTTTGTTTTCAAAGAGGCTTCTTCAAAGATAGGGTTTCCAATGAGAGCCGTTCGTTTTCAAAGAGGTTTCTCCAAAGATAACGTATCCAAGGTGGCTTTCTCCAAAGATAGCGTCCCTTTCCTCCGCTTTGATTTCCTGACCCTTCATTCAACTAATCTTTTCATTTAACAATAATAAAAATGAACTATCTGATAAACCAACTCATGACCGTGGACAAAGCCTTCTACCGTCATTATCTGGAAATGCTGCTCACCCTGAACCGCATCCAAGCCCTCACCCCCTGGCAGATGTCCATGCTGCTGTGGAGAGCCAAGATTTTCCATATACAGGTGCTCTACCCCGAACTGCTGCGCATCAGCCTGTGCACGGAGCAGGAAAAGGACGAGATACGCTTTATGAAGGGATGGAAACTGAAAGAGCTGGAGAAAATAATGCCCGCATGGCAGCGACGGCAGTGCGAGGAGATAAAACGGGAACGGTGGAGAGGATTTTAATGGCTAATGAGGAATGACCAGTGATCACTGAGGAATGACCAGTAATCAGTAAAGCCTGCCGGCAACATAATCTACTTGTAAGCAACTTTTAAAGGGGGTATGTCAAAATAAAATAACTACTCCGAGAAGTTACAGACTGTAACTACAAAACCTAAAAGGCGAATGTCAAAACTCAGTTTTTGGAAACATGAACTTACAATCTGAAATTTGAGCATCCTAAAAGACTAAAGAAAGGGTCGTATCATTACTCCATACAGAGCTTGATACGATCCTTTTACGTGTTATAATTACTATCTGTAACTTTTCGGGGTTGTCCTTTTTGTTTTGACATCTCCCTTCTCCTATCCCCAAGTTATTCAGGAACAGCAACATTCAACTACTTCATTCCCCCTCATTAAACCCCAGGCCCTGCTGTTCGGGCTTCAGCTTCTCTGTCAGGAAATTGGTATGCTCCCACTTCGGTTCGGGCGGATTATGATCCAAGGTCCTCTCCTCGGTAGGCGTGTAACGTCCGTTGTAAGTGCTGAAGGCGAAAAAAGCATCTCCCGGTCCGCCCAGATGGTCGAAACGTACCTTGGCCACACGCACCAGCACCTGCCCCAGTTCATCGTTACGGTCTACCACCATTCCATAATCCGTCTTGTTGAAAAAGGCCGCCGAGCCGTTGATATCATACAGCGTGGGCACAGGCCAGCGTTTGCTTCCCGGTTCGCGGCGCAACTTGGTGGGGTGCGCCACCAAAATGAGCAACACCTTGTGCTTCACGGCAAAATTGGAGAACTCGTCGAAGATGCGACTGATGTACTGCGTTTCCGTTTCCCAGTCGGGAATCTGATGCTCGAAGCGGTTGAAGGGGTCCACCACCAGCACCTTCACTCCTTTCCGGCTCACCAGTTGGGCGGCAATGCGGAGCACACTCTCTACCGAGAAGTCCTCTTTCGGCATAATGGAGAAGACACTCTGTGCCAGGTAACGGATGGCCTGTCCGGCTTCCGGCAACGGCATCCCCTTGTGTTCGAAACGCTTGCCCACCACGCGGCGTATCAGCTTGCGGTAGTGATAGGCCAGCGGGGTATTCTCCGGACTGAAATAGCCCACCTTCCAATCGTGGCGCAGGAGCAGGCGCATGGCAATTTCGTCCACAAACTCGCTTTTTCCGCTGCCGGGAACGCCTGTGACCGTGAGCACAAAACCACGCTCGAACTTGATCAGCCGGTCCAGATTCTCCAGTCCCGTATCGGCTCCCTCCGGCATTCCGTTGTAATAAATATCCATCAGCGTATCCCATTCGTCCATGGGGCAGAAGACTCCTTCCAACGGGATTTCCGCCGCCTGCTCCACCTGCTGGCGGAGCCTCGGAAGATCATACTTCAACAGATACTCGTTGGCATCCTTGCAGCCTTCCCCCCAGGCCACCACCTTGCAGCGGTCCACGCCCAGGCGGCGCACCAGTTCGTCGCGTAACTCCACTCCGCGCTTGTCGGTATCCATGGCCAGGATGATTTCCGCCTTGTCATCGAAGTGCGACTCCACGAAGCGGTCCAGCCACTGAAGGTTCGCGCCTCCGGCTCCGTTGGGTACGGACACCACCTCTTCCAGTCCTGCGGCTATCAGGCTGAGGGCATCTATCTCGCCTTCGGTGATGTAGCACTTTTCCTTTCCTTTTATGGCGTCTATGTTCCAAGGAATCAGCTCGGCTCCTTTCACCATCTTGAAATGCTTTGCGGCATCCCGGAATTTCATGTTTTTCATTACTCCGTCCTCCAGGTAAGGGAAGCAGATGCAGGCTTCTTCCTTGCCGGTCTGCGGCAGGAATTCCAAGCGTTCCTCTATCTTCATCCTTGTCAGGACGTCCATCGGAATACCTCGTCTGTCGACCATGTATTCCATCATTTCTCCATTCATAATTTGTTTGTTTTTATTAATTACCGGGCATACGTAATGTACAGGCGGTTGCAGGGGGATGTGCGGCTTGCGTTGCGACCTGTTATGGTGCTGCGATGCTGCATCGTGGTGCTGTGCCGTGTTATGGTGCTGCGGTGCTGTATCGTGGTGCTGCGACGTGTTATGGTGCTGCGATGCTGCATCGTGGTGCTGCGACGTGTTACGGTGCTGCGGTGCATCCTTCTGCTGTTTCTGCCGTTCCCGGTCTTGTTGTTTCTGTTCTCTTTTCCACATCTCGTCCTCGTTCCACGCTATGGCGAAATCACAATGAAAGCATTTCGCCCATCCCCCTTCACGGGTGATATGCACACTGAACGAAGGATCTTTGGGATTGCTTCGCGTTGCGGAACATTCAGGACAAGGCATACGGAAATGGTCCTTTCTGCGCGGCAGGCTTTTCAGCCACCGCACATAGTCTGCATGTTCTTCGCGCGTCATATCCAGCTCTGTTTCAGGTTATCCCAGGTGGCACGTCCGTTGGGGCGCGGGGGTGCATCGGCAGGAAGAGGAACTCCGCAATACGAACGTTCGCCGGTCAGCGGATTGTACGTTTCGTAGGGCGAGAACGATGTCGATTCATTCTGCATCCGGCTTCTTTCTTTCAGCTTTTCTTCCAGAAAAAGACGGGTGGGCTTTCCCGGACGGATATAATTAGCAAAATAGGCTTGCGCTTCGGATACGGAAGTAATGCGTTCCGTACTTCCTTGAACCACAACATGTTTTTTAAACATGGAACGAATAAAGGGAAGATTGTTCAGAAAGTCTCCTTTCAACCCCGACATCATTCCCACAATTTCCACCCAACTTTGAACTTTGAAAGCTTCATTGATATAACACTCCCATCGCAACATCTCTCCGCTCTTTTTTCCGGAACAAAATTTCATGTCGTCGTCGATGCTGCCGTTTGTTTCTATGATGTCTACATCATCTTTCTTTTTCTTCTCTCCTCTATTCTTTTCTTCTCTTATAAAGCTTTGCTTAAAGCTTGCTTGCAAATTCTTTCCATAGCACTCATTATCAACACTTTGAATCACATTTTTGACTGAATTTTCATTTGTATTTTTTGCAGTCGTATTTTTCATACTTTCCGCACTACTTTTCACGTTGCTTTCCGTGCTGTTTTCCTTGTAGATTTCCTTATTATAATCCGAATGGATTGGCTTGCTGCTCTCCATGCAGACAGTCTTGTTACTATCCACATTCCTGCTTTCCATATAAATTCTCTCCTTGCTATCCATACTGGGTGCACCACTGCTTTTCAGGTAGACTTCCTTGTTATTATCCATGCAAGATGTATCACCGTTTTTCATGTAGGCTTCCCCGTTATTATTCACACAAGATATATCATCGCTTTTCAGGTAGGCTTCCCCGTTATTATCCATGCAGGGCGCATCATTACTTTTCGTGTAGATTTCCCCGTTATTATCCATGCAGGGCGTATCATCGCTTTTCGTATAGATTTCCTCGTTACGATCCATGCAGGACGTATCACCGTTTTTCATGTAGACTTCCCCGTTACAATCCACGCAAGGTGTATCATCGCTTTTCAGGTAGGCTTCCCCGTTATCATACACGCAGGGCGCATCATTACTTTTCATGTAGATTTCCTCGTTACGATCCATGCAAGATGTATCACCGTTTTTCCCTTCGTTGATTCTGCCCCTTCCTATTGTAGACGCAGTTGCTTTTGCAGATGCTTTCACCGTACTTTTCTTACTGCTTCTCCCTCCCTTACTGCCGGCAGCGGCACGTTGCTCGGAAAGTTTGCTCTGATATCCCATCACCTCGTCCAGATACAGACATCGGAAATACCCGTCCTCTGTAATGAGAAACAAATCGAAGTCCTTAATAAGATGTTGCAGATTTTCCACGGTAGCTCCCCACTGATCGGCCAGCAAATCCAGTTCGTTAAAATCATGTTTGTATTCCTGCTGTTTTCGCAGAAACAATATCGTTTCAAGATACAACCCCAGCCCCATGCATTTCATGTCGGCATTCAGCTTCATCATTTTGTAATCCGACATCAAGCTGCAATTCAGCCGGATAAACTGCTCTGTATAATCCATTTCTTTTGTGTGTTAGTATAAATATAACGCAAAGGAACGCAAAATATAAATAGGGCGTTGCTCACAAAAACAGGCAATTGTTAATAAATATTTCCTATCTTTGCCGAGACATTTTGTAAATAGCATAATCATAGCTACTTACAAATTATTATTTAACAATTTAATTTTTAGTAACATGAAAAAAATTTGAGATCATCAGCACTTGCATCAGTAATGCCGTGCGAAGAAGCGATTTAAACCCCAGCAACTTGAACGACAAAGGTGCAATAGGCCGATCCACCGCCACCAAAATTCGAGACGGAAAGATTGTGACTCCAAATTCTTACTTCAAACTGATGAAATGGCTGGAAAAAGAGAAACCGGAGGTTTACAAAGAAGCCATGGAGCACATCCTGAAAGAACTGGGCAAGCTCAAAATGGAAGAGTAACCTCCCGGCTTCCCGGAAACGGGAATTTTCCCCGGTAAACGTGGGGAAACGGGAAACCGCCATAGAGCGCCTCTGTATGGAGACTGCCTCTATGGCGGTTTTTGCACCCGGAATAGCTGTTTTATTATCTTTGCAACAGTTGGATATAAGAAAGGTAAACCCTCAAATTAGGGCTTACGTAAATCATCTGCATATTCCTCAGCCGACATATTTCCGCCCCAATCGCCTTCGTAACAAGCAAAAGGATCTTCTGTTTCAATATTCTATCCTTTGTATACGTATTTCTGATGGAATTTGTCAGTTTTGCAATCAAATCCAGTTTTTCATCTACACTCAGTGAAGACAATACACTCATATACATATCTGTTACCGGAATTAAATTAGCACATATTTAATTCTGCCAACAGGTTATTTTAATACCGATATGTTTGGAAGTTCTCCCCCTTATCGGTAACTTTGCCGCATCACCTTTTCTGTAAAGTCCGGCATCCAATTTTACCGGTTTCGGTAAAGCGGAAAGGCTAATGGAATATAAGCTATGGGAAATTGGAGTGAACAACAGGAAGTGAGGAAAGAGGTTAAAGAGAAAGATAAGGTAAGGCGTGAAAAACTTGCCAGTCTTTTCTTTGATCTTTGTAAAGTCACTTATACTGTGCTGGTCGTAGGATTGCTGGTTACATTATTCCAGAATGAATTATATACAAACTATTTGATGATTGCACTTGTTGTTGTAGGAGTACTAGTGGCTTTTGAATTTGCAAAGATTGGAAATAATATTTTAAAGAGATAATAATTATGGTTGCATTGATAGGACTAATAATAATAGCGATACCGGTAACGGCTTTTTGGATTTACACCGAAACACCGTCAGGGAAGAAGTGGATAAAGAATCTGTAATCTATGACACAGTTAGATGGTGTGACTTTTACAATTGTTGCTAAAAGTGGCAGGAGCATTCCTTATATGGCTTTATGCCAAGTCGGGCAAGAAATGGCTGGAAAATCCATATTTACCAAGTATTTACCGTACGTGTAAAAGTACGTGATTTACGTAAATCATCTGCATATTCCTCAGCCGACATATTTCCGCCCCAATCGCCTT
>ENA-ORTB01002350-ORTB01002350.1-human-gut-metagenome-genome-assembly--contig:-NODE-2350-length-17774-cov-14.774536_pt1 | contig 17774 bp, 13 predicted proteins | sample MGYA00241905_ERZ509174 | MGnify/ENA primary metagenome ERZ509174 (study PRJEB26280, sample SAMEA2338851) | human gut metagenome | biome: human gut; feature: human-associated habitat; material: faeces... | reverse complement strand
ATGGAGGGGAAATCCACGTTTCATTGGGAATGACAACAAGAGAAGAAGAAGATCGTTTGATTAAATTGTTTGAGGATGAAGGTAGAGCGAAGGACGTAGTCGTGTACAGCTGCACCTCAGGCTATCCGGTTGCTTTCGAAGATATTTGTCTTCTCGAAATTAATCGCATTCGCGCAGCATATGAATCGAAGGTAAAAGGCATCGGTTTCTCCGGACATCATCTGGGAATTGCGGTAGATATTGCAGCCATTACGCTTGGCGCAAAATGGGTTGAACGTCACTTTACGCTGGATCGCACATGGAAGGGAACCGATCATGCAGCATCACTTGAACCGCAAGGGCTTGCAAAGTTGGTCCGCGATATTCATAACGTCGAGAAGGCGTTGACGGCAAAGAACGCAGAAATCCTTCCGGTTGAAATCGCTCAGAGAAATAAGCTTAAGTTTAGATTTAAATCCGAGTAAATAATTGCCTATTAGCTATCCTAGTTTAAAAATGTTATGAATATTGTAAATATCGAAAAGTCCGCAAAATTAAATCAGTTTAAAGTTGTGAGCTTTGACTTGTATGACACCGTTTTGTTTCGCCCATTCTTCAACATTGAAGATAAGTTCAAATTGGTTTCGAATTTATCGGAAAGCAAGATAGTTAATTTCAATAGAAAGCGACAACAGGCGCAAAGAGAAGCTATACAAGACACTGGGGTTGGCAATGAAATTTCACTAGATAAAATATATGAGCAATTTAAGATTGCCACGAAAATATGCACAACAGAGAAATTCATTGATATTGAAAAGAAGGTTGAAGAATTAGCGTATTCATTTGAAGAAATTTCGGAATTAATTTGTCGACTAAAGGATGCTGGAAAATATGTAATTTGCATTAGCGACATGTATTTGGATAAGGATTTTATCCAAAAAATTCTTATCAAAGAAAATTTATATTTTGATGAGATTTATATTTCAAGCGAATCAGGTAAAACGAAGTCATCGGGCATTTTATTTGAAGAGGTTATTTCTGATTTAAAGAAAAAAGGAATAGTTGATTCTGAATCCGAAATATTACACATAGGTGATAATTTAGTTTCGGACATAAAGAATGGAAAAAAAATACGGATTGGAAACCATATCCGTTAACGAGGATTTAAACAAGCTCAATAAGGATGATGAATATATCTACTTTAACTGCCTCTCTCAAGATCTTAATTTAAAAGAAAAAATTCTATTGGCGCTTATAGCAAAGTCAAACTTTTCGTTATTGAGCAACAATAGCAATAATTTGCATCAACTAGGTAAAGAATTAGGATATAAATATGGAGGCCCCATAATTTTAAATGTGGCCAACTGGTTGTATGAGCAAGCTCTTTTGAAACGAAAGAGCAACATTGTCCTCTTACGTCGAGATGGATTCACATTACTAAAGTGCCTTGAACTACTAATGAGTAATGGGCAAATTGAAAATATAAACCTAACATATTTGCCAATATCCAGAGTTTTTACATACGCCTTTAATTACACGTATGAAAGTGATATTTATGAAACAATTGATGAACACCCCATAAAAGATGGGACAACTGTCGATGATTTTGTCAATACAAGACTTGCATTTGTAGACGAAAAAAGACTAGAAGAATTACTAGCGATAAATCACCTTGATAGAAAAGCCAGAATAAAAGAGATAGGAAAAGATGCCCTGATTAATTTTTTAAAAACTAATTCCAGTGAATTTTTTATCTATGCTTGCCGACAAAAAGAAATAATAAAAGAGTTTTACAGCAATATTATAACCAATATAGACGATTGTATCTTTTTTGATTTGGGCTATACTGGCAGTTCCCAAAAGTCGCTAGAGCGAATTTTTAACAAGAAATTAGAATTTTGTTATTATCGAACGCATGAAAATATTTGGAAGAGAATTGGTGAAAATTCCAGATTTTCAAGTTTTCTAGATATTAGTTACGTAAAATTAGGTGAAAATTTAAGCCCAATCTTCGAGCCATTTTTTCTTGAGTGTGCACCATCTTTATTATCAATCGATAAAATCGATGACCAACCAATCCTAAAATATGAAAAACAAGTCGGCTGGGGTTGTAGAGGTATTCTAGCTCTTGAATCTATCCATAGCGGAATTGAATTATTTATCACCAAGTTTGTTAAGTCCGAGAAAAGTATTGTCTGGAAGCGTTTTTATAGCAAAGAATTAGTCAAACGACTAGTTGATTCGTTATTTGGTCAAAGAAATAAGTATAAGACTATTTACTCAATGATCAGATACGAAAACTCAATAACTGGAGAAAATTTATATTTGGACAATCCAAGATATTGGATTAACAAAAACGTAAAGAATATTAGTAAAAATCAAAGTACTCCAATAGCCGCAGTAGAACAAAAAAGCAATGACATAAAAAGCGATAATGGCAATAAAATAAATGCAAAAGCGTTGCGAATACTTGCTGAAAAATTTATCGATGCTGGCGACAATGAAGCAGCCTTAAAATGTTTATATAAAGCTGCAGAACTCAAACCATCAAATAAAAATATCCGTAAGAGAATTACATTTGTTTATGCGGGCAAAAGCATTAGGCATATAATGCAAAAATTAGGCTATAGCAACAGATTCGAGGGATAAGAATGAAAATTTTAATTTATGCAAAGCCCACATTCGAGGGAGCTAGTTTCTATAATTCTAAGCATTGGGCGAAAGTAGGAGAACGTTTTTTTCATACATTTGAAGGTCTGGCAGATGTTTATCTTTGTTTGAATAAATTTCAAATAAATGAAGTTAGTGTTGATCGAGAAAAAATCATCTACTTTGATTATGAAAGTATAGATGAAGAACATAGATATGAGCTGGATTTTATTTTTAACGACAAAGATAAAATCGAAAGGTCGACATATTATCTTAAAAAGGCAGCTCCAGAACTTAACGGATCTTGTAAATTTGATTTAATAATTTGTCTCGCAGATAAAGGACTGGCATTGCGGAGTATATATAAGGATATTCCAATATACAGCTTTGTAGAATCAATATGTACCAGGAAACCATTTCCGACATTGTTTCATTTTGATCCTTATGGTATTGATGATACGGATATATTTAATTCATTGGGATTGGAAGAAATCTTAAAAGATGAACAAAATCAATTACAGCTATCAGAAATTCAAAGTTTAAAAGAGGCATATCAAAATAAATTTGAGGAGATTGGAATCAATTACATATTGGAGGGCTTCAAGGATTATGTCCTATTTCCACTCCAATATGAGGGAGTCTCAGCTCTAAGGCTTTATTCTAAGTTTTTCTCTCAACAAGAAGCATTGCTATATGTATTGTCTAAATACAATTCTCAAAATATTCTTGTGACAGAACATCCTCAATATCCGGTGTTGTCAGCAAATTTTGTATATAACACAAGGTTATTATTCAAGAATTTTCATTACAAAGCCGAAAATATTCTTATCGAAGGATTAAGTAGTTTTCTAATTCCTCGTGCGAAGTTTGTAGTGGCACAAACGAGTTCGGTTGGAGCCCAAGCGTCGTTAATTTTCGATAAACAAGTCATATCTATTTGCAAAAAGAATAGATTAACACCTTTTGCAGATCTCTCTCTGAAAGAAAATTCGAAAGAGTTGAGTGCAAAATTGTTAAATTGGATGTTCAGAAAGTTCGATCTTCCTATAGAGGTTATTTTTAATAAGAAGTATTCTGAAAATATTTTAGATATTCTTGTACATGAGCATTCCAACCCCAAAAAATATACATCTAGAATTGAGGAATTTAATTTACTTGAATACCACAATGAATGTTTGCATGAAAGTTTCAATCAATTAAATGTACGCAATTCAAGCTTCATAAAATATGCATTCACGACGCCTGCGATTATTGGCAAAGTAAATTTAGACAACTTGGATTTAAATAAGCAATCAAACAAAAGCCAAAATAATAAACACATATTGTTGTATACCCCTGCTATGACGAGAATACGAGGCGGGATAGAGCAACTGATATCAAAGATAGCTCCCGTTCTGGTTAATAATGGCTTTAAAGTAACAGTAATAACTCATGATCGGGGCTTGAAAATTGATAATAAACCAGTCTATGATTTACCAAGTCAAATAAATGTGATTAACTTTACATTTGGTTTGCGAAGAGAAAATATTCGAAATCTGTCAAAAATAATTGATGAAATATCCCCTGACGGCATTATAGTTATGGATGGGGCAAATGTTTTCATGCAATTTGCACTAGCCTTAGTGGGTAAATCTGTTCCTTTAGCATTCTCTGAACATTTTGCCCCAGATTTCTCTGCTAACCAACTTCCACAAAGTCAATTGAAGTCTAGAAATGACTTGATTAATTATTGTGATGCTTTTCATATTTTAGAAGAGAACTATATAGATTCTGTCGATATAAAATATCGTGAAAAGGTACAAGTAATACACAATCCAATAGCTGCTCCGAAAAGTTTCGCAAGTATTGGTTTTAAGAAAAACTATAAATTAATTAATGTTGCACGAATTCATTTTAAGCAGAAGAATCAACCTATATTAATCAAAGCATTCGAAAGCTTGCAAAGCGATTTTCCCAACTGGACATTGCATTTATATGGCGCAGCCTTTGACAAGAACGACGCGGATGTACCTAAGTCAGTTCTTGCTCAGAACAAATTTAAAAACCGTATTTTTTGGCATGACCAGATCGAGCATGATCAACTATTGGAAGAATTAAAAAATTCCGATATTTTTGTTATGCCTTCAAACTACGAAGGATCTTCAATTTCATTAGTAGAAGCAATGGCAATCGGATTGCCAAGTATTGGATTTGAGCGATGTGAAGGTGTGAATTGCCTAATCCAATCTGGGATTAATGGACTATTAGCCCCAAATATTAATGATTTTAAATCTCTAGCTTTGACAATGAGAATCATGATGAGCTCAATCAGTTTAAGACAACGATATAGTCAAATGGCGCGAAAAATAATTGTCGAAAGAAATGAAACAAAAGTGTATGAGAACTGGCTGGATTTTGTTCATCGGGTTTTGCAGATCAAAAGAGGCAAACATGAATTTATTTTCGATGAATATTATAAACATTTGATATAAGTTGGTTGTTTTGCATTTTAAATTTCTCTCACAAAGCGCCGAAATGTGGAAAAATAGAGTTACGATACAATAGTTTTTTGATTGCAAATTTCACTTTCTATTCTCAAAGCTCTACACATATCGGACCAATGTTTGTTCGTCTTGTGTAGAGCTGTTTATTATTAACACGACAGCTCAATGGTTACTAAATTGTAGTAATGCAACGCACTTCATTGATTCCAAAACTCCTTCGGACTCGACCTGCGCGGTTTACATTTTGGTCATACATATGTGGGCACCTTTCTTGGAGAATGCGAACAAAAACTTAGACCAAACTCACGGAAAGAGGTTCAAGTTATTTATCTACAGACAGAAATCAACGATTACCTAAAAATATGGAATCGTTTGAATTCAACCCAGACTTTAGGCTCATTTGGCTGTAAGCCCCGATCCCTTTTCCAGTGAGACGGGGCTTTCAGCTCGATTCTCAGTTATTGGATTTTGTTGGTAGAAATCACTGAATCGGCAACTTCACCTTAAGTTTGCGTTTGATGGGCGACGTGGATTAAAGGCTGTTGAGCGGTTCCATATCGCATGCCCTCGGGATTCGGTCGCAAAGCTCCCGTAGGGTTATCGGATTGCCGTCGGCGTCTGACATCGACCTCGACAGCGTCTGTGTGTTGCTGCAGCTGTACAGGTTGCTGATGGTCTTCTTCATTCCCGCAAGCGGCTCACCTTCATTGGCTACAGAGCCTCCATCAGTTCGGCTGCGGAGACGTGTACGCCTTGGTTGTTGAGGTACCTCTGTAAGATCTTTTGCATGATCAGTGCAATGCAGTTGAATACGAAACACCCGCGGATATGTTTTTGTGTCCAAACGAACCCAGGTCAGGCTTGCAGGTTTGTCTTGAACTGTGGAAATTGTCTTCAATGCGCCAAAGCTGGCGCAGTTTGTCATAGATCCACTCTGGTTCCCGGTCTTCAATGTTGGTCAACACAGCGCCACACCAGCGCAACCACTTCACGTAGAGATCGGTGTTGCGTGTCGCGCTCCTCGTGCTGACCTTGATGAAAGATTTAAAGCCGTTTTTGCTTGCTACTGCCGCGGCTGGCTTGCCTTTGCTGACATGTTGCTCGGCTTTGTTCCACTTCTGGTTCAATTCATTCAAGTCATGGTGATAGCGATGCGTGTTGAATGTGAGGGGCGGGGAGCAAAATCCGGACTTGCTACCCCGGGCAGACAGGCGTGAAGTGCTTAAGAGCTAGGTTTGACGGACTTGCTTTTTACCAAATCTTCTTCGTATTCAAGTGGCGTCTTCATTGCAATAGCGGAATGAGGACGAATTTGATTATAGACACGAATCTCGTGAATCACGGCAGTGACCGCTGCCGCGTGGTCGGTAAACCTTTTCCAGCCAACAAGAACCTCGTGCTTCAGCGAGCTAAAAATTGATTCGCTGGGCGCGTTGTCCCAGCAGTTTCCCGAGTGACTCATTGAGGGCAACAAGTTGAGCCGAGCCAGACGGCTTTGAAACTGCTGAGATCAGTACTGCGAACCCCGATCCGAATGCACTATCGTGCCTGCTACGGACAGCCGTTCCTGCTCGCGTGTTTTTACGGTCATGTCAAGGGCGGTCATGATGAGTTGCGTCGTCATCTTGGTGTCGATACCCCATCCCAGGATTCTCCGGCTACCTGGATCCATGAATGTTGCCAAGTAAGCCGGTCCGTTGGACGTCGGCAGGTACGTGATGTCCGAGACCCAAGCCCGATTGAGCCTACTGGTCTTGAAATTGCGATTGAGCAGATTGAGATACACCGTCTTGTCGTGATTGCTGTCCGTTGTCTTGTAAGGTCGCTTGCGGTGCCGATACCCGATGAAGCCGTTGCTTCTGAGCAGATGTTGGAAGCGAGAAACGTCGACCTGAATCCCCTGTCTGCGCAAAAGCTCATGGAACTGTCGATAGCCGGGGGTGTAGCCGAGCAACCCACGTAAACAGAGAACGCTTGCCATTACGGTTTCCTCGCTGAGCATTGCTCGTTTAGGCTCATTCGGTTTCTTTTGGGGGCGACCTTCTTGTCGGCCGAGCCATTCGTAATAACCGCTGGTGCTGACGCCGAGGATTCGACACCGCTCTGACAAAGGCATGCCGTAGAGCTGGGATCCGCAAGAGTCTCACGAATGAAGGCGCACCTCACTTAAGGCCGGTCGTGCTGAGGTACGCCGCGAATTTTTTAAGAGCGCACACTCCTGACGAGAGAGGTCCAGTTCGGCTCGCAGGCGGGTGATCTCGGCCTGCTCGAACGTGACTTCGCGGGCAGATTCGCTGCTGGAAAGTTTGCCGTTGCGTGCATCACGCAACCACGCGTAGAGGGTGTTGCGGTCAATGCCGAGTTCGTCAGCGACATCACATACACGACGCCCCTCGTTCTGAACAAGGTGGACAGCATTGAGCTTCATTTCGTTTGTATATTTACGGTGAGGTATAGCCATGAGAAGGACTCCTAACAAGGGCTGTAATAGTGATCTATTCCACCCTTATTAACCAGTCCGGAAAAAGGCCCCCTCATATCAGGCTCGGTCTGCCTCCCAGTCAACGTGCTCGAGACGAGCCATATGCACTTGCGGCAAGCGTGCGTTCTTCAAGTTGCGGCTTTGACGTTTGTGTTGGCGGCAGCGTTGTTCCGCCTGCAGCATGCTCAACAACCGCTCTTCAAACATCATTTGTCTGTACGCGGGCTTTTCCCATTGCGCCTGGAAGGTGGGAAAGAATTCCAGGATCTTGAGTTCCTTACAGATCGTGGCGATTTCCTCTCTGCTTTTGCTCAGCATCGTCATTTGTTCTCTCCCGTAGTTTGTGTCAGCAGTTGGTCGTAATAGGCGGAACCTCGATATCTTCCAGACGAAGCTAACTTCTCTCGCAACTCTTGCCTTCAGATCGTCTGAAACGGTTGTGAATGACGGCGTCAATTTCCTCGCAATGAACCGTGTACGAGGGGCTTAAGCGAGTAAGCGTTGCCTAACAACACTTTTCAAAAAGACCGTTGCCGAGCCGTGCCCTGTGACTGTTGACAGCACGTAGCACTTTCCAGGCGACTTCACCGAGGTTTTGCTTGAGCCAAAACGTGCAAAGTTTTCGAGCCGATTCACCGCTTTGTCCGATCAACTCGATGAGTTCCTCCTTGGTCTGCATGACCGCACGGATTGACTTCGGCATGTGCTCGTGCAAAATGATGTCTTGCGATTTGCCTTCGCGCAGGTAATGTATCCATATCCGTTCCCTGGTCCGGAGATCAAAAATGCTGACTGTTTGCGACTTGCAGCTTTTGATGACCTTGGCCTAAGTAACCGAGGGGAACGGAGTATCTGCAGTTTTCGAAGCGTACGACATTGCCCTTTTGCACTTAAAGGATCTTGCTGACGGACGACAATTCGTACGGAATTGGCGGCAGAGGGCGAAGCGCGATCTTTTCTTCCTCCATGAGATCGGCTCGAGAAAAGCCATCGGAACGTGTCGTCAAGGGGCGTGCGTTGAGTTTGAGAAGTTCCTTGCTGATGGCCCTGTTGATTTCTTCGAGACTGAAGAATTGGCGTCCTCTCAGGGCTGTCAGGATAAAGCGTTGACATTGGTAGACAGCGTTTTCAACCATCGCTTTGTCCCGCGGCTTACCTGGTCTGACTGCGACCGGAATGGTGCCATAGTAATCGCAGAACTCCCGGTATTGCCAGCATAGCCGCGGGCAATACTTGTCCGGTTTGATCACCAGCGAGGTCGAGTTGTCCAGGTAAATATGCTTCGGGACTCCACCGAAAAAGGAAAGCATCTGGGTCTGGGCATCGAGCCAGTCATCCCGAGCTTGACGCTCGGTCGCACAGCAGAACATGTATCCGGACGCCGGCAGAACGCCGACGAAGATTTGAGCTGCGGCAACCTTGCCGAGGCCGTCAGGCGTCCACGGCAACGTGTCGCCGCTGTAATCAATCATGGCGACGTAGCCAAAGTCCCATTGATTTGTGAGCTCCACTTCCCGACACGAGGGCGGCAGAATCTGACAAAACAGAGCGTAGGCTTTGCAGAATCCTTTGTAACCGAGTGCTGAGGCGCCTTTCGGCACGCCGTTACGATAACTATCCCAGAGAGCTTTTAAGGTCCGACGGTTCTTACCGCGGACATTGTGTCGGCAGTAAACGGTTTCGAAATCCGGTTCATAAAAGCCGGACCGAACAGCGGTTCCGAGACCAAGGCGAGATTCGAGGTCGTTCGGTTTCAAATCGATGGCTTGCTCGAGAGTCAGTTTCGCCTGTTTGATGCGATCGAGGTAGCGCTGCACGGTGGATTTGGAGATTCCGAGCTCTCGCGCTATGGCTTGCCGTGAAGCACCGCTTAGCGTCCGGCGCAGAATCTCTTGCACGTCGAATTATGCATAAGAGTCTTACTCCTATTTGGTTGATTGGGCAAATCCCCTTTGCAAACAAAGGGTTAATTCATCCTATCAGCTAAGACTCGTCGCATATCTTCTCAGCGAACATGCACTAAAAGACGTCCATCCCGACGTCGGCTGCCGTTCGCTGTCGCATCGACCTGCGTTCGATCCGAGGCGCCGGAAGCCAACGTTCCAAATTTGGCGACAGGCGACAATCGTTCGGCTTGAAATCGCCGAGCGATCGATTGAAAGCGAGAAATGGTTTGCCGGGGGAGATGCCCGTTCGATTGAGGGCGTGGGGCGTTCTATCACTGGAGCCGAACGTTCCGTCTGGATCGACATGCGTTTCTTCAACTGAGATTAGCGTTCTTCGTTATGCAGCGCGCGTTTGATGTTCGTTGTGACCCGTTCTATTGAAATCGCCGTGGAAGCTAAAGGCGGGAAATGGAAGGGAAATGTTTGGGAGCGGTTCATTCTTGTCGACCACGGTTCGATCTGAAGTCGCCTGTCGTTCGGTTGCAGTCGCCGACCACCGCGGATTGAGGTTAGATAGCCGTTCCGTCTTCGTCGAACCTCGTGCCGTTTTCAGTTCCCTAATTCATACTTGAGTACGACCGGTCACTCAAGTCGTGCCAAATGTGCTGTGCGCTTAGAGCCTATGCTCCCGAGTTGCCAAGTCCGGATTTCGCGCCCACCCTAACGCTTTTGAGACAAAGATATGGACCTTTACTCTTTTTGCTTGATTTTGTCTGCCTCATTTTTATCCCTTGTTTGGGACGGCTCAATCCTTTGTCGTTTTGTGGAAGCTTACAGCGTCATCCAACATGCCAGAAGAATGCTGCTCGATAATCTGGGTCCCTATATCTCAATCAGCACGAAATCAGGACAACCGTTCAAGCCGGAGGCTCCGTCTTGTTGCCAGACATTTGACACTTGATTTACCTAGATCAGCTGGAACTACACTTTGATGTGCTTACAATTTTTCAATGGAAGTTGAGGTTTGAACAACCTAGTATTGAATTTGGTAAAAAAATTTGCCAAACTCAGCTCTTGGCAAGGGCACTCTCAGTTTGTGTCTGATAGAGAACAGTTGATTACTCTTTAGCACAGCTCTTCACTAGACGAGTACGATCTTGCACTGCGTAGTTATCATTTTGATTATTTATTGTCAAAGAGGTAGAAATGGAAATCGTAGCTATTATCCCAGCAAGAGGAGGTTCGAAAGGAATACCGTTGAAAAATATTCAACCGATTGGAGGAATTCCTTTAGTATCTAGGAGCATCAGAGCAGCTCGTAATTCAAAATACATAAATGAAGTTTATGTTTCAACCGACTCGGATTTGATAGCTAGTGTTTCTCGTGATGCAGGGGCACAGGTCGTTGTTCGTCCCTCAGACATTAGTGGTGATACAGCATCATCAGAGAGCGCATTGCTTTACACTTTAGAGCATATAAACAAAAATAGCGACTATGTGGTTTTCCTTCAGTGTACATCTCCTTTTACAACATCACACCAAATAGACAAATGTATTGAAAGAATAATTAATCAAGATGCAGATTCTTGTTTCGCAACAGTAAGTAATCATAGATTTTTGTGGAAATATTTGGAAAACTGCGATGACATAGTAGAAGGTATTAATCATGATGGTCGAAATCGCAAGAGGAGACAAGATCTTGCTCCCGAATTTATGGAGACGGGAGCCATTTATGTTATGAAAACTGAAAAATTTCTAACTGAAAAGACTCGATTCTGCGGAAAAATAGTTAATTGCAATTTCGACGATGAATCTCTTGCGTTTGAAATCGACTCTCCTTTTGATCTTTTAGTTGCACGTGCTATTGATAAAAGTTTAAAGGTTACCGAATATTCAGATGTTTCATTCTTGGATATAAAACTCATAGTCTTCGACTTTGATGGAGTTTTTACCAATAACAAAGTTTATCTTGATGAAGATGGCCGTGAATCCGCACAATGCGACAGGGGGGACGGAATGGGCATCTCTCTTTTAAAGAAGACCAAGGTTCCTTTCTTTATTTTATCAACCGAAGAAAATCCAATTGTTTTGAAACGAGCTGAAAAATTAGGAATTCCTGCATTCAATAAAGTAACAAACAAACTTCAATTTCTTGAAAAGTATATTGCTGACTCAAGTATTAATTTTGAGTCAGTTTGCTATATAGGAAACGATGTGAATGATCTAGAGTGTTTGAAAAAAGTAGGGCTCCCAGTAGTTCCATCAGATGCTCATGAAGAAGTGAAAAAAATAGCTAGAATTATTCTTCGGAATAGTGGCGGAAATGGTGCTGTTCGAGAGTTTTGTGATTTATTTTTGAAGGGCCGGAAAAATGAATAAATATCAAATAGGTGAAACCGATCAACGTTCTTGGGGAACTTGGGAGGTGCTTGATGCTGGCGAGGGGTTTTGCCTTAAGCGACTTATATTGTTACCTTTCCAAAAAATATCTAAACAGCGTCATCAGCATCGCGGTGAAACTTGGATTATTGCTACTGGTTCCGGCCGAGTTCTGATCGATAAAACTTGGCATCATGCTACTCCTGGAAATGTCTTTAGAATCCCTAAGCAACAAATTCATCAGCTTGAATCTCTTGGCGAAGGTCTAACTGTAATTGAGCTACAGACTGGTAAAACATTAGACGAAGCTGATATCGAAAGATTTCCAAGCTAATATTTTGCAAGGCGGGATTTCTTGACTGGATCCCGCCTTTATTTTTTAATTATGAAAATTTGTTTTATTTCTAAATTTGATTCTTTTGTGCGTCTCGCGCTGAACTATGCAATTCAATTTAAAAGATTCAATTGGGAGGTGGCTTTTATTGTTTTGGAAAAAAATAAATTATCAAATTCTCAAATTTCGCATCTTAACAATGAGCTAAAAATTCATCAAATTAAATTAGAAGTATACAGAAAAGAGATATTATTGGACTCCGCAGCTATTTTCTTTTGTCTGACAGGTGGATACATAAAAAAAATTATTAGATCAACTATCTCATTGGTGGAGAAAGATAGGCCGTATCTGATTTCGGCTTATCCGGGTGTTGTTTATCAAAATATATATGACGGCTTTACGTCAAGAAGCTTGTGTGATTTGATTATTCTTCCATCTTTTAAAGAGAAAATGTTTTATGAAAGGTATTGCAAAGAATATCGTTTGACCGATAATGGCATTGTTGGGGGGTATTTCAAAAACAAATGTCATATAGGAAATGATTTTACAAATGATGTAGTTTTTGCTGAACAAACAGTTGTTCCAAACACTATCTCTGATAGACTTTATTTGGCAAGAAAGCTAATAGAATTTGCCGAGAAAAATCATAACAAAAATTTATTCATAAAACCAAGAATAGCATTATCAGGAACCTCGTTATTTGAAACTAAGTTACACATTTTAGACGCCCTTAACACAGTAAAAAACAAGAAGTTGCCTGACAATTTAAAGATAACATATGAGCCTATCGAATATTATACTTCACAGGGAGCTACATGTGCAACGATCAGTTCCACCGCCGCAATAGAGACTTTGCAGTTTCACGATAAAATTGCATTTATTTCCGATTTTGGCCCTTCGGAAAATAATGGCGGAACTTATTTCCGCAACTCAAATGTCGAATATAGCTTCTCGGAATTAATTGCAGGGCATGTGCGTCCGATTAATAAAGAATGGAAAAAACAAGTATATATATCGAATGATAAATGTATAGAAAAAATAATAGAGAAAGTTGAACAAGAGGTTGTTCACAACATTAGGCCAGGATACCAAAATTCAAGAAAATTATACTCAAATGAGTATTTAACTAATCCAGAATCAAGGGCCAAATCAAGAAAAAGCACATATAAATATATTCAAGCTCGATTCATTAAATTATTTAGCTTAATTAAAGGTGCTTTATGAAGAGAGCGGTCATCGATAGTGGCAATGTCAAATGATTCTCGCTCTTTTAAATTTTGAGCTTCAAATACAGCAAGGCGTTAATCAAATATATCTAAATGTTGTCAAAAGAAATTGATACACTTTGAAATAAAAATGAGTGAGATACGTAGTGCCAGTGTTAATTTGGATATACCGGGTACCAGTTGTTGTGACGACGTCAATGTTGTCATCGTACAGATAGGCATCGACAACCTGGTGTACCGCTGTTGCCCAAGCGAAAGTTACCAAAGTCGCAGCTTCCTTCAATCTCGACAAAGTAAGTGCCAAATCTAGAACCATGCGGAACGGGACACCCGCTTAAGTGGGTGCCCCAAATATGTGTTTGTGTTGGTGATTTGGTGAGTTTTAGATTGCTGAGCCAGTATTCATGTGGCAACATCGCCTTGGCGCAGTTCCACGTTGATAGTGGGGCTCAATCAGCCAAAGGAAGCGCGATGCACTCACGCGATATGATGAGGTTGTGCAGGTGTAAATGTTCGTTGTCGATCAATGTATCACGGAGTGCCCTCTCTGGCTACGAAATCTCGAGCATTCGCACGATGCTTCCCGCACACTTGAACAGCCGGCTAAGGCTCAATCCTAAACATTCGAACACATGGAAGTGATAGACCAAGTCCTATGTTTAGCCAACCAGAGGACTTATGAATAAGTTTCCAGTTTCCCTTCTGCGGCAATTGCTCGGTTGCATGCAGGACGGCCTTTTTTCAGTCCGCGTCACCACTCAGAAGTTGGGGATTTCCAAATCCTCTGTGAGTCTTCTTTCTCATACAGCGATATCGCATGGCGGCGGCACCAATGTGGCTGAGTTGATCCAATTGTCCGATACGCAACTATTGAAGACGTCTTACCCATCGACCACCAAGGCATACCAAGAACCAGACTGGGTAGAAGTTCACACAAAAAGCTAGCCCGCCGGAATGTCACACTCAAATTGCTGTACGACGCCTATAAGTCACAAGTCATCAGACGTCCATACACCTACACCTCCTTTTGTCGCCGCTACTCCGAGTGGCGCCAAGCCAACGGCCTTGGCGTACCCAACGGCAACGTCCAAGTCATCCCCGGTGAGCGCATGGAGATTGACTTCGCCGGCGACAACCTCAAGTGGATTGATCCGAACTATGACGTACAACGTGCGCGGTTGTTTATCGCGGTGTTGCCGTACAGCAACCTCACCTACGCCGAGGCCTTTTCCAACGAGAAGCAACAGAGCTGGATCTCCGGCATCGTTCACGTACTTGAATACTTCGGCGGCACGCCGCGGTTCTTGTCATGGACAATGCAAAGGCACTCGTCAAGCACTCGAGTTGGTACGAGGGCGAAGTACGGCAGACAGTGCGCTCTCTGTGCAACTACTATGACATCGAGCCATGGGCCTGTCAGCTTCGTCGTCTCAAGCAGAAAAATCGGGGCGAGGCCGGTGTAGGGCTCGCACAGCGACGGATCTTTGCTGCGATGGAGCTGGAGCGTACCCCGATGGCGCGCGATCTCGATCACCTCAACGAACAGGAAAAAGCGAAACTCGAAGCGCTTAACAACGCGCCGTTTACTGCAACAGAAAGGTCAAACTCCCGCAGGTAAATGTTTGAGGAAGAAGAACGCGAGTTTCTTAGCCGTCCGCCGCTCCAAGCCTTCTGCCCGTTGGTTATTCGCGTCCTTGTTGTTGATCGTGGCCATTGCGATCGCACCTCAGGCGACGGCCATCGTTACAGCACGCCGCCGGAGTACTCCGGCAAGCGCGTGTCCGTAACGATCACCGATGACAAGATTTACATCTATGACCTGAATTCGTGGGGCAAATTCGCCGAGCATAAGCGATGCAAGAACAAACAAGGCAACAAGACCCACCTATTGCCGGAACACCTGACTGACGCGGAAAGAAAATACCGGCGCCAACCTCGCGAATGGGTTGCTGAGTTTGTCAAGGCTGGATTGCCTGAAGACTTTGCCGATCGTCTGGTGCGGCATCTAAAAAAAGGCAAAACCAACTTTCCTTGCGGCCGGGCTTGCAATGCCCTGATGAGGCTCTTCAAGCTTTTTCCCGTCTCCATTATCTATCAGGCTCTGAGTACGGGTCTTGAGTACGGCAATGTCACCTATCAAGAAACGCGCAAAAGATGTGAGCAGATCATTTGGACCAAAGAAAACAACCTGGAACCCAACATTGGAAACAATCAAAGGATCGCAAACGACTATTTGTCTCCGGCTCACACCAATATCAGAAACAACTACCGATGAGGGGGTGGACAATGAGTCGATCGGTAATGGATCTTAAAGAGGTTTGCCTTGAGCTGTGCGCCGGCGGCATCCTGATAAAAGCGATGGAACTTGTCAAGCTTCCGAATTATCAAAGCTTAGATCCGGTGGAGTTCTTATACGAATGTCTCGTGAGCGAAGCGGCTCGAAGGCAAACGAGAAAGGTTGCGACACAGATCAAAAAATCAGCTTGCTTCTATCCGGACGCATGTATTGAAAATACTTTGTACGCGCCTGACCGCAATCTGAACCGCGGATTGATTGAACGATTGGCCGGTTGCGATTGGATCCGCAATGGCGAGCACTGCGTCATCACAGGCGCCACCGGCAGCGGCAAAACTTGGTTGGCCAGCGCGTTGATGAATGCCGCAATCCGAGCAGGCTTTAGAGCAAAGTATTACCGCGTCAACGATCTCTTGCTCGAATACGCCGAAAGTGCCTCCAATACTACGTTGCGAACGAGTAAGAAGAAACAACTAAATAGGTATCACCTGCTGATGATTGATGAATTCGGCCTAGGCGGCTTAACGGCGAACCAACGTGCTGACCTGCTGGAAATCATAAATGAGAGAACGCGCGAAGGAGGCAAAAGCGTAATCGTTACAAGCGTGTTTCCAGTGGATGTCTGGGCGAGCTGTATCGGGGACGTGTCGTTTAGTGATTCCATTCTGGACAGGCTTATTCATCGAGCTTGGCGCCTGAACTTGGAGGGCCCGTCTATGCGAAGCCGAACAGAGTGCGGAGCACTGGAAGATCCCTATGGGAAGAAGCTGAAGCCTTAAGAAGGAAGACTTTTAGGCAGGCATCTCTCGAATCTTGAGTTTTATCGGCTGTGACTCGGGGCGCGCTCCGCTTTCGCTCCGCGCAACCGAATAGCTATGACAGCCTGCGAGCACTCGCTCTGATTCCGAAGGATGCCCCAGCCTGCGCTCCGACCTGCCTACAGCCCATCGTTTACGACATAAGCGGCAGGTCGAACGCAGGCTGGGTTAGGAAGGTAGAAACCTCAAAAGCAATAACGCTCTCGGAACACCCACACTTGCCCAATCATCGGCATCGAAACTACTGTCCGAATGTTTGAGAATTGGGGTGTCCGAAAGGATGAGAATCATTGTGCGAATAAATGGTAATTTTCAGTCTTGGCTCTGTATGGCTTGCAATTGACCGGAACAAATTGCCAATACCTTGATAGCTGCAGATAGCGACGGTTGAAGATGGTTTTGCCTTGTTCTGCTCTTCCGTCAACGAGACAACGTGTGTTGTCGGATACAACAGCAACGGGAACGCCGTTGAAATACTGAAAGGCGGATTCGATGCCGTTTAACCAGGCAGCCTGGTTCTCCATCGGATACAGCTTGGCAAAGACTCTTCTGGAATAACTCAGCACCGCAACAAACACGCACACACGAGTTTTGGTTCCTGCGATTAAGACTTCGTCAAAGCCGAAGTCAATTTGCATTTCGTCTCCGGGAGGCACCTCGTAGCGCTCCGTCATTTCTTTGGCGTGTAGCTCTTTGGTGCGCCATGGCTGGCAGTACTTTTGTAGCTGCCGCAGGCTGATCGATACACCGAGCTCACTCTGAATCTTGCGCAGTACAACTGGACAATGTCCTCGGCAAGCTAGGAACCACTCGTGGATCTGATCTCGGAAAGCATCGAGTCGACTTGGGCGTTGCACCTCTGAAGAAATGGGCGTTAGTGTCTGAAAGTGAGACAGGTACTTACGAACGGTATTTCTCGAGATCCCAGTTGATTTAGCTATCGCTTTGGATCCCATGCCCCGTTCTGAGAGCACCCGAATTCTGTTGATTGCTTCTGTTGGAAGCATGTCGGGTCTCCTTTTGAAAGGGAAACCCTCATTATGTGTTTGGTCTCTTGATATCCCCATTTTTTTTGACTCTCGAGGGGGGCAAATTAGGGGGTTGGTTCATTTTGGGGGTACTTTAAGAGTTCGCCCAGCAGCATCATGATTACAAGCGTCTTTCCGGTCAAGGTGCGGAAAGACTGTTGTCAAGCGCAATGACTTTTTTCCAGGGTAAACGCAATGAGACCTTTCCAGAGAG
>ENA-ORTB01002335-ORTB01002335.1-human-gut-metagenome-genome-assembly--contig:-NODE-2335-length-17885-cov-2.638531_pt1 | contig 17885 bp, 20 predicted proteins | sample MGYA00241905_ERZ509174 | MGnify/ENA primary metagenome ERZ509174 (study PRJEB26280, sample SAMEA2338851) | human gut metagenome | biome: human gut; feature: human-associated habitat; material: faeces... | reverse complement strand
GCGGAGTTATCCAGCTCCGCCATGCAAAACAGGGTGATATGGTCAACATTGCTATTTCCCAGATTGTAGTAACAGTTGTTTTTGCAGAAGAAGGCTGGTTTGATATTAAGAAATCTATTGGAAATAACAACCGTAAGTTACGCCGGTTAATCCGTAGCTGGAATAGTAGTCAGAATGACCTTACATTTAAATATGATACATCAGATAACACAGTTACAGCCGAAGGAGATTTTGATAAAGACCAGACAGCCGAAGAACTTTTAAGATATTTAGACCGTCTCCTTGATACTTATTTTGATACAGATACAGGAGAAGAAGAATGAAAAATTTTATACTGGCAGTAGAGAATGTTCCGAAACCGATGCTTATTGCAGAAGCAGTTTTGATAGTATTAATAATAGGTGTGGTTGCTATTCGGTTTTTTATCATCAGGTCAAAGCCGGCATATCTAAAAAAATTACCGAGGACAGTATATGATGAGGAGACAATACACTTATTATTTAATTGTTATAAAGCAGCAGATTCAATCGAGGGAATGCTTCATCTGGCGGTGAAAAAGAGCCGTAATAGGAAAAATAAGAAAAGGTTTAAGGCGGCAATATCCTACCTGTATACGAGCAGGTATAAGGATTACGAAACAGCATTATATAAATATGCCGGAGATGGTACAGAACAGACAGAGCGTCTGTTTACAGATATTATAGGAAAAGAAGCAGCAAAGAAACGCCTGCTGCCTTTAAAGGAGGAATCATAAGTGAGAAGAAATAACTGGAAGAAATATATTATCATCCTGATCGCATTTATTGTTGGGCTGGTGGCAAATCTGGCGGCAAGGGCTATCCTGCCCAGACTGTTACCAGCAGGATTGCAGGCTTGGACGGGTCTGTTAGCGACACTGTTAGAGATCGTAATATCCGTCGGTATCATCTTGATCATTATTTTTACAAATCACATCGGGGAGGACTAGGCAAATGAACAGAGTAAAAAACTTCATAGGGGCAATGAGAGAAAGAGGAGTCAGGACAGTAAAGAGAGCTGTCCCGGCTTTTTTTACTGCATATTGTTATTTCAGTATGTATGTGTCTGTGTATGTGCCTGTGTATGCGGCAAAAGCAGCAGGAACCTCAGTGATCACATCAGGATTTAATTCGCTGTATGAGATCGTAGCAGCGATTGTGAGCAGTATTGGACAGTTATTACTGTTATGGGGAGTGTTTGAATGGGCAACGGCTTTAAACTCTCAGGATGGAACAATGCAGTCAATGGCATTTAAACGTATCGCATCTGGATTAGTTGCCTGCCTTGCCCCACAGATCGTTACTGTTATCAGTGCATCTTTAAAATAAGGACAGGAGGGATGATTTATGCCGGAATGGCTGTTTGACTTTCTCTCTGGTCCGACGATAAAGATTGCGGAGGCGATATGGAACTCCAGTATGAGACTGATCATAAAGCTGGTCTGCAGTACGCCACAAAAGTTTTCTACAGGAACATGGGCATTTGTCAAAGAAAACCTGTATCCGTGGGCAGAGGGGATCGGACTCTCTGCTCTAAATTTATTTTTTATGATAGCCTTTTTGAAAGCTGTGAGTAACCTGCATCAGAACATCACACTGGAGATGGTAATCGAAGCAATGATCAAGGTGGTCGTGGCAAATGTCTTGTATCTCAATATCTTAAATATAATGACAACCATATTTTCTATCTCATCAGCGATGGCGAAAGAAGTCTTTACGATAGATGCCCCGGATTTAAAAGTAGAGGATATGGATATTGGCTCAGCATTGTTTTATCAGCTATTTGGCTTGCTCTTTATACTGGCAGCGATCGTTTGCAGCTTTTTGATGTTATGGACAGTATACAGCCGGTACATAAAGCTATATCTGCTCATGATATTAGCACCCTTTGCGATGTCTGCACTTGTAGGAGGTCAGGAGATAGAGCGTAGTTTCTATGCATGGATGCGGACATTCCTGTTAAATGCATTTGAGATTGTAGTGATTGCCTTAACGATGGTCATATCTTTCAAGCTCATCGGTGCAGGCATCTCGCTATTTGACGGCAAAAACATTGTAACATCTATGGTAGATGGGTTCTGGGATGCATTAAACAGCCTGTTTACTATGATCCTTGTAACTGCAGCCGTAAAAGGTTCCAATGCATTTCTGTCAAAGGCGATGGGATTATAAATGTGCCGGATTTCGGTACGGGAAAGGAGAAATCATGGGAAAATTTGCAGCTAAAATAGAAAGAGTTATCACAATAGCCCTAATATTGTCTGTGATGCTGATACTTACACCGGGAGTCAGCACACAGGCAAAAGCAAAAAAATGTAATCATAAAAGTGTAACATGGGTCACAACATCAAAACCTAGCTGTACGGATGAAGGCATGAAGGTTAAAAAGTGTAAGAACTGTGGAAAAATCTTAAAGATAAAGAAGATAAAAAAATCAGGACACCGCTTACGCACACAAATAGAAAAAATGCCTACATGCACAAAACCGGGATTAACGGCAACGTATTGTTTAAATCCAGATTGTATTTATGGATATAGGAAATATTACAAAACAGAAAAGATAGCTCCTTTGGGACATTCCTATATTGCTAAAACTTACAAGGCTACCTGTACTGCACCAAAAACGATTGTAACTTCATGTAAGAATTGTAAGTACAAGTCAACTCATAAGGAAGGGAAAGCTCTTGGACATCACTGGACTAAGTGGAAGTTAAATACCGATAGTATGATAAAAAAGAAACCGAAAAAGACACGTATATGCAGCAGATGTGGAAAGAAAGAGACGATTTATGTTAAATAGCTGGAAAGAGAAACTTCATGCTATTTGATACAAGGAGAATTTATGGAAAAATTAAAAAAGGAAGTAACTATAGTGTTACTGGCTCTAATGATGACTATGGTATTTTTTGCAAATGCACAGGCAAAAGCAGGGTGTAATCATAAACATACAGGCAGAACGTGGATCATTGCAGAAAAAGCAAACTGTAATCATACAGGAAGGAAAAAACAACTTTGTGTGAGATGCAGAAAAGTGTTGCTGGAAAAAGTGATCCCTAAGACAAAACATAAATGGAAACTTACCAGAAAAAGGAGAACAAGATATGACTGTATGAAATGTGGCGGAGTTAAGTTGAAAAATGAATATGGAGGCTGGAGCTATTATTTTCCATGATGGATCTTGAAAACAGATAAAAAGAAGGAGTGAAAAATTATGAAGACAAAAAGACATATTGCGGTGATTTTAATGGTACTTATGGTGCTGGTACTTGTACCGGGGAGCAGTACGCAGGCAAAGGCAAAAAAGTGTAATCATAAAAATATAACTTGGGTAACGTTAACCAAGCCTACCTGTGAATACCGAGGGATGTCATATAAAAAGTGTAAATCCTGTGGAAAAGAATGGCCTCAAACAATAATGAGAAAACCAGCGTTAGGGCATAAACCGGGAAAACCGAGGATTTTACATCCAACGTGTCTTTCTGGGGGACATAAAGAGATTGTCTGTACAAGAAAAGGATGCCCTAAGAGTTACGGTGACGAAGAAATCTGTGGAAGCTATTTAAGTTATAAAGAATTACCGGCTTTAGGTCATTCTTATAATAAAGGGACGAGTATAAAAACAGGAAAGAAACGGGGAAAAAGTTCCAATATCAGAAAACTCAGAAATGTAAACGATGTGGAAACAGAAGAATTTCTTTTTATTACAAATGATGAGGATATGAAATGAAGATTGATATTAATAAAGATTTTGAAAAAGCTTTTCCAGATGACCTCTGGAAAGGTTTTACACTAAAGCAGATCATCACATTTGCGATTGGAATTATTATGGCGGCAGGCACGATAGCAGCACTGTGGAAGTTCATGAAAATCTCACCGATCACAGGCAGTTATATCGCCATTCCTGTGATGCTCCCGATATGTTTTTTGGGCATTTACGAGTACCAGAACCATTCGTTATGGGAAATGTGGAAAGAGATGCGGTTTTACAGGACAACCAAAAAACTTACTTATGGGGCGGAAGAAGCTCCGAAGACAGGCAGGATATTTACCATGCACCATCCTGCTGTAAAAAAGAAAAAGAGAAAAAAGAAATAATAAGATGACAGAGCCGGAAAATAAAGTTTCTGGCTCTTTTCGATTAAAGGAGGAATTAACGTGGCGGTTATCAATGCGAGTGGAAAGTTCCGCTCTTTTCATTCTAAGAGTGTTCCCATCGTTCCTGTCCCGAAGAATGTGCGGCAGGCATTAAATATTGAACGGATGTATAAAAACGGGATAGCAAAGATTGAACCCTCAAAAACAAACAGTATTTATGACAGATGTTATGTTTTTGAGGAGATTAACTATATTAACAAGGATGAAAGCGAAAAAGATATTTTTCTGAACCAGTTTATGTCATGGCTGAAATCAATGAGTGTTGATTTTAAGATCACGATTGCAAATGAGTTTCAGAGTATTGATGAATTCCTAAAAAAAATCCGTGGAAAGCAGAACAGTAAGGTGTATCCGCAGATTGACAGAGGGATAAAGGAATGGACAAGGGAAAAATTAGAAAATTCTAATCCGAATGTAACAACGCTACGTTATCTGACGGTTTCGTGCCGGGCAAATTCGTTAGATGAAGCGACCATTTTACTAAATGCTCTGGATACTACAATCCAGCAGATGTTCGCCAAATGGAGAGGAAAGATAATCCTTTTAAATGGCGAAGAACGTCTGAAATGTCTGCACTCATTACTCCGTCCAGGCAAAAAGGAGGAAGAACAGTATATCTATCTGGATGAGAGTGGAAAGCATGACTGGAAGAATGATGTCATGCCGCAGACGATCAGGCAGTATTCCAATTTCATGATATTTGATAAAACGCAGTATGTTTCCGTACTGTTCGGCTGGAAATACAGCAGGACACTGAAACCTGATGAACTGATGCGTAGCTTCTCTTATGTTGATTTTCCATCTTTTATTACGCTGGATTTTTCGCCAGTACCGGCAGATGTTATCAATGAAAAACTGATCGCTGCGGCAATGAACAATGAGAAATCCATCAGCGAGGAAGAAGAAGCAAAAAGAAAGAAAAATATCATCGTATCTGGACCATCTTATGCAAAACAGAGAAAGAAAGATGAGATTGAAGGATACATGGATTTAGTGAACGATAACGATGAGACAGGATTTTTCCTGAACTTTTTATTCGTAGCAACTGCACCAGATGAATCTACATTAGCACAACGGGTAGAGCAGTTAAAAGAAACAGGAAAGGCACAGGGTGTAGTTATCAGTACAGCAGATTACACACAATTAAAAGCATTAAATACGGCACTGCCGTTTGCCGGACGGCAGGTCGATTATATGCGTTTCTTCCTATCTTCCTCGATGGTTGCGATGCAGCCATACTTTGCCCAGGACATCTTAGACCCCGGCGGGTATTTTTATGGATTAAACCTGACAACAAAACGTCTGATATTTGGCAATAGAAAATTACTGATGAATCCCCACGCAATCATTGTCGGGCATACAGGTTCAGGTAAATCCGTGTTGATTAAGGCAACAGAGATATTTCAGACACTTATCTCTACATCAGATGACATTTTAATCCTAGACCCGCAGAATGAATTTAAGGAAATTGTAGAAAAATATGGTGGTTCTTATTTTGATCTGACTCCAAAATCAAAGATATATATCAATGGTTTTGAAGTGTCTGATGCAGTATTTTATGCAGATAAAGACACGAAAGAAAAATTTATCGCTACACAGACAAAGTATGCCAAAAGTCTTGTTGCAGCCATCATGACAAATATCCTATTTACCCAGGAACATGCTACGGTAGTCAGCAGAGCTACAAGAAAGATGCTTGATAAAATCTTTGCACAGAAGAAATTAAAGAAGCAGGCAACCTTACGGATGTTAAGAGAAGAGATTAAGTTAGAACTGGAGAATGCAAAAGATGATTATGATAAATCTATCATAAAGCCAATCTATAACTCTCTTGAAGAATATACAGAAGGAAGCTGTGATATGCTGGCTTATCCATCCACAGTACGTTTAGATAACCGTATGATTGGATTCGGATTAAAAAACGTACCGCCGGATAACTGGGAGCCAGTTATGGTAACGGTTATGCATTATACCTCTACACGAATGGAATACAATCAAGAGGCACAGAGGGCAACGCATTTTATCGTGGATGAGACACAGGTAGTCAGCCGGAAAGGTACTTCTGCAGAACAGCTCAATACGGCTGTTGCCACATTTAGAAAGTATGGCGGTATCTGTACGATGGCAATGCAGAATATCACTGCTGCCTTAGAAAACAAGATGTTAAAAGAATTGTTCAGTAACTGTAACTATAAATGCTTTTTAGACCAGGGAGGAGCCGATGCGAATGCCCTTGCCCAGATCCAGGAATTATCCCAGACAGAATTTAATGCATTAAGTTCTGAAGAAGTAGGAAGAGGAGTCATGGTATGGGGGAAAAAGGTTGTCCTTTTCGATGCGAAGATCTCAAAAGAAAATGAACTGTATCCTCTTATCAACACAAACTTTCATGAGAAAGCAAAAGAAGCAGAGAAAAGAAAACAAAGGCAGAGACAGGAACAGCAGGAAAGCAATGACCGTATTGAGGAGATTATCCTGCAGATGGCGGAACTTGCCCCGGTTACCGTCCGTGACCTCTTATCTGTATTAGAGATCACACAGGAAGAAGCTGAAAAACAATTAAACTGGCTGTGTCAGCAAGGTTATCTTGTAAAAACAGAAGAAGCCGGTAATATCCGTTATCAGAAAGCAGGCTGATCATCATGGCAGTAAAAAAAGCGAAGGATGCCAGTTTCAAAAGAATGGATAGTGCTTATGCTTCTTCCAAAAGTGCTATACAAAAGGTTAAAAATACAGACCCGCTTAATGCAAAAGAAGAACAGGAACAGGAAGAGGGCAATGCGAGTGTAGACCCAGCAAATTATCTGTCTAAGAAAGAAAAAAAGGAATGGAAAAGGCTGTCTTATACTGCAAAGCAGCGTTATATCAGGCAGGCAGAACGGCAGTTAAAACGGCAGAAAAAAAGGAACGGGATTGCAAAAACAGAACAGAGTTCCGTTCAGGAAAAAGAACAGCAGGCGGCAGAGATCTTTTTAAAGGAAAGAAAATATAAATCCAATACTTGGAAAGAACCTGTGGATAAAAAAGAGATCGGCAGCCATGACGGAAATGGAGAGATCGCATCTAAGTCGGGAGACAGCCGGGCGGCTATCCGTTCCCAGAGTACGGTTGCCGGAGGAGAAAAGACAGCAGATATTGCGTCTTCTGCTTCAGCAGAAACAACAAAAGCTACAGGAAGTGCTGCAGCAAAAACAGCAGATACCGCAGCCGCATCTACGGGTGCTGGGCTGGCTGCACTGGTCGCAAAAAAAACGGCAGAAAATTTCAAAGAAATGCTGCAGCAGAAAAATACAGCAGTCGAAAGCCAGAGGATAAAGACGCAGACGAAGTTGTCCCAGCTCATCGAAGAAAATAAAACAGGTGCAGGAAGCACTAGCGTGGCAGCCGCAGCTATGCTTGCCTCTGTTGTAGTTACAGTGATGTATTTTGCGGTACAGATTGCCGTGACGATCTTTTTTGTTTTGTTGATCCTGTTAATACCGATCATTGTGATCGTATCTTTCCTTGGAATCATCATCACGTTGCTATCAGGTTTTGCAGCCGCAGTAGATAATACAGATTATGCATCGGGTTCCGGGGCAAGTATTGTTGCGGTTGCTGTACAGGAAATAGGTTATCACGAAGGGTCAGGCAACCATACAAAGTATGGAGTGTATACAGGCACGGACGGAATGTCCTGGTGCCATGCGTTTGTTTCGTGGTGTGCAAATGAATGTGGTTTTATCGAGAGCAATATCATACCAAAGACAGCCGCCTGTGAGACAGGACGGCAATGGTTTATCCATAAGCAGCAGTATAAAAAGGCTGGAAGTTATACCCCACAGGCAGGAGATATTATCTATTTTGATAAAGGCGGGGTGGGAGAATCCCATCACGTTGGTATCGTTGAATATGTCGAAAATGGAATCGTACATACAATAGAGGGCAACAAAAATAGTCAGGTCATGCGTGGACATTATGAGCTTACTTATAAAGGCATCATGGGATACGGTTCTCCGGATTATCCAGACGAAGGACTCACTTCCTCGACAGCATCAGAGATTTTATCAAAAGCACAGGAGCTTGGTAAAATGATGGTGGAGGAAAAATGGGTGTATTCCAATACTGACCTGAAAGGTTCACTTGCGGCAGCAGAACAGTCTGCTAAGAGGACAAACTGTGCCCACGGTGTCTGTCTTGTGCTTCAGGAAATTGGTCTGCTGAAAAAAGGACAGATATTTTTCGGAAACAAGTCTGGAGAGTTAAGCTGCAATGGAACCGTAAGGAAACAGATTGAAAAAGGATTTGACATCATAAAGACTGGCGGGAAAAAATCAAAAGACCTCGACTTAAAGCCGGGGGATATTTGCCTTTTCAAAGGGCATACGAACATCTATGCCGGAAAAGATGAGAACGGTAAAACATACTGGTATGATTTTGGACGTGACCAGACAAAAGACAAAAAGCCGGGAAGTGTTTTTGTAAAATCTGTCCGTAAAGGAGAAATTAACTGGGCGGTCATCACAGTGATCCTCCGGGTAAAAGACCAAGACGGATATGGTTCAGGAAAAACAATCAATATCCCATCACCGTATGGAGACAGTTTCACTTACATGGGCTGGTCCCTCATCACCGCAACAGGCAGTAACCAGTACAAGTTGCGTGTGAAAACAGGTGAGCATTACGATGCGAACGGTTTCGGAAAGATAGGGGACAGATATGTGATAGCCTGCACTCCAACCTTCGGAAAAATCGGAGATGAGATAGATTTTGTTCTGGCAAATGGCAGAGTCATACATGGTGTTATGGGCGATGAAAAAAATATGTCTGATGCAGGCTGCAACAAATGGGGACATGATAATGGACACAGTGTTGTTGAGTTTGTTGTAAATAAATCCATGTGGTATCACACAGGAAAAACCGTCACGAAATTTCATCCAGAATGGGCAAAAAGCTGGGTTGTTAAAGCAATTAATCTTGGAAAAAATCATTTGAAATAATAATTAAAATGTGCCGAAATTCGGTACAGGAAAGGAGCAGGATGAAGAAAAAAATAGTGATATTTCTACTGGCTGTCTTTCTGGTTTTTGCTTTACTTGTTTCCGCTTTATGTTTTTTCTCTCCCCAAAAAAATCAAAACAGCAGGGAAAATACAACGGAAGAACAAAAGACAGAAGATGCTGCAGAACAGACGGAAAAAGAAAAAAGGGAACAATATCATTTCACAAATCTGGAATATATCTATTATATAAATTCTGAGAATGAAACAGATTTTGAAGAACAGGCAGCAGAGTATGTTGAAAAAAATTATAAAAACGTGCAATGGATCAATGCCCTTGCAAAGTTTGATGATGATGTATCAAGCAATACAGGGACAGCGACATTTTATCTACAACTAGATGATGATGATAATTCTGTTATTCTTATTTCCTACGATAAGAGAAAAGAAATCTTTTCATTTGCCCCATATAAAAAGCAGATTGAAAATATTGAAGACTATGGAGGAATGCCACAGGAAAAAAATACAATGCAGGATGATGAAGAAGAGTATAACGAGATTGGTACAGAGCCGATCCATCTTTGTGAGCCACAGATTACTGACCAGGATAATTCATTAGAAGCAGTAGCCAATGAAAATGAACTGTCGCAGGAATTATTAAAATTTTTAGAGAAGGAAGGGGAAGAACGAAGAAATTTTTATGTTACCTCTGTTGAAAATACAGGAGGAAAAAATTTTAAAGCCGTACTGGAATTCAGCACAAAAAGAAGCGACGGGAAAAATATCACAGTAACTTTTGAGAATGGTACTTATACATTTTCTTTGAAATAACACAGAGAAAAAAGAGAAAGGTAGTGAAATTTTGAAGGAAGATCTGGCGGTATCTTTTTTTAAAATAAGTATGCGGCACAGATGCAAAACTTGTATACGAGACTGTGGAAAATGGTTAAATTCCTGTGAGCATCATTGACATAAGGTCTGGCAGATGCCGTTGTCTGTTGAAAGGGGGTTTTAGGGGTTTCTCCCTTAACAAGATGGTATTTTGTACACACAAAATGCGTATCTTGCAATAAGCCTATCGGCTTATTCGTACCATTTTTGGTATGAATACCAGAATTGGTATATGGATAATACCAAAAATGGTACATATAAATCATAAGATCGCTTATAGATAACATAAAAAATTATGGAGGAATAAATGGCAAGGCAGAAACATTTCCGTCTTCCAGACGATGTTCTGGAGAGGATAAATCACAGAGATAAAGAAATGTATCCTACAGAAAATGTATATATCACAGAAGCTGTACGGAATTTTTTTAAAAAAGAAGAAACAGAAAATGTGATGGATAAATTAGAGGATATACAGGATAAACTGGATCGAATCGAAAAAAAGCTTGAGGAAGATGCAGGTAAAAAATATAGTTCTTTTTCAAGTGATGCAGAGAAAAAAGAACTTTATGGAAAACCAGATTTTCTGAAATACTAACATAAATTCTAAGGGATGGATACGATGGATTGGATAAAGCAAATTATAGAATGTAAAAAAGGAAATTGGGAGTCACCCGGTTCTCTGGGGCAGAAGATTAAAAAAATCCGAATGCTGCGTAGGTATACACAAAAAGAATTAGGTGTGATGTGCGGCTTTTCTCTTTCTTCCGCAGATGTAAGGATTGCACAGTATGAAAAAAATAAAAAAATCCCAAGAGAAAAAATCTTGAAGGCTATGTGTAATGCTTTAGGAGTTGGTGAAGGTGCTTTGGTTCATGCGGATATGCTTTCCTATCAGGAAATGTTTTACGCATTATTTGATATGGAAGATTTTCATGGATTGCACCCGGTTAAGAAAGAGGACGGATACTATTTAAGATTTGGCAGCGATAGTATCGTCAATGATTTTCTTGAAGAATGGTATAAGATGTATCAAAAATATCCAAGACCAAGAGGAGATGATGAAGAAGAAAAATATACACTCTGCCGTTATGAATATCCAAATGAGATCGCAGTGGTATCGCAGTATGAATTATTAAAAAGGAAAGCACTGCAGGCAGAGATAGAAAATTTACAACTCAAAATAAATGACCTTGAGAATGAAAATAAAGAAGGAGATTGATGAGATGGATTGGAAGAAACAGATTGAAAAATTGGAGGACGAACTTCAAAAATTAACGGAAAAAGAAAACAGGATCGCAGAAAGAAAAAAAGAGGTGGGAGAAAAACTGAGAAAAGTCAGAGAACAAAAAGAAAATGAAGAAAATAAACAGCTTGCAGATATTGTTACGGAATATCTTGGGCCAATGGATCCTAAAAAAATAGAAGATCTAAAAGTTGTTCTGGATATGTATATGTCCGATCAGGAGGAGGAAAGAGTGACCCAAAAAGAAAGACAGGAAGGTGAGGAAAGATAAGAAAAAGGAGAATCGACATCCGGCTGAGTGAAAAAGAATATCAGTTACTTCTATCTAAGGCTGGAAACGATCTTGAGACAAAAACTAAAAAGGGAGACAAAGCAAACACTTCTGCATATATACGGAAGTGTATTTTTTTGCAGGAAGATCGTCCTGTCCGATTGGAAAAAGAGTTAAAGAATCTTTCCTACCAAGTGCGTAAAATAGGAGTCAACATCAATCAGGTCGTTGCAAAAATTAATGCTGGTTATGGCAATCAGATTGATATTTATAATCTTGAAAAAGCATTAGAGCAGATAAAGCATGAGATGAAAACGCTTAATGAGAAGGTAGAAGATTATGGCAATCACTAAGCTATCAAATATTGGAATGCCAAAGGGAGGCGGGGCGGCACATTTAAAAAATTGTATTTCTTACATCATGAACCCAGATAAAACAGAAGGGATGGTCGGGGGAAATGCGGGGACGACTCCGCAGGAAGTGTATCAGGTAATGATCGATACAAAACAGGAATGGGAAAAGGAAGGAGGAAGACAGGGATACCATTTTGTGATTTCTTTTCCGCCAGGAGAAGCAACAAAAGAAGAAGCCTATGCGGTGATAAATGATTTTTGTGAAGAATATCTGGGAGAAGATTATGACTATGTTTTTTCTATCCATACGGATCAGAAACATATGCATGGACATATTGTCTTTAATTCTGTGAACCGGATGAGTGGATATAAATACCGTTATGAAAAGAAAGACTGGGAAAAATATATTCAGCCTCTCACAGACCGCATCTGTGAAAAATACGGCCTGCCGCCTTTGGTTTATGACAAAAACAATAAGATAGGAAAATCTTATGCCGCACATTATGCGGAGAAAGAAGGCAGGCCATCATCCGAAAAAATTATCAAGGCAGACATAGATTTTGTGATTGCTTCATCAAAAGATTGGGATGATTTCATAAGGCAAATGGAAGGGCTTGGCTATAAGATCCGTCAGAAAAAATATGTGACATATATCCCGCCTGGTTTTGAACGGGGACGGAGAGATTCCCGGCTTGGGCCAGGATACCGGGCAGAGGAGATCAAGGAAAGGATAAAAAATAAAGGACAGGAACAGGGGGTAGAAAAGATCCTGTCCCATGAACTGTCAAAAGTTTATGAAAGAGAGATTTTCCAGTATACCAAAACAACGCTCACAGTATTTCAGATGAAAAAAATTAAAAACTTTTATCAGACAGGACATTATCTTGAAGAAAAAAATCCATATGCAGTAGCATGGAAAGAGGTAAGGAGAAATGCGGTCCATATTGATCAACTCTATGAAGAGTGTAAATATATCTTAGAGCATGAGATCAAAACAGAAAAAGATCTGCTGGAAAAACAAAAGATATTGATAAAGAAAGAAGCAGAGCTTTTCAATCAGCGAAAGACTCTTTTTTCCGTCGAAGATAAAAAAATATTCCAGCAGTACCGGGTATTAAAAAATCGATTGGCCGATACTCCCGATTGGGATGACCAGTTTGAAATATATCAGGAAGAACTAAATGATTTTTTAAAAGAGATGCCGGAAGGGATGCTCAGTGCAGAGAAGGAAAAAAGACAGATCAATGCGATGCTGCGTGAGGTGCGGCATGAGAAACGGATCGTAAACCGGATGATCGAAGAAGAAAAAAGCCTGAATAAAGAAGAAAAGATTACAAAGAAAAAAGGACGTACTGAAATTCAGCACAGGAGGTGAAAAAAATAAATGGGATCAAAAGAAGAAAAACATATTGTTATGGAATTTCAAAAAAAGATACTGCAGGAAGCCGGATGCAGTGCGGAGGTGATAGCTTTCTTAGATGAAATAGAAGATGAAGTGTTTTGTGAATATTACTGCTTCTGTTTTTTAGACGGAATGCCGATAGAAGAAGTGCGGAGAATAGACAGTGTCCCTGTACAGAACTGGAAAGATAAGATCAAACGTATCAGAGAAGAACGGACGGGTTATCTTGAAAGATTATTTGTGCCAGATGCACAGGTGACACAGCAGATCTCTAAGTTACATGAAAAAGCGGGCAGAGTATTTAAGGAAACAGAAGAATTAAGGGATACAATAAATACAACATTAAAGCAGACATTAAAGATTCAGGAAGAAGCTCTTGTGCAGCAAAAAGAATCATATCAGAGTACCTTAGCTTCCAAAGCAGAGCTGCTAAAAGACCGGGAAGATAAGATACAGAGCCTGTTAAGCGAGATAGAACAAAACAAGTCAGTATGGGAGAATGAGAAAAAAGATCTTCTTTTGAAATTAGAGGAGAAGAAAACTGCGGTTAAAGAAGAGGAGAAAAAAGAAGCAGCCTTTACAGAAGAAAATCCGATAAACAATATAGAAAGAAAAAAGAAACGCTGGCATTTTTTCTGTAAAGAAAACAAGAAGAGAGGGACCCAAGATAACAATAATGAATTTATAGAGACTTATCTGGCAGAAGATACTTTTAATGATGCACAAAAAGAATTCCTGATCCAATGTCTGGAAGAGGGAGATAGTGTACAGGAGATGAAAACCTATGCATCTGCCAGCCTTACTCCAGCAATGATGCAGCGATTACGTCAGGTAAGGAAGAAAAGGAGAGAACGACCATGAGAAAAAAAGAACAGACAGGCATTAACTTAAGTGAAGAAGAGATCCTGCATGGGAAAGGGGATGCTTATGGGATCTATCAGATCGACTGGAAGGGAGAAGGAAGGGAGTATGCCTTCCTTTCCTATGATTCCATCAGGGCAAAGGGAAAGCTGCCGCAAAGGAAAGATTACCAGCTTGTTTATAGTGGGATCTTAGAGCCAGATGAAAACATGGACAGCCTATATGTAAAATTTAATATCGCACACCCACAGGATTTCACAGGACATTCCCTTTCCATCAGCGATATTATTGTTTTAAAGAAAAATGGAAAAATAAATGTTTCTTATGTAGATATGATAGGATTTGTCCCATTATCAGATTTTTATAAAGAGCCGGCACTAAGAGTAGTAGGGCAGATAACTGAAGCAACACAGGGATTTACAGCCGAGGGACACTTCGGGACATGGCATTCAATACAAATGCAGGAATTTCACAATGAAAAATTTTTTCAGATGCGGCATGATGAATTTGGGGAACAGGTTGCAGATATTATCGTAAATGAACAGGGACAGGTTATTGCCGAAGATCTATGGCATGGCTTTAGTCCTGAAGCAATGAAATTAATTGGAGAATATTTACTAAACAGATCGCTTCATGAAAAAAAAGAAGCAGCCTATGTTATATCAGGAGACAGCGGATATTTTATGATCCATGAAACGGATGGAGGATATGATTATACGTTTTATAATGAGGATTATCAGGAATTAGATGGAGGAATCTATGATGATCCAGAGGTATCGTTAGCAGAAGCCGTAGAGGATATTTTAGATGATGCAGGCATATCCATTGGCAACATAGAAGAAACAGATTATGAGCAGGTAGAACAGAGTATTGAGGAAAGTGAGGAGAAAGAGTTATTGGGGTATGCGGTACAAGAAGCAAAAAGAAAATTAAAAGGAGGAGATATTCGGCTTACTTCCGAAGTATATTACAAAGAAAAATCGTTGGAAGGAAGGAGCCGAGCGGATATTGAAGAGACCGTCTTATCCCAGGCACAGATCATAGTAGATGAACTGGGTCTGCATAATGAAGTAGAGCTGATCGGTGCGAGGGTGTATGGTTCACGAAGCAGAGAAGGCTTATACCGCCCAGATTCAGATGTGGATGTTGCCCTTAGTTATCAGGGACCAATCAGCGAAGATAGTTTTTTTAACTATCTGAAAGAAGATATGTTATATGTTAAAGAGATTCCGATAGACATTAATCCTATATCAAAAACGAAATCGGGAACTTTGCCTGAATATCTGGAAAGGGCAGAGTATTATCTGGATGAAAAGGAAATTGAACAGTTTGCAGAACAGATAGATACTTTCGGACGTTTACGGGGAGATTGGTATGTAGATGAAACGATGGAGCCGGAGAAAGCAGTGGATGCGATCACAGATGACATCCTGCAGAAAAAAACGGGCTATCTGAATGATTATCTTAAAAAAACTATAGAAATATCAGGAGATCAGGAGGATATAAAACAGGCAAAAGACCTGCTGATTCAAATGGAAAAGCTTGAGAGATTATCTATTTTTGATAAGGAACCTGAACCAATACTAGAAGTTGATTTTTACGTTGCAGAATGTTCAGAATTTCCATCATTGGGTGAATATCATGAGGGTTTAAGCATTGATGAAGCGATCGCTGTTTATGAAAAAATACCAGGAGACAGAAAAAAAGGTATAAAAGCGATCGGTATCAACCTGCATTTTCCAGAAGGGCATATGTATTCTGATAAATGTGACCTGCTCGCCGGAGGGCACATCTGTAAGGAGATGTTAGATGCAGTACCGTTTTATAAAGAAAACAGACAGGTCAGGAAAGCAGTAAGATATTTAGAAAAACATTTTGAGAAAAAAGAGAACCTTTCTTTAATAAAACAAAAAGAAGCAGAATGGACGCAAAGGTTATAAAGGGGTGGATGAAAGATGGCGATAACATTACCAACAGCAGAGGAGATGCTTGAGAAAACTATTAGAAAAGTATCTTCATCACCTGATGAATGGCTACGGTTCTTAAATACGGCTTCTCGTGTCTATCAATATGATTTTTCAGACCAGCTTATGATTTATGCACAGCGTCCTGGAGCAATAGGATGTACAAGTTTTCAAACGTGGAAAAAGACAAATCATTATGTAAAGCAGGGAACAGCAGGGATCGCACTGATACATACGGTAAATGGACGGAAAAAACTAAGGTATGTGTATGATTATAAAGATACCGATATTGTGAGGGGAGCCCCTGTTACAGAAGTAAGGAAGCCATACCTCTGGCAGATAGACGAAGAGGATAAAAAAGATGTGTCCGATCATCTGCAAAGGAGATACCATATCAAAGGACAAGAGGCAGACCTTGCTACCATGTTAAAAAAGTTAACAGAAGAGATCATAGAAGACACGATGGCAGAAGAAGTGCCAAAACTGCTGAGGGACAGGCAGGATTCTTATTTAGAGGATTTAGACCAAGATACGATACGGCTAGAGTACAGGGAACTGTTCTTATCTACGGCATGGTATCTGCTGTTAAGCCGTTGTGGGATAGATCCTGAGGAATATATGTATCTGGAGGATTTTCGGTCAATCACAGATTTTAATAATGAGGATGTGCTGCTGCGATTGGGATCTCCGATAAGCGAGCATTGTGCATCAGTCCTGAAAGAGATCGGACTTTATCTCTTTCAGAAAAATTTACAAAAAAACCGGGCAGAAACTATTGTAGAAGGAAGGGCAAAAGAATATAATCAAGATAGACAGATACCGGTACAAAAGGAGGCGGAACAAGATGAAATTAACCTATACGAAAGGTGAAGACGGTCTGATGTATCCAGAGCTGGGACTAACAAAGACGGAGGGGCACATCGGGAAATACGGACTGATGAGGGAAAGATACCTGAAAGAACACGACAGATCGACATATCAGATCCTTCTGATGAAAGATTACGAGGGACATCTGATCGAGATCCAGAAGCAGGCAGAAGAGAGGATGGACGAACTGGTGCCAGAGCTGATGAAGGCGGCAGGGGTAACGGAGGAACTGAAAGCAGCCGACCAGATGAAATGGGTCGGACTGGTAAACAACTGCAAACAGCAGGCGGAGGAAATAGTGAAACAGGAGATTATATTCAATTAAGCTTATTTCCACAAAATGAACAAGAACAAGCTGATTATGGAACAGCAGCAGGTGATACACCGGCTGCTGTTTTTGCGTTCCCGGAAACTTATATCGACGAAGCTTTACGGACAGGCGGGAATGATGACCATTCTTTAGAATATGTGCTACTTGACCTGATGCAGAAAAAACCAGGAGAACTGCTTAGAAAAGACCTGAAAGAGGCATGGAAAGGCGGAAAGGGTCTTTTTATGCCAGACGGAGTAAAAGTCAGTGTATGGTACAGTGAGGAAGGGATCTTTTTTCGCCGGGGGAATGGTGCAAGAAGGAATCCAGAAAAGATATTATCGTGGGACGAAGCCGCAGAACGGATCGAAAGTCTTTATCAAAATGGACAATTTACTACAAAAGAATTGCAGGAAAAAGAATTTGATACGATACGGACGAGAATAGCAGAATATGTTTTTTTCTTTTACAGAGACAGCAGGCTGGAATCACGATGGGGTTCAGTTTATATTGAAGCTGTTGAGAAGATTACTGGGGAGCTAAGAGATCCTATAGGTGTAAATACCATATATG
>ENA-ORTB01002316-ORTB01002316.1-human-gut-metagenome-genome-assembly--contig:-NODE-2316-length-18020-cov-7.072140_pt1 | contig 18020 bp, 23 predicted proteins | sample MGYA00241905_ERZ509174 | MGnify/ENA primary metagenome ERZ509174 (study PRJEB26280, sample SAMEA2338851) | human gut metagenome | biome: human gut; feature: human-associated habitat; material: faeces... | reverse complement strand
CTCAGATTCCCACACCCTAATATCGTATTAGAAACAAAAGAAGCCGATATCATCGACTTCTTAAAGAGCTTATCTGGTATTGGTAAAAAACGTGCCAATGATCTGGCAACAGAGGCTTATCCGGCTGGCCAAGCTCGCTCCCAAGCGTGATCTGGAGATCCTTAAAAGCATTCCTGGCATCGCCGAAAATACTGCCTTGAGAATTATTAGTGAGCTTGGAGATATCAGACGATTTAGCAACCCCAACCAATTAAATGCCTTCCCCTCAGGTTTATATCTTTGTTAATTACAGATCCTGAATTTTCAACAGTAACATTAGTTTGAGCAATTACTTGTTTTGCAACGTTGTATTCTTCTGAAACAACTCTTTTCGCATTTTCGCCCAAAACATAATGATTATTTTTAACTGTTACATATGGATCTAGCTTCTTTTGAGCAGACAAACTTAACTTGGGTTGTGTTTGACTACCCTCAGTAGTTGATGCTTGAACAGTAGACGTCAATGTAGGCGCAGCTACGGATAATAATGATACGGCTACAGCTGCTTAAGCTGTCAATTTAGAAAGTTTTTTCATTTTTATGACCTCCATATTTGAAAATAATTATTAAGACTTACCAAGGAATAAGATAAGACTCATATAAATTGATTAATTACTGACTTTATCGATGAAATTAACATTGTCAGACTAAGAGTTGTTTTCTTTTTTCTTGTTCTTATAGATTCGAACACTTGCAGTAATAATTGCAAGTAAATTTATACCAATAACAAATGGAATTGCAGTAATAAATTCTGTACTCCAAAAATCTTTAATTGCAGATTCAGTATGGACACCGAAAATCATAGTACCAAAACTATAATAAGCTGAATAAAGTGTAATTAGCATTAACCCGATAAAATTAATTATTAATAATCCTAATACCCACTTTAAAACTTTTTTAGTTGATACTGCTAACTTACTAAATCTGTCCATAATAATTTCCTCCAATTTGTTCGCTGAGCATAAACCCAGCCTCGTTACACGTGCGGCTCAAAAAAGAGCGATACGTCGACGCTATAAAGGGCGTGCCCTGAAACTACTCAATTCGTAATTTCTGCTCAAAGGTGATTTTCAGCTAAACTTTCGTTGTTTCTTTGCACCAACCAGAAACTCTCTGTAGTACTTCAGTAAAACTTACTTTCCTTATCAAAGCCGTTATTATTTTTTGTTGAACATAATATTACAGTGATAAAAAATAAAAATCAATAATAATTTGAATTTTTAGTTTAATTAACCTGTACTTTTTTGGCATCTCATTCTAATCATTTTCGTTAACTGACCACAGCAAAGCCACGGATATTTCTTGACCACAAAAGCCTTGCCGCTTTTCAGAAGCAGCCTGGCCTTTCTTGGACAGCACGGCATCAGCGGCTTGCCGTCCCTGTTGAGCAGAAACACCCGATTGGCATTTTCATGCTCCATTTTTTCTCCTTTTCCGTAATGCAGGAAACCGTGATTCCTGCCGCTTGTCCAAACCAGGAGACCCACAATCTGGATTTGCGTTGATGCCCATCGACAATGTTATCCATGCTTGCCAACGCAGTTGACTGTCACGTTAACCTCATGACTGTTTACAGAGCTGCCACAGAGCCAAAGACTTGGGCATCATCCTTGGGTGTGATACATGGATAACGTAGCAATCCTGTTGGCCGAAGCCGACTGGATTGCTTAGTCTAGACAATGAAAGCTGGATTTCCCCAGCTTCCCTGCTAAAGATAAGAGACCTGAAGCTTGCGCTTCAGGTCTCTTACTTCAGTAAGGTGTTACCATTGACTTTTGCCTTACTGCTGGTAAATCGTGGCCAGTTGCTGGGCCAGGTTGGGCTGCTTGAGCTCGATCTGGGGCACCAGTTCCATGGCGTCGATCTTCCCGCTGTGGATCCGGGAGATGTTTTCCGGCGTCAAGCCTTCCGTCTCGATGATTTCCAAAGTGGTCGACAGCTTGTGGTACTTGTACATCTTTCCCCGCAAAGCCTCCTGCCGGGTTCCGTCCAGCATCCGTCTGAGCAAGTCCCGCAGTTCATCTTCCTGCTCGTCCGTTACAGTGAAGCCGATCAGGCGCAGGGACCGGGGCACGGCGTTGATGGTCTCTTCCACCGTCTTGCCGTAGCTGACCGAGTGCAGCTGGGTCAGCGCCTCAAAGAAGGCTTCTTCCAGCCGGTCGTCGCCGAGGCCTGGATTGCTGTCTTTCAGATACTGGCGGTACTCTTCCGTCGCCGTGGTCCGTTCATAATACCATTCGTTTTCCCGGCGCAAAAATTCATCCTTCTCCGGCACGTAATAGAGGCGGTTGTGCTGGAGCTTTTTGATCCGCTTGAAATCTTGCGGCAGGTCCATCAAGACCCAGTCGCCGTAAAGGTAGAATTCCTCATCCTCATCTTCGCCCCGCTCTTCCACCAGCAGTTCCCTTTCACCGGCCACATTGTAGTCCTGGTCGCTCTGGTCCAGCATGGTGAATTCCCAGAAGTCGTCCTCGTCAATGTTGAGCAAGGGGGGTCTGGTGGCTAAAAATATGGTACGCGTGTCTCAGCGGAATAATGCCGTACATGTTGATCATGGCGTAAAGACAGCGCCGGATCAGCAACTTGTTTTCTTTACTAATCATCTGTCTCACCTACCATTTTCGATAGATCTCTCCCTACTTCTCCCTACAAGCTATTATAGACCAGCTGGGCAAAAGTCAGTACATCGGCCGGCCAAATTCTTCCAGGCTGACCTGGCCGTTATCATCGACATTCAAGACCGTCATCTCGTTGTGCTTAGGCAAGTCGGTTCTGAGGTGCTTGCCACCGTAGATGCAGGCCAGGCAATGGATGACGCAGGCATGGCCAACCAAAAGGATCCGCTCTGACTCATCATAGTTGACCAGGTAATCGATCCCCCGCTTCAAGCGGCTTTCAAACTCGCTCCCGCTTTCAGCATCCCCCTCCGGGTCAGCCGCGTGAAACAAGTTCCCGATTTCCTGCCAAGTGTAGCCGTCCTTGACCGCGTCGACCAGGCGGGGGTACTTGGTGGACTTGAAGGCCGCCGCTACCCCTTCCGTATCATGGAAGGCCTCGTAGTAGCCAAAAAAGAGCTCCCGCAAGTCAGCGGTCTGGGTCATCTTGGTTGACTCCCAGTTGTCATTTTCCGAAACGATGATCTTCCGGGTGTCAGCCGCCCGCTTCAAGTCGCTGGAGGCCACCAGGTCAAAATGCTGGTCCTTCAAGGCCTTCCCCATCCGGTGGGCACCCTCGATCCCTTCTTCAGTCAAAGGGGCGTCAGACCAGCCCTGCAGGCGCTGGTACTTGTTCAAATAGGTCCGGCCATGGCGAACCACGTAGATCTTCTTCATTGTTCAACCTCTTCCTTGGGCAGCTGCTTCATCATTTCCGCTGCCAGCAATTGATAACCGCGCGGGCCAAAATGCAGGCCGTCGTCAAGTTCTCCCCGGCACAGGGCTTTCAGGTTTCCCTCCTTCAGCATGGCCGTGAAAAAGTCGGCATAGGCAACCTGGTATTCAGCCGCGACTTCCTCCATTACTTTAGCATACTTTGCCAGTTTTGCGTTGGTCCGCCCCCGCTGCTTAGCTTCATCTACCGCCGGCCCGGAGACCAGGACGGTTTTGGTCCCCGGATAAAAGCAGACCAGGGCGGAGACAATAGCCTGGAGGTTCTTCCGGTACTGGTCTAGTGGCACTTGCTTATGGCTGGCCGCGTCATTGACTCCGACCATTAAGAAAAGCTGGCCAGCCCGGGGCCGCTTTAAGGCCAGGTCTCCTAACAGGGCTAAAAGGGCGCCGGAATTGATACCGGACACCGCCGTATTGTCGATTTCCAGGTCAAGCTTTTTCTCTTTCAAGGTCCAGTTGATTCTAGGCTGATCCAGCCCTTCCTTGCGGGCAAAGATGCTGTCGCCGAGTAATAAAATTCGCATTTGTACCTTTCTATGCCAGGAAAGCATTAGTTATTTTTTAGACTAACTTAAACTTCCCACTTTTGTAAGTGGGAAGTTTAAGTTAGAATATGAATGATCCATTTTAACCTCTCTAGAAATGTTTGTGGTAATTCATATTCTACCAGATGGTTGAAATGGATTTTTTGTGCTCTAATCCAGTGAAAACGATTTTTCTTACTGGATCGGAACAGTGTTCAGTTTAATTTTACAATCGGCGAAAAAACTTCAAGACTAATTCCCGCAGCCATATTATTTTGGGGGAAATCGTCGACATGAACAAGCACCTGGTCATCCACACCCTCTGCGAAGGAGTCGAAACCAAGGAGCAGGCCGACTTCCTCAGAGCCATCGGCTGCGACCGCCTGCAGGGCTTCTACTTCTCCAAGCCCCTGCCACAAGAAGAGATGCTGGCCTTGATCGAAAAGAACGGCCTGGACCACTACGAGCCGCAAGAGATGAACGACTACTACGACACGATCGGTGAAACCAACATTTTAGTCAACCCCATGGTCAGTCATATTTCCCAGGGAATAAAACACCTGGAAATGCCTCTGACCTTGATCGAGCGGCGGACGGGCGACCAGCTGGTCTACTACTTCACCAATTTTGCCTACAAGGACGAATTGACCCGCCGCCACCTGGCCAGCTACCAGGACCGGGACATGTATGTCTGCTCGATCAACAATTTTGGTCATTACTTAGACAAGACGAGAAGACGAGAAGTAAAAAAATCAGCACCCGGACCGGGTGCTGATTTTTTACATGCTAAATTTCTACTCCAATCATCAACCCGCCCGCTTCAGCGTAGAAGCTGCATAGGGCGCGGCAGGTGCCCAGGTCAACCCTGGCCTCTGAACGCTTTTTCTTGATCAAGTCGTGGAGCTCAGCCGCGCTGTCGAAGTTGTCAGCGTGGTCGATCTTGACCCGGCCGCCCCTGTAGCCCTTCTCTTCCAAAGTTCTCAGCAGAGCTGCCAGGGTCTTCTTCTCCCCTCTGGCCTTGCCCAGGAGCTTGATTTCGCCTTCCTCTGCCCAGCCATAGACCCAGATTTTCAAAAGTCCGGCGATCTTGGCCACCGCCGGGCTGACCCGGCCATTGTTGGCCAGATTGGTCATCGACTTTAAGGCAAAAAAGACGCGGACATGGTTTTCCAGGTAGTCGCTCACTGCTTCCACCAGGTCCGGGAACTGCATCCCCTTTTCCTTCAGTTCCGCTATCTTCTCCGCCGCCAAAAACTGGGCCGGACCCGCGCCTTTACTGTCAAAAACGTGAATCAAGGCATCCGGGTATTCTTCCTGGTAAATCTTTGCCGCCTGCACGGCTGAATTGTAGCTGCCGGACAAGACCGATGAGATGGTCACGACATAGATCTCGCTGCCCCCGGCGTAAGCGTCCAGCCAGGCTGAAATACTGGGGCAGGCTGAAGACGCCGCGATCCCGTCTTTGGCTCTTTGATTGAATTCCGCCTGGTCAAAGCTGGCGTCGTCCAGCCATGTCTTGTCCCCTTGAATCAGGCTCAAGGCCGCTACTTCCAACTGGCAGCTCCCCAAGTTGCCCGCTGTCATGTTAGCTCCGGAATCAGTTACTATCTTAATTGACATATTTCATAATCCTCGTCATCGGTTTCTTAAAAACTTTTGATTAAGTCTATAGCAGGAAAGTCCTCGTGTCAAGTTTTTCAAAAACCGCTAAGCTGCTTTGCTATAATGTGGATGATCGAATTTTGTTTTGTCCTTATTTTTTGTATCAGCTGACATGAGGTTTTTATGAAAAAAATTGCCCGTTCCCTGGCCGGCCTGCACCTGCCCCGCTACCAGGAACTGCCCCAGATGGGCCTGTACCTGGAGCAGACCGCTACTTATATCAATGAAGCCCTGGCCCCCTTGGAAAACGTCCACCTGACCAGTTCCATGGTCAGCAACTATGTCAAGCATGACCTGATCGCCTCACCTAAAAAGAAGCTCTACAGCCGCCAGCAGATCGCTGAGCTGGTCTTTATCGCCGTATCCAAAAACGTCCTCTCCCTGGCTGACCTGTGCGAGGCCCTGAAGCTGCAACGGTCCAACTACGACACTGAGACAGCCTACAACTACATGGTTGATGAACTGGAAAACGTTCTGGCCTACGTCTTCGGCTTTAAAGGCGAGCTGACCGACGTCGGCCACGAGCATGGTGAATACGAGTATGGCGAATACAAAACCATGCTCCGCAACGTCATCATGACCGTCAGCTACAAGGTCTACCTGGACAAGTACTTTGCCCAGTTTACCGGCCAAGAAGAAGAGTAAAAAAGTAGAAAAATAAAAAGACCGGCCTTAGTCGATCTTTTTAACGTCTTTAATATTTGATTCACTGGAAATGTAGTGGGGCCGGCGCTTGCTTTCCATGTAGATCTTGGCCAGGTATTGCCCCATCACGCCCAGGCTGAGCATGACCAGGCCCCCGATGAAGATCACCACGCAGATCAAGGAAGCCCAGCCGGCTACCGGGTCCCCTTTGATCAACTTGCGCAGAACGATCACGATCAGCATGATAAAGGACACCCCGGTCATGAAGAAACCCATCCAGGAAGACAGGTTCAAAGGCACCAAGGAGAAGTTGATGATCCCGTCAATGGCGTACTTGAGCAGCTTCCAAAAGTTCCACTTGCTTTCCCCGGCTACTCTTTCCACGTTCTCATAAGGGAGCCAGTAGGTCTTGAAGCCAACCCAGCCAAAAATCCCCTTGGAGAACCGGTTGTATTCGCTCATCTCCACGATCGCGTCGACCATGTCCCGCTTCATCAAGCGGAAGTCCCGGGCCCCGTCGACCACGTCAGCATCAGAGATCTTGTTGATGATCTGGTAGAACTTGCGGGCAAACCAGCTTCTGACCGGCGGCTCACCCTTCCGGTCCTCCCGCCGGGTGGCCACGCTGTCATATTCACCGGAGTCCAGGATCTTGATCATTTCCGGCAGAAGGGCCGGCGGGTCCTGCAAGTCGGCGTCCATCACGGCCACATAGTCCCCGCTGGCATTGACGAAGCCCGCGTACATGGCGGCTTCCTTGCCGAAGTTTCTTGAAAATGAAATGTAAAAGACATGGGGATCCTTGGCGGCCAAGTCGCGCAGGATTTCCAAAGTCTTGTCCTTGGACCCGTCGTTGACAAAAATCAGCTCGTAGTCGTCGGGCAGTTTTTCCAGCACCTCATGCGCTACCGGATAAAAAAAGGGCAAGGCCTCTTCTTCATTGTAGCAAGGCACGATAATTGAAATCTTTTTCATTGCTGCTATGCCTTCTTTTCTTCTCTCTTCTTGAAAGAACCGCCGCGCCAAAGCAGGCCCCAAACGACTGCGGCAAATTGCCCCAGCAAAGAGACTGCGATGGCCAACTTGATCCAGAACGACGTCTGGAATTCCAAGTAGGCGGTGTTGGTGCCCTTGGTCTTTTCGGGAACCGTTGGGGCGCCAACCCGGTTACGCTTGTACTTGGTCAAGACCCGCCCGTTGACGGTAAGCTTGGACTGCTTGTAGGTAATGACTGGCAATTGCTGCTTGTGCTTGCCCTTCTTGGCCTTCCAGGTCAATTTCAAGCCGTGCTTGACCGTCTTTACCTTGACATTGCGGTTGTGGTTCATGACGGACTTGCGGTAAGCGGCGGTAATCTTGGAGTTCTCTATCGTATAATACTGCTTCCACTTGTAAGTGTACAAGTGGCTTGGCACGTCAGGCTCTGGATCCCACTTGTAGACCGGCAGGTAGTCCGAAATGGCCTTCTTGGTCATGTCCAGGAAGGCTTGCAGGTCATGGGCGTGGGTGGCCGCGTTTAGTGTCCACCAGCGCCTGCTTGCGCCGGTCATCCAGCTTGACTGGGTGATAGACACCGTAGTCTTCCATCGCCTTCTTTTTCTTCTTGCATTTCTTCTTGCGGGAGCTGGTCTTTTGGGTCTCTTCGCCGAATTTGGTGTTCCGGCTGCGGCCAACGTTGTTTTGGTAGCCAGCCCAGGCATTGGAGGTCAAGGTGATGACCAGACAGTCGGCTGCCGCGAAAGTCAGCATACCGAGCGAGGCATAGGCCGCGATTTGGACCCACTTTTGCTTGTGATGCAGGATGTGCTCAAACGAAAGACCCAGCCCGACGATCAGCAAGGGGTAAGCGATGCAGACGAAACGGGATGGGAACTGAATGAAGCGGGCCAAGGCCGGCAAGTGGTTAGTGATCCGGTCCCATTCAACCAAGCGGGAGGCCAGAAGTAGCCAAAAGCCGCCATAAAGCGAGACGACGACGTTGGCCTTGCTTTCCTCGCGCGTCCAGATCGCGTAGATAACCTGGACGATAAAGGCGTAGGCCAGCCAGAAAGTCAAGCTGGCTCGCAGGTTGTGGGTCAGAATTCTGAACGGGTGAAAGGCCACCGTGGTGTGTTTCAAGTGGACCGCGTTTTCCAGCATCCTCATTGTTGCCGTTGGCGCCAAGTTATTGGTCTTGGACATCCAGTACAGAGGCAAGAGGGTGTTGACCGTCAAGAAGATGGTTAAGAGCACCGCCTTCAAGGTGTTCAGCAAAATCCCCCGCTTGTTTTCGCGCTTGATGATGGCATAAAGCCAGGCTGGCACCAGGAAGGCCATGTACATCAGCGCCGTGAGCAGGTGGCCTTCCAAAGCGACCGTCATCAGGATGGTCAGCTTGATCCAGTGGGTTGGCTTCTCTTTATCATAGAACATGTCGCAAGCGACCAAAATCCCGTAAGGCATCAAGGCCGCGCCGATGCCGGTGAAGTTGGAGCCAGACTGCCAGCGCGGCAGCCAGCCGATAGTCATGTAGATGATCGTCACCAAAACGGCAATGCTGCCGCGTACCTTAAAGCGGTGCACGGCCCTGTACATCCCCACGCCCCCGACCGCGAAGACCAGGAAGCTGGTGATAATTTGATATCGGTACCAGGTCCCGACCGCCAGCAGCAACAGCCCGTTCAAGTAGGCAAAGGCCGGGCCGTAAAACGCGTTGATTACCCGGCCTGACTGGTTAAACCCGTACAGGGTCATGAACCAGCTAAGGTTGCCGTTTCTAATTTGCTCCTCGGTTTCATAGAAGCGGTTGAAGTGGAAAATCGTATCGGAACCGATAATGATGTTCCCTGTTCACATCTGCCGGTAGGCCAAATAGGCGGCAAAAAGAACGACCGCCAAATACGGCCAACAGGCCGCATAGTTGATCTTTTTGAGCTTTTTCATATTTATAGTCTTTTCCCTTTCTTCGACTGATCCGATGGCAGGGCGTGCCAAATAAGCATATATCCAAGCTTGCGCTTTTTATTTTCTTCTTGCATTTCTTTTTCTTTCCCTTTCGTCGTTAAAAACAGGCTTTATGTTTACACTTCACCCATTCCAATATCCAACTAATACAATCACCACTAACTCTAAGGATAAATATTTTCATTTTCACGTGCAATCCTTTTCAACATCTTTTAATGTCATTTTTTCAAAAGCTTTACGCATATATATTATAAAAAATCCATAACGGCTATTTTGTACAATGAAAAAATATCTCTGGATACCAAAAAAGCAGCTGTTACTGACTAGCTGCTTCTTAGGTAGTGTATATGTATGTTGTGTATATCAGGGAAAGAAAAATATAAGAAATATGAATTATAGACAAGTTCTTTCAGCTCGTCTATGCTTTTTATACTACACAGTAAATTTGAACAAACTATGATACTAACGTTGCTCTTCAGTGAATTTTCCAGCTGCCATTACAGGGAAATTTCCTCACCGTTGACGCTGATCTGGTAAGTCAAGGCAGTCAGGTCCACCCGGAGAACCGCTTCCCGGTCCCCAGCCTGGTTGACCCGCTTTAAGACAATCTCATGCTCGCTTGGAGCAGCAACTTCCAGCCGGCCATCCAGGTCAAATGCCGCTTCAGTATTTCTAGATTCCAGCAATTTCAAAAGCTTGGCAACGACTGGCCGCTTAACTTCCTGGTCAATTTCTTCCAGGCTGTAGTAGTGGCGGTTGATGTTCCGGCCTTCCTTGGTCCGTTCCAGCAGGTCCAGGTCGTTTTCCCCGGCCAGCAGGCCAACATAGTAGATTTGCGGAATCCCCGGGGCAAAAACTTGCAGCAGCCGGGCCAGGAAGTACTTTTGGTCATCATTGCCCAGGGCTGAGTAATAGGTCGTATTGCTTTGGTAAATGTCCAAATTGTTGTACTCAGCTGAAGAGTATTTCCGCTTGACGTTAGCCCCGATCTTGTACAGTTCCTGGGTCGTGTAGTCAATTTCCTCATCAGTCAAAATGTCCTTGGAGTCAACCACCCCCAAGCCGTCATGGGTGTCCAGGATAGTAAACTGCTTCATCGGGCACTGCTTCAGCCAGGCGGCCAGCCTTTGGCTCTTGCCAGTATACAGGGAATAGAGCAGGACCATCGGCAGGGCAAAGTCATAGATAAAGTAGCCATGCTCGCTGACCTTGCGCGGCAAGCTATAGTGTTCATGGATTTCCGGTAAAATTTGCGCGTCTGTTCCAGCCAGGTCCTGGCGGACTCCATCCAGCAGGTCCCAGATTTCAGGTTCAACGAAGAAGTCGCTCGTGTCCAGTTTCTTAACCGCGTAAGCAAAGGCATCCAGCCGGATCAAGCTGGCCTGGTGCTTGACCAGCTGCTGGAGGGTTTCCTTGACAAAACGCTTGGTAACTTCGGTCCGCACGTCCAGGTCGATCTGGTCGGGGCCAAAAGTATTCCACATTTTCTCGTTTTGACGGCTCCAATTTTGTCCGCAATTTTTTCCGGACCTGCTGACCGTTAAGCAGCCGATTAAGGACCTGGCGGCCCTGACCTGCCAGTTGCTCAACCAGCGCCTGCGCCGGGGCCATTTCCCCAGCGGCCATAAACAGGAATTGCCGGTCACTTTGCTAGATTTGTGAGCGATTCACTTACTTTTCCCTAGAAATTTTGTTAAATCTAGCGATAAAAGCGCATTCATACTCAAAAAATCACGATTCCCTATATCTTTTTGCCGGCTATAGGTATATAATTATTTGCTGTTATGTACCTAAAAAATTATCTATTGCAAGGAGAATAGGATTTTGATACACAACTTGTTAAATGAGTTCCTGTCTACCGGACTCATGATTCTTTTCGGTGTTGGCGTGCACTGCGATGACGTTTTGAACAAGACCAAATACCACGGCTCAGGCCACATTTTCGCCATTACGACCTGGTCATTCGGGATTACCGCCTGCCTCTTCATCTTCGGCGGCGTCTGCATGAACCCAGCCATGGCTCTCTGCCAGGCTATCCTGGGGATCATCCCATGGTCCAGCTTCATCCCTTACACTCTGGCTGAATTCGCCGGTGCCTTTGCCGGTGCTCTTCTGGCCTACTTCATGTATGCTGACCACTTCAAGGCTTCCGAAGACACCATCGACGGCGTGGCTAGCCGGAACATCTTCTCCACCAACCCTAACCTGCGTAACCTGCCACGGAACTGGATGGTCGAAATGATCGCCACTACCATCTTCTTTAGTGGTATCCTGGCTATCGTGGCCAAGTTTGAAAAGTTCGGCTTTACTCCACTTTTGGTTGGTCTGCTGGTTTGGGCTATCGGTATGGGCCTGGGTGGTACTACTGGCTTCGCCATGAACCAAGCCCGGGACTTGGGCCCTCGTCTGGCTTACCAAATCCTGCCAATCAAGAACAAGGCCAACAACGACTGGCAATACGGCCTGATCGTACCAGGTACCGCGCCATTTGCCGGTGCCGTACTGGCTGCCATGTTCGTCAAGTACTTCTTGAAGCTGACTTTCTAATTCAAGAAATATTGAACGTAAACATAAAAGAAAAAAGCGCTGGACCGCGACGTCCAGCGCTTTTTCGCGTAAAAAAATAGATATAGATGCGGCCCGGAGACCGCGTAATTTGCTTGTCTTGGAAAGAATAAAAAAAGGTATGGAATCAATAGATCAAGATCTCTTGATCTATAGCTTAAATGATACGGGGGAAGTATGAATGATCTATGACGACTTTCTTGCTTTTCTCCTAGGAAAACTTTTATTTTTTACCTTGATTGACTCCCTAAATCTGCCCTTAAACAGCCGTTCTTACATTTTCTTCAAAGTGTAAAGGGCGAAAAAACGGGCGTGCTGCCTCCTTGCTCCTGGTCAGCACTCCTTTGGCAAAACCCTTAAGCTAATACTTGCAAGGCGCCGAGCAAGAAAAAAATTAAGGAGTGCGAAAAAATGAACATGCAAATCAATCAAGCAATGGACCAAGCCTGGGAAAGGCCGAAATTAGTCGCCGGAGCCTTGAAAACGGCCCATGTCTACCGGAAGTGTGCCGATTACGAGGACCTTTTTCAAGAAGGCCTGATCGTCTACGCCCAATGCCTGCAAGAAATGGCTGACAAGCCGCAAGAAGAAGCTGACAAGCTGGCCTTCCGCAAGGTCTACTGGCGGATCCTTGACCTGCTCCGGCAGAAAAAGCGGCAAAGAGACCACGACGAACCACTGCTGGCTGCCGCCTTTGTTGGTCAGTCCGACCAGCACAATCTGCTTCTTAAGGAAGCCTGGAAGAAGCTGTCGACTAGCGAAAAGCTGCTTTTAGGCCAGAACCTCCTGGCTGACCGCAGCCTCAAGGAAACGGCCGACTTAATGAATATTCCCTACCGGACGGCCAGCCGGATTAAGAAGCAGGCCCTGGAGAAACTCCGCCGGCAGTTAGCCTGAATTATTATAAATAAACAAAGCAAAGCCCCCGCGACCGCGGGGGCTTTTCGTTATATTCTGAATAAGAGCTTTTTCTCAGCCTGCTTTAAGGCATAGTCTAAATCATCTGGTAAAAGAGGCAGGCCGAGTTCATCCAGCAGGATCTGCTTTAAGACTGCCTTCTCCTCTGCCTTGATCTCAGCCAAAAGCTGCCTTAAAGAGGGGATCCGGCCAGCCAGGTCGGCCTCAACCGCCTGCTGGTAGCTGGGTCCATAGAGCAGGTTCCAGTCACCCTGTCTGCAAACCGGGCAGCCCACCTGCCCAGCCAGGCCATGAAAAAGGCTGCAGTAAAGGGCGTTGTGCTCAACCGCTTCTTTCACTTGCCGGCTGGCATTGGCATAGCCGCGCTTCACCTGAAAGAAATAGCAGTTGACCCCGGCCAAGTCGGTCATGAGCAGCCCTCCCTGGCAGGCTTCCATCCCCCGCATCCGCTGCAGGGCCACCAGGTCCACCAGGCCGGCGTGGAAGGATTCCGGGGAAAAAATTGCCACATGCCCCGCCGAAATCACGTGCTGCTCCCGGATCCCCAGGAGCTTGTAGAGCTTGTCCTGCAAGGGGTAGCCGCCGGGCAGGTCCTCGTTGACGAAGTGGGCCAGCAGGGTCTTGGTCGTGACTCTTAAGACGATCTCCCCCTGCTTCCGGTCGACTAGCAAGGTCCGGTAAGAAGCAGCTGGCCCCAGGTCATAAGCCAGAATAAAGTCCGGTCCCAGCCGGTACTTGTCCAGCTTTTTGGCCTTGATTTTTCCTTCTGCTAATCCTGCCTGGTAATACTCCCGGCTGTAGACCGTCATCATTTGAAGGCCTCGTGGCAGACTAAATTCCGCCTTAGGATCGTCTTTAAAGGAAGTGCGGCCAAATTTTTCGATCTTGCTTCTGGCTCTTTATCCTTGAGCAGGTAGCGCAGGACATAGTAGATCCGGGGATCTCTTTTCCCGCTAGAGATTTGAACCCCCGCCAGTTCCACGCCTGGTCCGTAGTGTTTGCCGAAATATTTCTCTTCATACAAGGGACCGAAGAGGTCAAGCCAGCTTCTGAGTTCTTCCCCATCCACTTCTTCTCCCTGCAGCAAGACAGAAAAAGCTGCCGGCTGTCCTTTAAGCCCGGCAAGGTCGTTGATGTGGACCAGTTCTGCCGGGAAAGTATTGGTCAAAAAGCAGGCGTTGTTGCGGAAATAGACCCGCGGCCCGTGAAAAAGGACGTATTTCTTAGCCTCTTCAGTCTGCAGGAGAGCCAGCTGGTCAGCCGTCAAGTCCCGGACCCTTTTCCTTTTCTTGGCAAAAAGCTGCAGGAGCAGCCAGGCCAGCCGGGCAGTATCAGAAGCCATCTCCTGCTCAGTCTGCAGGACCTTTTTGACTTCTTCCTGTAAATTCTTTCGCAATTCACCCAGGGCCTGGCGGATTAAAGGGACGTCAGCTGGCTTGATCACGTTCTTTCTTTGCTTGTCCAAGAGCAAATCGCTCAAACAGATTCTCTTGCTCTCCAGCTCCCGGCCCAAACTGGCCGGCCAGACCCTGCCAGCCAGCAGCCGCTTAAGTACCGCTTCAACTTCTTCCATTTTGCCTTTCCCTGTATTCAATACATTCTGCTTAACTGTGGATAGCACTTATATTATGAAGAATTGAGGCCATCCATTCCAAGTTAAAAATATAACATACTCCCGCGTGAATTAAAAGCGCTAACATCCTTTTTTAATCAATCCCTTTTAATCCGCTCAGCCCTATTGTTAAGGCAAACGAGTTATTATTTAATTAAGGAACATGTCGTATTTTATAGGGAGAAAGCCATGCAACTTACTAGAGCATTTGCCTACGATGTCTCAGAACATTTCCAAGTAATTATGATATTATTGTTATTACGCTCATAACTGCAGATCAAGCGCCACAACCGTCAGCACTACTGGTTCAACGTCAGTTTGATCATCCAGGCCACCTACCTCTTTTTAGACGGGACCCGGACTCTTATGATGAACCGCATCCTGCCTAGCAATGAAGCTCTGGTCAATTTCGCCAGTCTTTGTTTGGCGATCACTCTGAACATCCTCAGCTATACTACCTTGATGTTCATTGCCTGCAAGATCGAGCTGCCCCTGGCTGAAGACAAGCGGCAGAACCGGATTGTTCTGGGCCTGCCGATCGCGATCTCTATTTTTGACATTGTTTGCGCCCTCTTCGCGCCAAATCTGATTTTTTCCGCTAACGACATCAATGCCTTTACTCCCTTCTTTTCCACCCTCTTCCTGCTTTTGCCAATTGGCTACTCCACCTTTGTCTTCGGGGTTACGGCCTACAATGCCTTAATCAACCGGAAGAACGGCTTAGGCCACTACTACCTGGTCTTGAGCTTCTATCCGGTCTTGATGACGGTCTTCGGCTTTATTGAACGACATGTCCAAGCGGCTGGGCATCGAGACTTTATGCGAGGGGATCGAGAACCGGAGCCAGTCAGACTTCCTCAAGGAGATCGGCTGCCAGTACCAGCAGGGCTACCTCTTCGCGGCTTCCATGCAGCCGGATGAATTGCGGCAGTTCCTGGGCAAAGCCGGCGACCAGCTGGAAGATATCAGCTTAAGTGACTACTACAGCCAGATCGACCGGGTCAACGTTTTATCCGACCCACAGCCAGGCGGAACAGAATTCCAGCCTGGGGGAAAATATCGACGTGCCGATGGCCATCGTTGAAAAAGATGGAGATAACATAAACTATTTTTACTTCAATCACGCTCTTAAGCGCGTCTTGGAGGCAACGGGAGGCAACCAGCAGTCGCTGGCTGAGAAGATTGCTCAGACACCAGCCGTGGATAATTTCTGTTAGAGCAGATGGACCGCTGCCAGGGGAAGGACCAGGCAATTTCGGCCAGTTATGAAGCCGGCGGTCTGGAATTCAAGATCAGAATGCGCTGGCTGGCCAGTCAGAAAAAGAGCTCATTCGTGTATATCGTTACGTCGGAACATTATCAAGAATAAAAAACATAACAAAACCAGCTCAAGCTGTCGCTTGAGCTGGTTTTTTAGTGCTATTATCTTGTTTTTTCCGCTTATTACTTAAGCAGGTCCTTGGCCATTTCATATCGGGCCAAAAGAACCGATCCCGATGGCCTTGACTGGGTTCCTCTCCTTGAAGAAGTCCCGGCAGGCTGCCAGGGTTTCCGCCGGAGTCGTGGTCGGCACCCGCTTAGTTGCAGTGGTTTCCCCAGTTTCCACGTTTTGCACGCCCAAGATAAACTTGGTGCCGCCGGCTTCAATACTGCCTACAAAAGTATATGTCATGTTCTCACCTATACTTCTGTTAACTCTAAATTTTGTCTTTTAAGCTTCATCGCCCGGTTTGGAAGCGATGATCGTAGCTTGACCATCTAAAGTATAACAGGAAATCGTCGATGGCAAAATCAGATGATCACCTTTTTTCAGCGGATAAGTCTGCCCGTCGACCGTCAAGTCGCAAGATCCATCCAAGACTGACAGCAAGCGGTACTTGCCATCCTTGATCTCAAAGTCACCCTTGCCGCGAACGTCCAGCTTGAAGACGCCGAAGTATTCCGCCATCACGAACTGGGTCACGTGAACGTCGCCAACATCCCATTCTTCATGGTTGAGCTTTGGCATTTCAAACGGCACTTGCGCCGTGTCGATTGACTGCTGCAAGTGGAGCTGGCGCAGCTTGCCTGTCTTCTTGTCTACCCGGTCAAAGTCGTACATCCGGTAGGTGGTGTCGCTGGACTGCTGGGTTTCCAAAACCATGATGCCGCTGCCGACAGCGTGCACCATGCCATGTGGCACGTAGAAGAAGTCGCCTTCGTGAACTGGCACCGTCCGCAGGAGCTTCTTCCACTCCTTGTGGTGGATCATGTCAGCGAATTCTTCCCGCGTCTGGGCATTGTGGCCGTAGTAGAGCTTGGCGCCAGGCTTGGCCTTGATGACGTACCATGATTCAGTCTTGCCCAATTCTCCCTCGTGAATCCGGGCATATTCATTGTCCGGGTGCACTTGGACGGACAAGTCTTGGTTGGCGTCCAAAATCTTGGTCAAAAGCGGGAAGACGTCCCCCTTGGCATTACCGAAAAGTTCCCGGTGCTGGTCCCACAATTCATTCAGCTTCATGCCCTGGTAAGGGCCGTTCTTGATGCTTGCCGGGCCGTGCGGGTGGGCTGAAATCGCCCAAGCTTCACCGGTATGGTCGCTGGGAATGTCATAGCCAAACTCGTCGCGCAGGCCAGTGCCGCCCCAGATTTTTTCATGAAAAACTGGCTCCAAAAATAATGGTTCTGCCATTTGCATTTAGTCTCCTTTGCACCTTCGATTGTGTTTCCGCTTACTTATTTACTCCATTAACATCATAAGCTATTTTGCGGTCGGATTGGGAAAAAACAGCGAAAGTTCTTGCAAAAAACAACAAAAATCAATCCGCGTCCAGCTCATTGCTGTCGCTCAGCTTCCGGTACCAGTATGCTGACTTCTTCAAGGTCTTCTTCTGGGTGTGAATGTCGTCGCGGATCAGCCCGTAGCGGTTCCGGTAGGCATTCATCCAGGACCATTTTGAGTGTCCCATCAGATTAATTAGCATTATGTAAAATATCCCGAATTTTAACTTTTTCATCAGGACCTTATATCTGTATTTCAGGCCATTAATCCTTTGTGCTCTCGCTATGGAAGCTGCCCAACCTATTTGCTCTCGCTAGGGAACCTGCCCAACCTAATCTGGGATGCGAATTAAGATATTGTAGCTTTTCAGTTGCTAATTGTTTAATAGTTTCATTTTCTGTATTTTTCAGTATTAATTTTAAATCCGCTTTATAAATGTCATAAATGTTGGTTTCTTTAAGTAGCTTTTCAGCTGCTAATTGTTTAATAGTTTCATTTTCTGTATTTTTCAGTATTAATATTAAATCCGCATAAGAAATGTCGGGTGTTTTAATTGATTTAATTAACCCGTATTGCTTTAAAGCCATTAATCGTAGTTGATCATCTAGTATACTTGACATCTGTTTCTCCTGTTTAACGTCACTGGGACTTTGCCACAAAAAAACCGTGCTCGATATACGAACACGGTTAAGTGACGTATATCCGTTTACAGTGGAGCACCTTACCGGTCGGTAGGTTGCTGCTAGGTCAAAGTGTGTAACCACTCACTAGCTCTTGATATAACACGTGATTTAATTGTTAGTTTAACTTTATAATATTTATTTGCTAATGTCAAGGCATTTCTTAAGTATCCAAGCAAAAGAAAAGAGCCAGACTTCCGTCTGACTCTTGTCTCGCGCGGCAACTTCCTATCCTCGCAGGCAGTTTCCCACCAACTACTTTCGGCGTTAAGAAGCTTA
>ENA-ORTB01002314-ORTB01002314.1-human-gut-metagenome-genome-assembly--contig:-NODE-2314-length-18029-cov-25.236564_pt1 | contig 18029 bp, 13 predicted proteins | sample MGYA00241905_ERZ509174 | MGnify/ENA primary metagenome ERZ509174 (study PRJEB26280, sample SAMEA2338851) | human gut metagenome | biome: human gut; feature: human-associated habitat; material: faeces... | reverse complement strand
GTTGCTCAGGAACTTATAAATAAAGTTAAATTATAGTGTTGCGGAATTAAGGATAAGGATTTTTCTTTTTGTCAAATTGCGGATGTTCAACTTTTGACAGTTTATATCTTAATCCCTGTCCTTGTGCATTGTATATATGGCTACAACCTAAAACAACTTCAGCTTTGCCTGAATATTGCTTTTTTATGCTATATCCAATTCCTGCATATGCTGTATTTTGATCTAAGTCTGCAAGAGTCCAGGGAGTTCTTAAAGATTTCACAAATAAAGCTAAAGAGAGCCACCATGAAATTTCACATACCATCTTGTCATATAAAGTCTTTTCTTCTATAAATTGGGTCGTGAATCTATGTTGGGCGGCAAACGCTTTAATATAGTTATGCAAATCAAATGTTTCTCCATGATAATTGAATTGTCTATAGTTACTCCATGAATTAGGTACAAATATTAATAGCACAATTCCTGGGAACTGTTCTGAAAGTTTTTGCCCTTCTGTACAAATAGTTTTTGCTAAATTAATGGCACTTTTAGGATTATCATTTATTGATACCCATTTTTCAGAATGTATTTCAGGAATATCAAGTCTACAGTTATAAATATTACTAAAACCGGTATAATGATGTACATAGTCGGATAATTTATCTGCAGATACTGTAGAATTTAGTCTTTTTAGAAATTCACTAAATTTTAAAGAATAAGAAGTAGGACAGATACTGCCAATGCATACATCTTTAGGGAATACATCAAAATAATTCGCATCGAAAGGTCTGTATTTTGATAATCCTCTCATCGGATTGTCATCATATGCTGGTTTATTAACGTATGGATTTATAAATTCAAGCTTGGGTTCGTTAATGTGTATGCCATGATATAATGTTTGATTTATATTATATCCCTTCGGAGAATATATCGTTATGTTACCTTGTCCGTAATGGTGTATTTCAGCATAACCACGATTATTGGATATTTTAAAGATAAAACCACTTCGTGAATTAACAGGTATCTCAAAACATAATCTTTTACCATTAAACATTATATTACACCATTCTTGTAATTTCTTCTCATATTGCTGATTTCTCATTTTATCCAAATACTCATGAGAGTATTGTTGTTTGATCTCCTTTTTTATTTGGTCATTAGAAATAAAATAGACTGTTGGAGTGATTGAAAACAAGACATATTTCTTTTGTGGGACAAATGATAATCTACATTCAATAGCTTCATGTATTGTTACATTATTCTTATTTGCATAAATATCTTTTTTATATAGCATAGAACGCTTGTAATCAACACCTAACCCTCTAATTTGAGAGATTCCATAAAGTGCAGCTTTGAGAAATAATTCTTTAAAATGACTATTCTTCTCTATTTCATCAATAGAAATATGAACACGCTCAATTTCACTAATTAAATTTTTCCCAAAAACTTCATTGATAGTAGATACAGTTGAGATGGCATATACTTTGTCTTTATATGGTACAGCAATAAGGGGTTTTTCTTTAATCTTTTCTCTAAGAGATATTTCCATCTGTTTTCATTCTCATCGTATGAAATTTGAAACTGAAATATTTCATCGGGAAAAGTAGCTGGAATTAGATTACTTTTCAGATATTTTTTTGTACTTCCATCCTGTATGTAAAATGGAGTTGTTGTATTGTCTATACTTATTACTTTAAGTATTTCATTGATTTCCTCTTGTTTATTAGAATCTTCATTAAAACAGAATTTTACAAGAGATAACATGACGTTATCAAATCCGTTTGTATCAATATAAAACGCTTGTCTTCCAGCAGATCGAATAGTTTGAATCAAATCTGCTATTTCTGGTGTAATATCCTTGCCGTAGCCACACCAATACAATCTTCCTGCTCCCTTATCCGTAAAAGCTTCTTTCAAAGCAGACATAAGGGATTTATCTCTTCCACTATATCCTATGATAATTAAATTTTTGTCAACAAAATAACGTCGCAAAGCTGAAACAAATTCACTATTCTGTGAATCTAGTTCTTTCTCTGTATTTTTGAGTGTTCTAAATTTACAATCTCCATGTAATGCTATATAAAGTAATTCACTTGAACTTTCTGTCCTATATATACGATCAACGCAATCAAGATTTATAGCTACAGGTGTTATATTGGCTTGTTGTGCAGCTCTTTCCACGAGTCCATCGAAATTTGTACTCCAAACAGATTTTACAATTCCATATTTATTCAACAGACATAGCAATTTATATCCTACATACGGACTTTTTCCATTGCACAGGCTTTCAAAATATTTAGTTCTGTCCGCATCTATTGGATATGAAGCTTCGGCATAAAAAGAATATTCTTCTGGACTCCCCAATTGTGGATATTTCCCTTGCACATCTAACCATTTCTGAATGATGTCTTTACTTAAATCAGATTTTTTGGGATCTACTAATTTTTTTTGATTACCTGATAATGATTGATATATTAAAAATTTCCAATCCCATATACAATCATTTGCCGATTGAATACCAGATGAGATGGATGCACCGGCACCTAATAGGACACCAAATGACCCATCTAAATTTTGTTTGATTGATCGTAAAAAAGCATCAAATTCTAAATATAAATTTTCGGGCATATTCATAGTCGTTGGTTATCGTGATTTTATTATTTCTCGTATATCTGACTCACAGTCTCGGCTGTTTCTTTCATCATTTGTCGTAATGACTCAGGGGCAATAACCTCTATTTGTGCACCAAACGAACGGAGCAAAGAACGTAACTCATAATTATTTTGGACTTTTAAGGTTATCTTCCAATATCCATCTTCAAGAGGTGTTGTCACTGCTGATTGAGATTCATGAAGTGGCTTAGTCACAATATATCCAATGGCTTTATCACTAACCTTTAAAATGACTTCTTCTACAGGAGCATTTGAACGCGAAACGCCGACGATATCGCTAAAGTATTCTTTAAAATCTATTCCTTCAGGTTGTATTATGTATGGTTTAGATGTTTCCTTTACTCCTTCGATTCTATCAATTGCAAAGTTTGATAGATAATCCGAGTCTTTATGTTTGCCGATCAGAAACCAGCGATTATTATATTGTTTAAGATGATAAGGAGTAACAATTACAGTTCTAGCATCCTTCCCAAATGGATGATATATAATTTCAATTACCCTTTTGTTAACAATTGCATTAAAAATGGGTTTATAGTATAAATCCATTCCTTTGAGATAGGGATTATGCTGAAAACTTACAACTGAATCCAGACTATCTCCTAATTTACTGGTCGTGTATAGTCTTTTTTCAAGGTCGTTTAACCACTCAAATTGTGGTACTCCATCGAAACGTTTAAGAAGTATCAATGCATCATAAATCAAATTGAGCTCTTCTTGATTGATAGGTTGATTTTTAATAGAAGCCCCTTTGGTATGGTATCGGTAATATTTTCTATGTCCATCTCGAATGGCATCTATCTCCATACTATATCCTTCTTCACTTTCAATGAATTTTAGATCTTCTTGTACTTGACGTTTTTTTACTCCGCAACCATCTTTCGTTTCTCCATTATACAGATAGAGCGCTTCATTGCAGGCATCTACTAAATCCTCAATATAGTAACGCCTAGACCAATTGCTCAGGCATTTATCTATAATCTGGTATCTTAACTGTGCATTTTTATTTGTTGGCATAGGCAATACTATTTATCAAACAATACAAAGCTAATTATGAACAATGCAGTCTTTCTGCATTGTTCATAATCTTTTATATTAAATCTTCTAATTTATCTACTATTGCAGCAATTTCTGTAGAATCAATACTTCCGTTCTCATGGTCAACTGTAGTAAATAAATTTACTCCTTCTATGTAACCGATTGATTTATAAAAATCTCGTTTCTTTTCCCATGATTCCTTATAGGCGGGATTATCTAACATTCCTAAATGTTCCCAAAGAATGGTATCTCCAGATGCATCTTCAAAAGTAAAATCAGGAATACATCGGCGGCCGTTATCTTCTATCATTCTTTCATATTCAAAGTCAATACCTCGTTCATATAGCATATTAGCAATAATTACTTCAGACTTGCTACGTACGATTAAACCTGGCTTTAAGGTTGTGTGAATCAATCCTTCCACATATGGAATGTTTGAAATATCTTCACGAACAGATGTAGAAAAAAGATTTGTATTTCGCTTAGCTAGAACTGACATCTGAGGTTTAGTATACTCGATTAGCCACGATATATTATCTTGTATCAACAGAATTAATTTCTTTCTTGCTCGCGTTAAAGCTGTATAGATTAGTTCACGTGAAAGTATACGTCCGCTTTTAGGAAGAACAACCAACACAGTATCAAAATCGCTCCCTTGACTCTTATGGATAGTTATAGCATAAGCCAAGTCTATTGTATTATCAGCCTCATCCGACTTAGAAGAATAATATGAAAATCTCTTGTTGGGTAACCCGGTAAAAACAACTGTCGATTTCTTTTCCCTCTTATTTGCATAATTAACAAAACCTATTTGACCATTTGAAAGTTGACATTCTTCTTTACTCGTAGATTTCTTGCGTTCATTCTTTAATTGAATGACCTTATCTAGAGCAGATATGGTAATAGGAGCTATTTCTATTGAAAAATTTTTATTTATACCAACCCACTCTTGGAAATACGAATTAATCTGGAATGTTCCCCATACCGGATTTTTTACTGGGGATAAAACCTGAAATCTTTCAACCTTTGACGGATCATTTAAGGCTTTATTTACATCGTCAAGTCCTATAGATTTACGAATCTTATCGGATAAAGATTTACCTTCCTCTTCTGGCAACTCTTTTTCAATGGCCTCTTTCAAGCAGTCTTTAAGGTCGTTTTCATCATTCCAAGTATAAACAACCAAGTCATTATTAAGATTTCCTTTGGCAACTTGCTCAAAAATGAGATCGGAATTCTTTGCAGGTTTTTCTCCAGAGAACCATGATGCTAAAGTCAATATGTCAGAGTCTCCTGTATTAATAGTTCTTACAACATATCGCAATTTTGTTATTGCCGATCTTAAATATTCGTCTTTATTATCCTTTAGGTAGTTAAATAAGTCTGCAAATGGTCTGCCAGGGCCAATAGGAGGTAATTGAAATGGATCTCCAATTAAAATTATTCGATTAATGTTCTTTAAATCCAATGCTTTCATTAAGACATAAAAGTCCTTACATGTAAGCATGGAGCACTCGTCAATAATGACATTTTTGGCTCCACAGTATTTACGTTTTTCTGCATCTTCAGGAACACAAGGTGTCATTGTATCCCAGTCAAAGAAACCCTGACGCGTCAGAAATTGCGCAATAGTTAGGGCTTGAATATCTGCAGACATGTTACCCAAGCGAACTCGCGCTTTCCCTGTAGGAGCCAAAAGGAGTGTACCTTCTGCTTTTATTTGTGGCGATTTTAAGAAAGCTTTGACAACTGTAGTTTTGCCTGTTCCAGCTGGACCTGCCAGCACAGAAAGGCGCTTACTGCAGAACATTTCCAATGCCTTTACCTGGTCAGCTACAGCATTACGGCATCGCTCATTTGCTTCATTGTAACTATCAATAGATGCTTTAACGATCGTATTCCAGTCTTCTTTTAATGGTGATTTGACATCCTTTGAAGCACGACCTTTGAATATCTTACGCAAATAATCATTAATTTCTTTATATTCCTTCAACTGCAGTGCACACCTGTCATCAGTATTAAGATATATAGTTTTTTCTTCAATGAACTCTTTGTTTGACATTAAATAATTATATGGCAGTTGATGATTGTCCGCAGCCAAACAATCTTTTATATATAACTCAATCTCGTTTGCAGAAATTAATGTATCACCATCACTGAGACTTGCCACAAGTTTTGAAATGATAAATGAGCGGATCCTTCTATTATCAATTACGGATTCCACTAGTGAAGGAGCTTTTGGAGTCCATTTGCCTTGAATCTTAGGGTCAGCCATTATGCCAAGATCAATCATTTCGGTTGTAACAGGAAGATAATTTTCAATAAGACTCTCCTCGCTGATAATATATGGATTATTTAATAATTCATCATAGCAGCCAGGACTATCAAACCACCATTTTATTACTTCCGAATTTATTTCAAAACGTGATAGCAGTTCCAGTACTTGTCTTTGGTTACTTAGAGTATTTTTCCAAAGAATACGATAATGAGTAAGTTCACTTTTATATACTATGGCAGGAACTTACATCCCACTCATAAAAAGAACTAAATGGGTTGATCTTAGTAACGAACATAAAAAACTAAGAGAAACTGTAGAGTCTGATCTAAAAGAAGGCTGTAACAAAGGCAATATCCAACCAATAATGTTACAGGGGGCTTTTGGTATTGGTAAATCAACAACATTATACTATCTATTCCATTACGGTTGGGAAGTGCTAAAAACGCCTACCTTCTACATGCCTTTGGCTAAGATTGTTGATGCTGTAAAGAAGGAAGCAGAGTCATTGGAATCTGGTAAGGTTCAAAATAACCAACTTAGCAGAATTATCAATAGTATCATTAAAGAGCAGATCGACAAATTGAGAAACTCTAATTGGAATGATATAAACGATATTGATTTCCCTGATTTTAAGTCTGGTGATGATTCTGAGAATCCAAGCTTAAACCAGTATTTGGAAGATTTCATTCCTGTCACATTGGATTCAAATGATACCAAAGAATCAGAAATTAGCAAACTTGTTTTTTCCGAAGAAGTTATCTGCCGAGCATTAGAAAGCACTACACCTCCTATACTCCTTGTGGATGAATTTGAGTCAAAATTCTATGAACTCAAACGTTATGTTGAATCATCTGGGGGTGGTATCCTTCGTGAATTGTTTGATCAAGTTGTTCAGACAAAACCTTTCTTATTAGTTATTGGCAATGGACCAGCTTCTGGCTATGAAGTAGCAAAAGAAAAGGGAACAGATGGAAATAATGATAGCGAAACAGCTGCTAATAGAAGACTGAAGACAATTCAGATTCCATTTCCAACGGTAGCCTTACTTAAACGTAAGTTTATGAAGGAGTGCGCTAATGGATATGTGAATTTTATATGGTGGATGTCTCGTTGTCGTCCAGGTCATATACAGAAATTGTGGGATGCCATTGATTATAGTATTTATAAGGAATATGATGCAACAGAATTCCTTGTAAAGGACATTTTCAATGAGCCAATAGATGAAAGTGGTGAAGAAGTAAAATACCTAAAGGTTTCTTATTTCAATCAAATGAATAGTTACATTCGTCCGATTGTTGGTAGACTTTTACTAGATTTTGAACCACAATCCATTAAGATTGAGGATTCATACAGAGAGGCAATGAAGGATAGTGCAGAAGATTTCTTCTGTACAGATGAGTTAGTATCTGTAGTAAAAGAACTCAATCCTGCAATTAGTGATGATTTTTCTGCATATCTTGAAAAGTGTAAAGAACAAGGGAAATACACAAGCGTTGATTATATAAGAAACGTTGGTAAGTATTTTAGCTATATTCTCTCTGCTTGTTCTAATTCTGACGGTAAAATTGCTTTTTCAACTGCATGCAGAAATAACAAAGAGAAAGCACTTGCTACAACTTTCTTGATTCCATTACTAGAGTTAACATACGACTTTATTAGTCAGTATGAGGATAATGAGGACCAGGTAACACGAGAGACAAAAGATTTTATCTTAGATTCTATCAAATTTATTGAATCTTCTGTCGAAGAGGAAACAATTGATGATAACTTTGAGAATCTTAATAGTATTTTTGAAACTTGCAAAATTAAATCAGGAAATGAGATTTATATGCAGTATTCATTACGTGCCATTAGGGAAATCATTGAACAGCCTATTGGTTCTCCGAAGTTGAAATATAAGGATATGAGTTTGGATAAAAAACTTGAATCCTCAAATTTCAGACAGAGTGTCCTTTTGACTTCTCGTAGTAGTGACAATACAATTATCTTTGTACCTATTTTAGAGGATGAACCTTTAAAAAAGTATATCCTCAGGCTTAAAGACTATATCAAATCACAAAAGAATGACTTGCATACCAATGCAAGTAAAACTATTAGAATAGTATATCTCCAAGAACATGAATATATAAGCCAACTGAAAGAAGAAGTATGTAAGGATGGTTCAGGTAACCTTCTGCCAATCTGTAAAATGAAAAAGTTGGTTTTTGAGGATTACAATCACTATCAGTTCAATTTTGGGGGACAAATAGCAGATTTTATTGACTCTGTGGCAAAAATTATCATAGTAGCTGGATCTTGCAATGATATTGTTTTGATTGACAACAATCGTACATACGACTTCCATACAGCCATTGACGTTATTAAAAATAGAGAATGGACAAAGCAAAAGGAGGCTATTAGAACAATTGAACACTATTCCAGACTTGTATTGGAAGGGGATAGTTGTGTTATTAACACAATTTCTCTTGCGCAGAAAAAAGACCATGAGTCAGCAATGGAAAACCTAATCTGCGAAAAAAGGGATTATGAAGACAATATTCTTTGGGATTTTACCAGTCTTGAATCTGCAGATATAACTGATACAAAAAGTAAGTATCTTGCAATGTACTATATATTGGAGAATGCAAAGAAGCCTACATCAAGTTATCAATCATTATTAAAGATCCTTCAAGAAGTAGGAAACTTTAGAAATGCTTTGTATCTGCCCCCAATTGAAGATAGGATTAACGAATCCTTATTCTTTGATCAAATATTAAATATTTTATCAAGAGAAACTGCCAGTAAATTGATGAGTTCTTATGATAATGAAGACTACATCATTAAACATCTGTGTTCTTTCACAGCTATGATGAATAATGAGAGATCTGTAAGTAAGTTGGACGAACTGCTGATTTTTATGAAGGATTCTCTAAATGATCATTGGATAGCTTCATATAATAATGATATGTCTTATGGATTTAGCAAGGGGCGTACATTGATAAAATTGCTATATCTTAAAGCGTATATCGAAAAGATTGATTTCTCTTTGTTGCGTAGTCAGTTGAATACAAGAATTGAAGAAAAGCAAACAGAGCTTATTTCAACAATATCGAATTCAACTCAACACACAGCAGCTATAATAGATTTGTTGTATTCTAAGAATTATGCGAAAGCGAATCCAGAGAAAATGCCTTTCCAAGGATATGTATCTGAATTACAATTGGTATCTAGATTACTGTCAAACTGTAAGAGAATCGTATTAGAAGACAAGGATGGTGTATCAATATTTGCAATAATTTCATCAATCGTATGGAGAATCTCAAATATAGTTTCACAAGCCAAAGTTGTTGAACATCAAATTAATGGTATTTTGATATCCTTAAAGAATAAGAAGGAACTTATCGAAAAAGAATATCAGTTACCTATCAATACAATATATCAGGATTCATTGACATCAAAACTTATTAACCTTTCTGATCTTAAGCCTAATGGTCAGCCACAAAGATATGATGGTGATTGGTGTTGGACACAGTATGCTAGATATTTGACGCCAAGATCTGAAGTTCAAAATGTCATTGATGCAAAATTGCATCCTGCAAAAGAAACTTCAATTGACGAGTCTGATATTCATAAGTTCAAGGCCTTTCTTCAAACAAGTTTGACTAATTCTACATATAAAGTTCGAATGGACGAAACCTTAAAGTTCTGTAAAGATTGTCAGGCAGAAGCATTGAGTTATACCAAGGTTTATGAATATGTCAAAGATTTATTAAAAGAGTAACCATATGAATATTGATAAAATTACAAAGCAATACAATAAGGCTCTTGAGATAAAAAAGGGTGATAAATATGCCGAAACTCTTAAATTAGAGCTTAGCAAGCAAGAGTGGCAAGATGAGCTTAACGCAATTGAGGAAAGGATTTCAAACATCCTTACCAAAAAAGATTTTGAAAAATGCACAAAGCAACTTGAACAGTTATTTGATTCTTTGTATGAAAAAATGACAGCTCCAGGGTTAGATGCATTTGTGTCATGGGTTGAGGAACGTACAAAGAATAACGAAAATAATATTGCTAAATTGCGAGATTTCCTAAAAGGTAATTATGAAACATATTCTTCTAGAATTGATTCAATATTAAGTACACTTGAAAACATTTCTTTTGATGATGACAAGTGTATATTTGATAAAATCATCTCTGAATTTAATAAAAAGTTGAAATCAGATGTCTCAGCATTTGTTAATAAGCCAGATGAATTTGAGAATAATATTGATGGATTCTTGACAGATTTAGAGGATGAATTTGTTGGTTTAGCAGACATTTCTGAATTGGCTTATACAAAGGTAGAAGATCTATATACGGAAGAACAAAAGAATGATGAGACAATATCATTCTATTCCGAAATAATTAAGCAGTCTATAAAAAATGGACAGAATCTTACAGCACTTAATGAGTCCGAAAATAAGTCAAAACTATACTTGCGAGTAAGAAACAGAATCGCGTCTATTAAGAAAGTAATAACCATACTTTCTGATACTGGCATCTCAAGTAATTCGGATGATACACTTAAGCAACTTTTCAAGAAGTTCGATGACACCATGTTGGCAACAAAAGGAGATGTAGCTGAATGCTTGAATAATTTTATTGAGAATACTTGGAATGATATTGAAGCCAAGTACATTGACATAAAAGAATTCTATGCAGAAGATGAATTGTCGTTTAATAGAACTTGGGATGGATTCGAAAAAGAAGGTGAGATAGATCTGCTCATAAAGAATTACAAGACAGTAAGAAACGCTAATGTACTACCACAGATACTTACTGTGAAATTTGAGGAAATCGTTCCAAAACTAAACAAATGTCATAATGAAATTGCAAAGCTCCATAGTTCAGAAATAAAGATTTTTGACGAAGTAAAAGACTGCTTTGATGAATTCTTGGCAAACTATAACAAGACCAAAAAAGCTATGTTGGAAAAGATTGCAAAAACTCATCCAGAATTACAAAATGATATTGACTCAATATATGATTCTGAAAATGGCACTCTGGCAACAATTGTGAATGGTTTAGGGCCACTCTCTGATTTTATGAATTCTATTTCTGATGAAACTTTAGATACAATGCTTGAGGATAAGAATAAAACTCAGCAGATATTTGAAGACATCATGAAAAAATCTGGATTGGAAACAGAGATAAACTGGCTTCAACAAAAAGAGTCTTTAGAGTTAACGCCATCTGATTTAGATCATGACTATCTCCGAAAACTATTGGAGAATGGACTTATTAAATTATCATATACAAAAGAATACTAATAATGACAAATATTGATATAATTCAGGCATTGGATAACATACGAATAAACAATTTGTATGTGCACAATTCAGAACTTGAAGGTGCAAAGTTCTCGAACGAGAAGTTGAAAGATCGAAAAGTGTATTTGGTAGAAACGCTTGCTGTAATCAATGCACTTGTTGAGCGTGGCACAATGATGTTGTATGGAGGACATGGCGGAGGAAAAACCACCTTGTCTAAGTATTTAGGTCAGTTGTTTTGCCATCTTACCAAGGAAAAGATTGAAGATTGTATATTGAGAGGACATCCACAATTGACAGAAGAAAAAATCCTTGGTAGTTTAGATTTTGCTCAAATGACAGGAAACAAACCACTTGATAATGGTAAGTTGTCAGTGGTCTGGAACGAATTTGTCACATCAAGATGGAAAATCATTGATGAGATAAATCGTTTATCTCCATACGCACAAAATATTCTATTGTCATTGCTCGCAGAAGGGTCAGTAAAATATCATGATCAGAGTATGATTGTTCCTGCTTTCACCCTGTTTGCAACCTTGAACCCAAAGGACAATGCGAACACAGAATTGTCTTTGCCATTCAAGGATAGATTTGCTCTTGCACTTCCGATAACCATGCCTGATTATGACAGTTTCAGTACTATTGGAAAACGAGATAAATCATCTTATAATGATCGTATTGAGGAATATCTTCAGGATGTTAATCTAGAAGAACTTCAAGAAATTGTTAAGAATATTCCATATACAGAAGAAGCCGAATTGTTTATCAACTACATAATTGCTTCATATCGCCTATGTGAAAGAGCCTCTAAAGAGTCTAATGATAACTTGTCTGTTGACAAGAGTCTTTGTGAGAATTGTCATATGTGTGCACCAGAAAAGGTGTGCTCAAAAATCAAGTTACCACTAAGCGTCAGAGTAAAAGAAGACCTGTACAGATATGGAAAAGCTCTTGCATGGTTCCTTGGAGACAGAGAAGTCAATGTAAATCATATTGAGGTTTTAGCCCCATATATGATTTGGCATAGAGCTGTTCTGAGCAAAAAGTATGTGTCAACTTTAACTGAACATTGGAAAAATACAAATTCAGGGAAGCAAACATCCATTTTTATAACAAATATTGATTTAGATGGAACTCGAAATATCATACAAATGATCAAAAATGAGTTTGATGGTATTAAAGATCTTCTTATGGGTTTTGAAAGAGTTAAGACAGGAACACTTTCAGTTCCAGAATTCAATGAGTATCTTAAAGAAATAAGAGACTCGTCATATAATTCTCTTGTAATATCTGCAGAGATTGTTCCAGTCTTAAATGAAAAATATGCTCCAGTTTATGATAAGATTGTGTCCTATAACAACCAGATAGATAACTCAAAAGGTGACATTTCGAAGCTTAAGGCTATAAAATCAGAATTAGCATTTAGATATGATATTCCCAATCGACAGTACATTTCAGAGCGAGTTAACCGTTATATCAAAAAGATAGAAATAAAGGAATATACATTTAAGCTCGAAAAAGATTCAATAATATCGAATCCTCAACTGTCATCTCTTATTCAAGCGGTTATTCCTGGTACCGATCTTGCAAATGGTGACATACAAAAAGTAAAACCATTTAAGTTGTTGGATATTACACGAGATGCATGCGACTTGTCAGTTAAGAGATTGAAAAAATATATCTTTACCTACCAAGGGGACGAAGATTCTGAATTATTCAAATACTTACAAGCAAACAATGTCAATTGATATTGAAACATATAGATTGAAAGCCCAAGAAGCAATTGAGTATGTATTCGTCAAGGAGTATCACAATTCCTTGGGGATTCCTATGCCTATTGTCAAAATGCTTTTGCCGGATGATGCTAATTATTCAACTGGGCAATACTATATTACTATAGATAAGACTTGGCAGATTCATCTTAATTTCGGAAAACTTCCTATAAGTTATCATGAGTTTCAGAATGAAGTAAAAGTACTTACAAGACATGAAATAGAGCACTATATGTGTTGCCCATTTGATGTAATTACTCATTTTAGAATGCTAAAAAGAATTAGAGATGTTTATTATAAGCATTTCTCTCATCTTGGTATAAATATCGAGTATGCGTGTGGAGCAATTTCAAATCAAGCAGCTGATATTATTGTTGATACAAAAAACTATTATAGACATAGTAAAGAAACTTTGAAGAGTGAAATCGATTGGATAAAAATAGGTGCAAATATCAGTGCTTGTCCAAGGCATTGCAAATTAATGTTTCTAACAAAAGAGGCAATTTGGAAAGAAGATCTTGGTATAAATGAAACTGATCCTGAATTTTTAAAAATTGTCCATCAATTAGCTGATTCATTCACGAAAAACGGCATAGAAGATAAATCGTCATTTTTAGATAAAGTTGAAGAATATGCAGAAATATTCTTTAAACTATATGTTGAAGACCAAAAGAATCCCCAGCAGAGTAGTCAACAAGGATCTCAGCAACAGAGTGGTCAACAAGGATCTCAGCAACAGAGCGGTCAACAGGGATCCCAGCAACAGAGCGGTCAACAAGGGTCTCAGCAACAGAGCGGTCAATGGGGTGTTGGTAGACCTAAAGATGGCGATGAACACGGAAATGCTTTTGTTTTTGCGGATCCAGATAAAGTCAAAGAAGCAATAGAAGTACTCGCAGAAGAAACCTCTGTAGAAGAGTTCATCGACCTATTAGCAATTGCTGGTATTATAGGTATGTCTGATAAGCAGAAGGGAGTTCTTTGGTTTAATGTTCAAAGTGCTAATATCATACCAATTGTTGAATTTTCGAATACAGGAAACAAGTCTTCATATACATATCCTTCTGTATGGAGAATTGGTGACCCAATAGAGGAGCTGGATTTAATGTTAACATATATGACATCTCCACGACTTATTCCTGGAATGACTACAAAAAAGTGGGAATATGTATCTAATGATGATAATGGTACTGAAAGCAAACAAATGGATTTGTTGTTGGTCGTTGATACATCCGGTAGTATGGGGTCTGTGATGAAGGAATCTGCTAATATGCATCAGGCTGTTCTTGCATCATATGGTATTTTATCATACTTTGAATCAACAAAAAGCAAGGTTGCATTTATAGGATTTAGTGATAAAATTGATGCATACGTTGATTGGAGTGATAAATATGATGACGTAAGGGAGCGTCTATTAACAAATGGTCACGGTGGAACTAAATTTCCAATTTCAAGAATTAAATCAACGTTAGACGTAAGATCTAGAGATCTAGTTACCGTGTTGATTACAGATGGTGACTTAGGCAATATCAATGAATCTGTAAGCTATTTCCGTGATTATTTGAATGATGATAATAAGTTATATATATTTTTACTTGGTGGTTCAAAATCTCTACATAGCTATGAACCATTAAAGAATATTGGCGCTAAAATTTATAATGCAAATAATGCAAACGAATTTTGCGATATGGTTCTAACCGATATGGAATAAGAGGTAAGTATATGAAACAGATAGAACTCGTCGTTGGTGGCATAACCAAGCTGGCAGTTGATGCAATCGTTAATGCAGCTAACCGCTCGTTGTTAGATGGTGGAGGTGTGGATGTATTCATCGTGCTGCAGGTCGCGAACTCTTGAAGGAGTGTATGACTCTTGCGGTTGCGAGACTGGTCAGAGTAAGATAACAGGGGCATATAACTTGCCTTGCAAGTATGTAATCCATACCGTCGGACCTGTTTTTATGGTAATGGTGACGAGTCTCAGTTGCTGGTTTCATGCTATAAGACTGCACTTGACATTGCTAAGGAAAAGAACATTAAGAGTATCGCTTTCCCTTGTATTAGTACTGGTGTGTATGGCTATCCAAAGGCAGAGGCTGCTTAGATTGCGTTGAAGGCAATCCATGAGAGTGACTTCGATGGTAAAGTAATCATCTGTTGTTTCTGTGAGTCAGATGCTACATATTATAAAATATAAAGGGGAATCGTTATGTTCGATAAACTCTAAACATTTAAATAAATAGTAGGTCAATACGTTATATATAAAATGGAAGTACTAGACATTCACCAACTGATAGGCGGGGTAACAAAATATGATAAGAAGGTGGCTCTGGAGGTGAAGAAACCGAAAAGTTGGTGCAAGAGTGTGAGCACCTTTGCCAATGGTATTGGTGGCAGACTCATTTGGGGTATTGCTAATGATAAAACTATCGGTCGGTCTTGATGACGTAAAAGATGATGCGGAGAAGATCAGCGAAGCTATCAAGTCTCACATTGATCCAATACCTGATTCAACCTCTCGTTCGCAAAGGCTGAAGACAAGGAGTTCGTTGTACTCACAGTGATGCCTGGTGCTCAGATATCTTATTATAACATAGATGATGGACCGATGTAGGCATTTGTTCGTGTTGGTAACTAGAGTGTAGTAGCTAGTATATTGAAGCACAAAGAACTGGTGCTGAAGGGTAGTAACATGTCGTATGAGCCTTGTGTATTGTTGGAAGTTCGTGGATATGGTATTTACCGTGCTTCGTGCCACATACTTTAAGCGCACTAAACGTTTGTTTGAGAATAGCGACTATGAATCATTCGGCATTATCAACGAGAAGTGTGAACTGATTAATACTGGTGCTCTGCTCGCAGACTATCCTCCTGTTCGCCACTCACATTTGTTCTGTACTCGCTGGAATGAACTTGATAAGGCTAATGGTATGGTGGTTAATTTTTGAATAGAATTATCATTGAAAGGTATTTTACCAAAATAAATTGAACAATATTAGCTTGTTACATTGAATTTTAATATATTTGCATTAAACTACAAATTATTTCAATTATGAAGCAATTGAATAGGATTAAAATAGTCCTTGTTGAAAAGAATAAAACGGCTAAATGGCTCTCTGAGCAAGTTGGTAGGAATGTGACATCTGTTTCCCGTTGGTGTACTAATGTTTCACAACCAGATTTGGAAACATTATTTCGCATAGCGGAACTTTTGAATGTTGATGTAAGAGAATTGCTTCATGTAGAAAAGGATAAATCTAAATAAGTATATCAAGATGGCTATTCCGGTAAACATAGAAGACTTGCTTCATAAGCGTAAAATAGAATCCACCCGTATTGAGTTTAAAACAGGATGGAATCCAGATAAAATTTATCGTACCATCTGTGCTTTCGCTAATGATTTTGATAACATTGGCGGAGGATACATCATCGTAGGTGTTCAAGAAGAAGAAAACACAGGTATCGCAAAACGGCCAGTGACAGGTGTTCCTATAGAGGAACTTGATAAGATACAACGTGATATGGTTGGGTTCAATCATAAAATTGAGCCATTCTATTTGCCACGAATCGACGTGCAGGAGATTGACGGGAAATACGTTTTGCTTATTTGGGTGCCAGCTGGAGTGAACCGTCCTTATAATGTACGTGAACGAGTTACAGCAAGTAATCAGTCGCCATGTAAGTGGTATGTTCGTAGTGGAACCAATACTATTGAGGCGAGAGGTGAAGTCTTGGATGAATTGCGTGAGATGGCGAATCGTACCCCGTTTGATGAAAGAGGTAATGAGAACATAGAGATAACAGATATTTCAAGAGCCTTGGTTCTGGATTACCTACAGACAGTCAACAGTCGTCTGGTTGCTGATTTCGAGAAACTGTCCCTGTCTGAGTTATTGTTGCAGATGGACCTGCTGGTGGGGCCCACAGAACGTCAACTAGTCAAGAATGTGGCTGCCATGATGTTCTGTAAGAATCCTGCAAAATTTTTCCCGACAACACAGGTGGATATTGTTATTTTTCCCGAGGGCTGCATTAAGAATCCCAACAACATGATTGAGGTTCCAAAGATTGTTGGTCCTGTTCCCGATATGATAAAACAGGCATTGGACTATATCAAAACGAATGTTATCAAGAAACGTATCATTAAGCAGAAAGACAAGGCTGAATCTATAATCTTCTTCAACTATCCTTATCAAGCAATTGAAGAGGCAGTCGTTAATGCTTTGTATCATAGAGATTATCAAGAACGAGAACCGGTTGAGATTACGATTGAACCAGATAAGATTTCCATTCTTAGTTATGCCGGTCCGGACCGTTCCATCAGCATTGATGCTATCCAAAAGGCTGAACGTCTGAAGTCACGCCGCTACCGTAATCGTCGTTTGGGCGATTATCTCAAAGAACTTCAGTTGTCCGAAGGTAGAGGAACCGGTATCCCAACCATACAAGACGAATTAAGAAGAAATGGCTCTGCTCCTGCTGTGATTGAGACAAATGAAGAGAGAAGTTATTTCTTGATTGAGATTCCTTGTAGAGAAGGTTTTGGTGATAGAGTCTTGATTGGGGATGATTTTATTTCCTCAGATGATGATAAGATAAATGATAAGATAAATGATAAGATAAAAAGTATCCTGTTGAAGATTTCAGAACTTGGAATAGCTAAGAGGAAAGACTTGCATGATGCAATAAAAATATCAATGCCTACCATTGATAGAATTCTTAAGCAGCTTATTTCAGAAAATCTTAAATTGGTTGAGTATCAAGGTTCGCGTAAAACAGGCGGTTATATATTAACAGAGGAGGGTAAAGCCTTTGTAAAATCATTAATTGAATAATTATGGCAAAGAAAACTAATAAAGAAAAAGAAGAAGTAATCAACTTGGATGCAATTTTATTCAAGTGTCGTGATATATTAAGACAGGCTAAAAATTCTGGTTCTTTTTTTGAGAACCTTAATTCCGCAACACTTTGATTTAACTTTATTTATAAGTACCTGAGCAACA